>Ga0136598_1001258_pt1 | contig 10745 bp, 9 predicted proteins | sample AntRauTorcE11899_FD_104790 | JGI IMG/M metagenome (GOLD analysis project Ga0136598, IMG submission 104790) | Saline lake microbial communities from Rauer Islands, Antarctica - Metagenome Torckler E11 #899 | ecosystem: Environmental > Aquatic > Non-marine Saline and Alkaline > Saline | place... | reverse complement strand
GTAAATAGAAACCCGCTGTGTACGCCGTTTAACGTGTGCTGCGTATAGCGGCTAAGCTCTTTCTGCATACGAGCTGGCACGTACACAGCGCGAGCCTTTTTGCTTTTGGTTCGCTTGGCGTCCAGCGTAAACTCTGCTTTCACTGTGCCACTGCCGTCCAGCACGTCCTCAACGCGCAGCGCTGCCACTTCCCCAACCCTCATTCCGCACCAGTGTGTCAGCAGCAGCATCACGCAATCGCGCTCAGCGTATTTGCTGCAGGCTTTTGTGACGTCTAACACGCGCTTCAGCTCTGCTTTGCTCAATGTCTTTGCCTGCGCCATCATTTGCTCCAAATGTAATGTTTTCGTGCATACAGTATATTTTCTGATGTTTTATATGAGCAATCGACGTGGCAATGTAAAATTGAGCAACTAACTCAAGCACTTAGCTCATAATGTAAGAGTTTAACAATTTTCTTACATATATTTTCTGCGTTTAAGTGTCAGCTGCGCTAACACTACTTGTGTTGCTGCTCTTTCGCGTTCGCTCGTTCACAAGCAACACAGCGTATTCTTTTTGAGTTTATTTTCTAATCCATTTGTTAGGAAGAACAAGTCAATGCCGCTTACGGCATCGACTCTAGTTGTCCTCTCATTTGTTGAGGGTACACAACTGGCTTCACACAACTCTCAACGAGGTAGGCAGGTTTTGCTATCGTCCTATTACGTGCTGTCTTACACGAACATTACTACCGCCAAGCCAGAGGCTAAGTAGCTGTTCTGTTGGTTTAATGACATTCCAACTCACTTTCTGCTGAGCGTTCTCAGCCAACCATTTCCGCTTCGCAAACGTCATCACTCATCGGGTGTGCGTTTAAGGCATCCAGCGCCGAGCGCTGGGTAGTGCAAAGAGGACGAACAACGAGAAGTTCGATTGGCTTACCGTCACACATCAGAACGGATTTCGCGGTGCTATTTCAGTCGGCACACCACCCTTTACCTCGTTTGTTTTTAACACAGCGTGATAAATACACAGCACTCCACATGTCTGTGCATACATCTATTTATCAACGAGGAAACAAACGATGAAAAAAACGGTTCTGAATGAGGTATTAGAGCTGCTGATGCAGATTGACGTGGTGAACAGCGAAAGCGAATTCAGCAGGGATTGGTTAGGCAGGAGCGAGTGTTACTTGCGGACAATCCGATTCAAAAAAGCTGAGCCGAGCATAGGCGCAATGGCAATCTGCGCGAGCAAGCTACAGCATCACGGTAAGAGAATGTTGCAGACAGAAGCTCACCAAAAGCTGGGGGAAAAATTTCTATCACTCAGCGAGGAATGCCACGAGCACATCAATAGCAGGAGCAAGTTAGCCTGGCTATGTCAGTGAAAATGGTTCTGCAGCAGAACAAATTTTTCGTCTGCGGATTTTCAGCACCAAGTACTTATAGATTCAGGGTGGTGATTTTTTAACCCCACCCGCTTAAGGAACAGAGAAATGAACAATACACCACTACAAGACATTCAAAGAGCACTGGAAATCATACGCAAGAATGTAGACAAGTCGAGCTATGACGCAAAGCTAGCCGCACTGGAACTAATCATCGACAGCAGCAAGGACGTTGTGAATCAGGCTCGAAAAGCACGTGCACCAGACGTAAAAAAGAAAACGGTGATTGTACCGAAAGAGAAGAAGGTAAAGCGCAGAAGTACGCCACAGCCACAGAAAGCTGCGCAGCCCCAGTACCCTGAGCCGCAGTCAACGCAACCAATCAAGCCAAGCGCACCGTTGCCGAATCAACGCAGCCAATGAAAATCGTAAAAATAACCGCGTTAATTGAACACTTTGCTGTGTAGCCAATATCGACTAGACGAAACGACATTTCGGTATAGCGACACGCTATAGCAATGCTCTGTCGCTGAATCGGCTAGAGCCTCAAAAGGCACACTGCATCAGAATAGGTTTTTCGCCCCTCCATCTGTACTATGATTAGCAAACTAGAAACACCAGAGCTTCACCAATAATCTGAAACATCAGTTAGTTAGCGCTGGCAAACATAATTTCTTGGAATCTTTTAGAAGGGAAAGGCATAGATGTACGAAGCGGCGTTCCGGAATATAGACGACACTCTTTGGAAAGACGCTGGCTGTAGCAGTGAGCTTGACTACATCGAACAGACAAGCTGGGTGCTGTTTCTGAAGTACATGGACGACTACGAGGCAGAGAAAGAGACAGCTGCATTACTGAACGGTGAAACTTACACCCGTATCGTTGATGGCGAGTTTCGTTGGCAAAATTGGGCTGCACCACGAAAGGCTGACGGCAAGTTAGATTACAACAGCGCACTCACTGGCGACGACTTGCGTGACTTCGTGAATCACAAGCTATTCCCCTACCTCGCCAGCTTCAAACAAACTGCAGATAACCCACGCAGCATCAACTACAAGATTGGTGAAATCTTCAGCGAGGTACGCAACAAGCTGCAGAGCGGCTATGCACTGCGTGACGTAATCAACAAGGTTGACGAACTCAGGTTCTTAAGTAATGAAGACAAGCATGAACTAAGCAGCTTGTATGAAGACAAAATCAAGAATATGGGTAATGCTGGACGCAACGGCGGAGAGTATTACACGCCACGCCCGCTCATCAAAAGCATCGTCAAAGTCATCAATCCCCAGATTGGTGAAAGTGTCTATGACGGCGCCGTTGGCAGTGCTGGCTTCTTGTGTGAAGCTTACGACTGGATGCGTAACAGCAAGGAGCTAAGCGCCGCCGAATATGAGACGCTACAAGCAAATACCTTCTACGGCAAAGAGAAGAAAAGCCTAGCTTATGTGATTGGTATCATGAACATGATACTGCACGGCATTGAAGCGCCGAACATCGTGCACACGAACTCACTTGCTGAAAACATCGCAGACATTCAGCAAAAAGACAGAGTAGACGTGATACTTGCTAACCCCCCGTTTGGCGGCAAGGAACGTGCAGAGATACAGCAAAACTTTCCCATCAGAACTAGCGAAACCGCATACCTGTTCTTGCAGCACTTTATAAAAATGCTGAAGACTGGCGGACGCTGCGGTGTTGTTATTAAAAACACGTTTCTTAGCAACACCGACAACGCAAGCGTGGCACTACGCAAGCAGCTTCTTGAGGACTGCAATCTGTTTGCTGTGTTTGATTTGCCTGGCGGCGCATTTATAGGAACTGGTGTTAAGACGGTAGTGCTGTTTTTTGAAAAAGGAAAACCAACTGAGAAGGTTTGGTACTACCAACTGAACGTTGGCAGGAACATGGGAAAAACTAACCCACTCAACGAACGAGACTTGACTGAGTTTGTCAGTATGGCAAAGACGCAAGCGCCAAGTGACAAAAGCTGGAGTGTAGACGTTGAAAAAATAAATAAAGAGACTTGGGACTTAACCGTAAACAATCCCAATCGAGTCGAAGATGTCGACACACGCACACCGAAAGAAATCATTGCTGAAATTGAACTACTTGACGAACAGGCAGCAGAAGCACTTCAAGCAATTAAGGAGCTGCTGTAATGTGGAAATCAGTAAAGCTTGGAGAGATTATTGAGAAAACGGCAACAACAAATCCGTCTGCGGAATTTCCGGATGAACCATTCGAATACATTGATGTATCCGCTGTTTGCAAATCAACCCTAAAAATCAGGGGAACGCAAACCCTTCTTGGTAAAAACGCGCCATCGAGAGCACGGCGGCAAGTGAAGGCGGGCGACGTCATTTTTGCAACAGTTCGCCCGACATTGAAGCGAGTAGCAATCGTGCCGAGTGAGCTTGACGGGCAAATCTGCAGCACCGGGTATATTGTTCTCAGAGCCAACGCTGAACTTGTGATAAGCAAGTATCTTTTTTACTGCATGATATCCAAGAAAACAATGGATTACGCGGAGAATGTTCAGACTGGCGCTAGTTATCCAGCTGTAACAGACAAGCAAGTAAAAGAATTAGAAATCATACTCCCCCCACTCGCAGAACAACAACGCATCATTGACAAGCTTGATGCGTCGTTCGTAGAGATTAATAAGGCAATAGAGATTGCTTCTGAAAGCGCCGAAAATGCAAAGGCACTGGCTAACTCTGCATTAACAGAGATATTCGTAGCAGAGAGTAGGGATTGGAATACAGCTTCGTTAGCGGATACGTGCAGCATCGAACGTGGCAGCTCGCCGCGTCCTATAAAAAGCTTTCTAACAGAAGGAAGCGGCGTTAATTGGATAAAGATTGGAGATACCGATGTTGACGGGAAGTACGTTCGCTCTACGAAGCAAAGAATAACGCATGAAGGCGCAAAAAAGTCCCGCTTCGTCAGAAAGGGTGACTTCATTCTGACAAATTCTATGTCGTACGGACGTCCATACATAATGGAGATAGATGGCTACATTCACGATGGATGGTTCGCATTACGGTTGAAGGAAAATATTGACACGGAATACTATTATTATCTTCTAGCATCACCTTATGTACAGAATCAGTTTCATAGCCTCGCAGCGGGTGCCGTTGTCAAAAACATCAGTAGCGATTTAGTAAAGCGTGTAGTTCTTCCAATCCCACCAATAAGTCGGCAAATCGAAATTCGTAATAGAATACTGGATATTGAGGCTCACTCGAGTATCGCGACGGAGAGCTATAAAGATAAGTGCGAGCAACTTCGTAGTCTAAAATCCTCGATGCTCGCACGAGAATTACAACCCCGCGAGGCAGTATGAACGAAGCCGACACACGTGCAGAACTGATAGACAAACAGCTTTTAGAAGCTGGTTGGACGACTAATATCGAAACTCAAGTACGTGTACGGCGTGAGTACAACATCACTGCCGGCGAAATTAGAGCAAGCGGTATTCGCACAGGACAGCTTAAAGCTGACTACGTGCTTGAGTACAAGAACATCAAGCTGGCTGTCGTCGAAGCAAAAAGCAACGAAATAGGCGTCACTGAAGGCGTAGCACAGGCAAAGCTATACGCAGAAAAACTGCGCCTGCAATCAAGCTATGCTGCCAACGGTAAAGAAATTTACGAGATAAACCATGCGGCAGCTACCGAAGGCAAAATTGCTGCCTTCCCTACTCCACAAGAACTATGGGAACGCACCTTTGGTGAAACCAGCCAGTGGTTAGAAAAATTTAACGCTGTGCCATTTGAAGATATGAACGGCACGAAGCAAGCACGCTACTATCAAGAACTTGCCGTCAACCGTGCCGTAGAAGCTATCGCCAATAATAAACAACGGGTGTTATTAACACTCGCCACTGGCACCGGCAAAACCTTCATCGCATTTCAGATTGCTTGGAAGCTGTTCAAAAGCCGGTGGACGCAGCAAAAAGATGGCAAGCGTCAGCCTCGCATCCTGTTCCTCGCTGATAGGAACATCCTTGCCAACCAAGCCTACTTGGATTTCGGTGCATTCGACGAAGCAGCGCTTGTGCGCATCAATCCTAACGATATAGCCAAGCGCGGAGAAGTCCCGAAAAACGGCAGCGTGTTCTTTACGATATTCCAGACATTCATGAGTGGTGAGGACGGCAAAGAGCATTTCGGCGAATACGAAAATGACTTCTTTGACTTGGTGATTATTGATGAGTGTCACAGGGGTGGTGCGAATGATGAAAGCACTTGGCGAGATATACTCAACCACTTTTCTGGTGCAGTACACCTGGGCTTAACAGCAACCCCAAAGCGCAAAGGCAATACCGACACGTACGAATATTTTGGCGAACCCGTGTTCATATACAGCCTCAAAGAGGGCATCCAAGACGGATTCCTGACGCCGTTCAAGGTAAAGCGCATTCAGGCTACTATCGACGAATACGTGTACACGAATGACGACGAAATCATTGAAGGTGAAGTAGAGGAAGGACACATTTACACCGAAAAAGACTTCAATAAGAAAATTATTATCGAAGAACGTGAACGCAGGCGCGTACAGGATATGCTTGCTGCCATAAACCCAAAAGAAAAAACCATCGTCTTTTGCGCCAGCCAAGCACATGCCGGAATGGTAAGAGACTTAATCAACAAAGAATCAGATAGCAATCGCGTCGACTACTGCGTGCGCGTCACTGCGAACGACGGGGCGCTGGGTGACACCTACCTGAAGCAGTTCCAGGACAACGACAAAACTATTCCCACAATTCTCACAACGAGCCAAAAGCTGTCCACGGGTGTAGACGCACGCAACGTGAGAAACATCGTCTTGCTGCGTCCAGTTAACAGCATGATTGAATTCAAGCAAATTATCGGACGCGGAACACGCCTCTTCGAAGGAAAGCATTTTTTCACCATCGTCGACTTCGTAAATGCGTACCACCACTTCAATGACGCTGAATGGGACGGCGAACCCATCGAACCTGTCGTTACTTCCGGAGGCGGAAAGCCTGAGCAGGAAGGCGGCAAGGGAGAAGATGGAGAGACGGGCGGAAACGGAGGAGGAGGAGAAGGCGAACCGGAGCCGAAACAACCTAAGCTTCGCATCCGGCTGAGTGACGGCAAAGTTCGCGAACTGAAAAGTATCAGCAACACCTATTTCTATGTCGATGGAAAGCCAATTAGCGCAGAAGAGTTCCTGAAACGTCTCTTTGACACCCTCAAATTACCGGAGCTGCTTGGCAGCGAAGAAGAGCTGCGCAAGCTTTGGGCTAACCCGATGACGCGCAGAGAATTGCTAGAGAAGCTCGAAAAAGAGGGCTGCCATAGAGACGACTTGGACAAGCTACAAGAGCTCATCTATGCAGAGGACAGTGATTTGTTCGACGTACTTGAGTACATCGCCTATGCCAAACCACCAGTCTCGCGAGTAGCTCGTGTTGAAACGAATAAGACGAACATCTATAACCTTCTCGGCGAGAACCAGCGCGAATTCGTGTCTTACGTGCTGCGTAACTACGTTGAAGTCGGCGTCGACGAGCTTGATGTTAGTAAGTTGAGCAACGTCCTAACGGCGCGATACGGGAGCATCCACGCAGCCCAGCAACAGCTCGGCACGGTGCAGGACATACAGAAAACCTTCATCGACTTCCAGTACCACCTTTATCAAGACGAAGCCGGTTAATGGCTATCTAGCCACGTACCCACACTCCATACCTTCACATAAAAAAAGCACCCGAAGGTGCTTTTTTGCGTCTACTTTTTCACGATAGAAAATTGATTTTTCTTCGTTGTAGATGGCTTGTAGGTTGGCGCCGAAATCTTTGCGCAAACTCGCCTTAACGTGCCGCACATTTTTCGCCAATCCCCATCATTAGTTTGAGCGATTGAAACTAAGTTTGTTTGGCTAGGCATCACTAGCCGGTGCTCATCAACTATCTCACGCATTCTTCGCACATAGTCACTCACGTCATTAGACTGATTCATGCCGACAACCAGACTTCTACTTTGAATACCCTTGTCTATCATATCCAAATAGTTCGTGGTAAAAATGCATACAATATTTTCCCTGTTCAAAAATCCTTTCAACTGCTTTTGCTTTCCTAAGCTGTAATTATCAAATTCATCTAACAACAAATAATGTTTATTCGACAAATTTTGTGAAATATACATCACACTGTTGTTGAACCTTTTTACCAAAGAACTAACCGGCACGCTACCGTCACAAGTCACTTTATCAATAATTGGGAAATCACCTCCATAACTCTTCTCATACTCTGAGAAGAAGATATCCGCATAAGTAGTTTTTCCAGTCCCATAGGTACCATGCAATAAAATGCTATTCATCCCATCCGCCGGAAACTCAATTTGTCTCTTCGTAATGCTTATAAGATAGTCTTTCTTTTTATTGTCAGAAAACACCATCTGCTGCGTCGTCGTCGGCGTAAAATTAGTCATTACGCTACCTCCTTCTCTTGAGCATCTACAGTTGAAGCTTGAGCCGCATCGACAATTGCTTCTTGCTCATCAGCTGATTCCCGACTTTCGTTCGTTTTGTTTTCTTCCTCCTCTCGCTTCCGACTTTTGCTATAAAAGCTACGCAAAGCTGCCTCGATTGCTGTCTTCCCACTAAGCGTTCCATTTTTCTGAAACACCAGTTCTTTCATAGCAACTGTTCCCTTTGCTGTCTGAACCCCAATAGCAATGACAATATCACCACTATTGGCTGCATTTTTTCCTGACTCCTCAGTTCTAAAACTGCCCAAATCTTCTAACTCTTTCACTCGGCGTTCTGCAATAGCAACACGCTCCTTAAGCGAGACGGTTTGTTTTGTAGCTTCTCTACGCAGCTCCTCGACTCCGCCTTTACTCCTTATATAGTCAACAACGTTCGTCTCGTTTACCTCTTCGTTCGTCAATAGCACCGAAAAGGCACGACGATAACCACTAACTCGCTTCTCCGCTTTTGGCTTATGAAATGCCATTTTAATCAGCATTTCGGCAATCGTTGGGGACTTCGACTTGAATCTACAGCCCCTCGCAATACACTTTTCCTTCAGAATTTTTACGCGCGATTGAGTTTGCTCTTTCGATGCGTCATCGAAATACGATTTTCTAATCTTATATAATTCCGAAAACGTTTCGTACAACCTTTCTGAACTTGCCTTGTACTCATTTTCGTACCAGCCATCAGCTGACTCAGCTACTTTGTTAATTTCCTTTTCGAAGCTTCTTTCTGTGTTATCAGATTTCATAATAGGTTCCTCAGACTTTAAGTTCGCGTTAAAACGATTTAGTTTTGGTTCGTCGCTTGTTTCTCAAACGATGTAGCTATTATCTCGCAATCTAAGGTTTTGCTATTCCAGCAGTAATCAACAAGTTTAATGATTGATAACATTCTGCTAGTGTTCTGTTATCAACGAATAAGCTTTCTAATGAGTGATAAAAAATGAGTCGGTTTTTCCTCTCGCAATACCCGACGTTCGGTAGCTATTCGAATCCCGTGAAACATCGCGTGGAAGCGTCTCCCTACTTTTTCTGGTGGTTGGCACTCACGCACAACGAGGAATACATTGAGTTGTGCACGAACCCTTCCCAAAGTCGTTTTGAAACGAACGAGCCTATCCATCAGGTTTATGCGGATTTTGGGGATGTGAGGTATGAGGGGAGCAAGTACATTGCTTTTGCCAAGTGGTGGCGAGGCAAAGTTGCTAACGGCGAGAAGCGCGGAGAATTTCTGTTTGCCGAGCCAAAGACAGTCAAGCGGGTGGAACTGGTAACGGACGTCGAAGAAGCCCGGAGGTTAATCGACAGCGATGATGAACTCCTGATTCGAGTGTCCAGAGGAATGCAGAAACAGCATATCGATAACACTCTGAAGCGCATCTTCGATAAAGAGCTTTCGTTTGAGAAAGGCAGGCAAACTCGTAATCCGAATCGTTCAAACGCGCGCTACTCGCTTTCCAGCCCTGTTAGCACTGACAATCTAAAAATGGCTTTTGACGTTTACGAGATGACAGCCGAAGCAAAACAGAATGGCAGAAAATTAAAGAATCAGCAGATAGCGGAAGCTGTCGGTTTGAGCATTGATAAACGCTCAAAAGATGATGCTGCTGATATCGCTTTGGACAACCGCGCTTTGTCAGTTGCCGTGTCACGGAAGAGAAAGACTGCAACAGATGCTATCGCAAACGTTGTGAAAGGCGTATTTCCTTAGAGCCGACAAAGGGGCAGATTCCGGATGACAGACTCTGAAGGGTGAAAGCACAATTACTACTGTGCTTAAAAGGAGACTGTTATGAAAATACTAGAGAGTTTGAATTTCGTTGCTTACAAGCCATCGTCCAACGCAAACCCTATTGCTGTGCGCCGCCGCAAGCTAATAGCTAAAATTGAAGAGCAACTTCAGCTTGCCGCTGACACCGGTTACGTACCAACAAAGGCTAAGTGGGTTACGGACACCGAAGGCAACCAAAAGAAGATTGACGTTCCCAAGCGTGTTAAACGTTGGTGGACAAAAAGTTTGGACGGCAAAGTGAATCTAGTCGTGCGCTACGGCAGCAAGCCGTTAGAGTTTGCGAAGGGGAAAAATGCTATTGAGCTGGAGAATGAAGCCGAGGTGGAAAGCACGCTGACAAAACTGAAAGAAGCTGTCGAGGCTGGAGAATTGGACTCGCTGATTGAGCAGCAAGCGCAATTCGGCAGAGCCATCAAACGAAAAGCGAGTGCTTAAGCGTTCGCAGTGCAAAAATACCAGTCACGTAATTTGAAGCGGACACCGACATCGTAAAACGCGCAACAGAAAATACTAGCCAGAAATGTTGCATACTTTGTCGCATACCGGATTTTTATGCTGTAAACCTTATGTTTTATAAAAGGTTTTAGTAACGCATTTTATTGAAGTGTCCGGGTCCTGCTGGTTGCCCGAATCCGGCGGCACGGCGGCGCGCCAGGGCCTGCAGCAGCGAACCGAGCGACGGCTGCGTTGTTGCTCCATGCTCCGCGGCGGCACCTGACCGTAACGGGGCCGGGGCAATCACTAACTGAGAACCATTCCGGTCCGTATCTCTGTTATCGTTTCGCTGCTATCCGTAATCTCCGGAAACGTCACGGCCCCTATGGCGACCCAATTGATACCCGAGCATCGGTCTCGTCCGGTCAAATCCGACGACGCCGCCGAGCACGACGAGGTACTGACGATGCGCGGCATCCGTCACGCCTTCGGCGGGGTCGTGGCCGTGGACGATGTCGACCTGGATGTGCGGCCGCACGAGGTGGTCTGCCTGCTGGGGCCGTCGGGCTGCGGCAAGACCACGCTGCTGCGCCTCGCCGCCGGTCTGGAGACGCTGCAGCGGGGTGAGGTCCACATCGAT
>Ga0136598_1001248_pt1 | contig 10812 bp, 10 predicted proteins | sample AntRauTorcE11899_FD_104790 | JGI IMG/M metagenome (GOLD analysis project Ga0136598, IMG submission 104790) | Saline lake microbial communities from Rauer Islands, Antarctica - Metagenome Torckler E11 #899 | ecosystem: Environmental > Aquatic > Non-marine Saline and Alkaline > Saline | place... | reverse complement strand
CAGGCTGTGATTATTGCCGAACGAGGAGTGGTGACGGACCGCACCGGAGAGTCGATGATTTGGAATGAGGTCGACACTACTGGTGAGTACGATTTTCCGATTCGAGCGTACACCGACCGCAGTGGTCTAGGGCAGGTATTGGGTTACGTCAGCTACCCCAAACGAGACAGTAAGGGTTTCTTTTTTCGGACTGACTATTTGGGTCGCAGTGGTGTTGAAGCTGCCTATGAAGAGGTTCTACACGGGGATAACGGCAGTACAATTGTCGAGGTCGATGCTCGCCTGGAAGTGGTCAGTGAATTTGCTCTTAATGCACCAAACCCCGGCGGTGAGTTGCAACTATCAATCGACGCCGAGCTTTCCGAAGCCATGTACGACATCATCGCAACCTCGAGTGCGCAGGCTGGCTTTCGTAGTGGCGCGGGAGCAATTATGAATATACATACCGGCGAAATACTAGCCCTCACAAGTTTTCCTTCGTATGACCCAGAAGTAATGGCCGATGGTGATGATACTGATCTCATCGCGGCCTATAATAACGATGATCGACTGCCGTTTTTGAATAAAATGGTCGGCGGAGCGTATACTCCGGGTTCCATCGTCAAACCATTTGTGGCGTACGCTGCTCTTGAAGAAGGGATTGTAACTGAGAATACCCGCGTATTTAGTAATGGAACGCTTAAGATTCCTAATCGCTATAATCCAAGCAATCCATCGTACTTTACAGACTGGCGCGCACACGGTGAGATGACTGTGCGTGAGGCGATTGCTTATTCATCGAACGTATTCTTCTACCTCGTTGGCGGTGGTTTGCCAGACTATGCCGCACCTCAGGCAGGGATAGATAGTGCTATGACCGGCTTGGGAATTACCAAAATGTCTGAATACTTCCGGCAGTTTGGTATGGGGGAACTCACCGGTGTTAATCTGGCTCAAGAGCAGGCGGGAGTGGTGCCAGATCCAGCCTGGAAACAGGAAGTATTTGAGGATGATTGGCGCCTGGGGGACACCTACTTTACCTCGATTGGTCAATTCGGATTTTTAACGACACCGATGCAGATGTTGCGGGCGTACGCCGCCTTAGCAAACGGCGGATATTTGGTAACCCCACATGTAGAACTCGGTCATCAAAGTGATAAAACTGATATTAATCTAAACTTGGATACAATGCAGATCGTGCACGAAGGTATGCGCAAGACGGTCAATTTTCCTGGCGGAACTGCTCGATCATTTGAGCGCGATGACGTCGCCATAGCGGCCAAATCTGGGACAGCCGAGGTAGGAGTAGGGAACGCGTACGTAAACTCCTGGGCGGCCGGTTTTTGGCCCTACGCAGAGCCTGAGTACGCGTTTATACTAATGATGGATAGAGCGCCCCGAAGTAATGCTTTGGGCGCAACCAGAATCATGGGTGACGTCGTGGAATGGATGAGTATCAATCGTCCAGAGTATCTCGGAATTGAAGCACCAGCTACGTTGCCCGAATAATCAGTATGCTGTTACTTATTTTAGGTGTTCACAGTACATTATATCTAATGTGGCGGGTTCGCGGATGGTACGAAATGAGACAGCGGACAGATGGATTACGGCCAAAATTTTACTGGACAGGTGACGTGGGTGACGTAGTGGGTTTTACTCTGATCATGGTTGCGTGGCACTGGACAGTTGATCTGCAGCTACTTCTGATTAGCGCTGTGCCAGCTGCTCTGGGTACTTTGTGCCTGCATCGGATGTGGCAAACAACAGCGAGGGTTCGCGGGGACATAGTTTCTATGTACCTGCCTGATGGATCAATTACTTTTGGCGGAGGGCTACATCTAGTTTACGTATTATTTGTTGTTGCTGTGCTTTGTTCACTGGCTTGGCAGTTGGTTACATTGCAGCTTACACAAACTCAGATTATATTGCTTGTAGGCGGTAGTGCGATCTATTTGCTTACGGTAGCAATTGATAAATATCGAGGTATTATATAGCGAGGTGAGCTTGCGCTGGACTATTTTTTATCCACAAGTTGACCATTGCAAACTGGCACGTATAATAGTCTAAATCCAATTTAAAATACTAGATTATGACAGACACACAAACGTTCTTGACCCCAGAAAAGTTCGACGAACTTAAAAAAGAACTTGAACACCTCAAAACCGTCCGCCGCAAAGAAATCGCCGAAGCACTAGAGTATGCTCGAAGTCTTGGAGACCTTTCAGAAAATGCGGAGTACCAAGAAGCTCGCGACATGCAAGCTGCCATCGAAGAGCGAATCGGGTACCTAGAGAAGACCATCAAAGAGGCCAAGATTGTCGATCAAAAGAAAAAGGGTGATGTGATCGGTCTCGCATCAGTGGTCACGATCCAAAAAGAGAAAGAAAAAGATAAAAAAGAATACATCATCGTCGGATCAGATGAAGCTAACATCCACGATCGTAAGTTGTCATACTTGTCACCACTAGGGGAAGCGCTGATGGGAAAGAAGAAAGGGGACGAGTTTGAGTTTGAGACGCCTATCGGACTCCAAAAGTACAAAGTCCTGAACGTCGCGTAGGCAAGCTATCTACTGCGTTGGACTGCGATAAAACGATCCTCCCTGGGCACTTGCCCCGGTCGGATCTTTTTTCTTGTCCGCCTTGTACCTAACCTACCTACCCAACGTTCAGTTGCGCCTCGTATCTGAAATAATTCCACAACGTTCAGTTTCGAGGTATTGATAATCCAAGAAAAGGCTAGCGCCACAGCGCTGGCCTTTTCTTTTCGGTGAACTCACGCTAGGATAGTGACTATGTCACAACAAGAAGATCTCCGCGCTGATCGCGAACAAAAAATAGCCGAGCTACGTACCGCTGGAATTAACCCGTATCCGTCTGAGTCACACCAGACCCACACAATCAAGAAATTCGTTACTTATTTTGGTGATTTAGAGCAAGCAGCTACCGATGTCGTGTTGGCTGGGCGAGTAGTTGCCAAACGAGAACATGGTGCATTGGCCTTTTTAGATATATTTGACGGCACGGGAAAGGTGCAAGCCTTTTGCTCAAAAGACGCCATGGGCGATGATTTATATGACTCAATGCTTAACTTCATCAGTACTGGTGACTTTGTTGAGCTGACTGGTACGGCGTTTGTCACCAAGCGTGAGACCGAAGCAATCAAAGTCAGTAATTGGCGAATATTAACTAAAGCGGTACAAAATATCCCGACTGAGCATTTTGGTATCAAAGATGAAGATGAGCGATACCGTAAGCGGTACCTTGATTTGTTGTTAAACGAAGAGTTGCGAGACCTATTTGTTAAAAAAGCTAAGTTCTGGGATGTGACGCGCACTTTTATGAAGCGTCATGGATTCCTAGAGGTTGAAACACCAACCCTCGAGGTTACTACCGGCGGTGCAGAAGCACGACCGTTCAAGACCTATCATAATGATTATGATATGGACGTGTATTTACGAATTTCAATCGGTGAGCTCTGGCAAAAACACCTAATGGCTGGAGGAATCCCCAAGACGTTTGAAATCGGCCGAGCCTATCGCAACGAAGGTACTAGCCCAGAGCATCTACAGGAATTCACAAACATGGAATTTTATTGGGCCTACGCTGATTACAAAAAAGGTATGGAGCTGGTACGAGAGTTGTACATCGAGATCGCCCAAGAAGTCTTTGGTACCACAGAATTTGAAGCCCGGGGACATACCTTTAACTTGGCCGACGAGTGGGTTGCGATTGACTACGTTGACGAAATTGAAAAGCAAACTGGTATCAATATAATCACTGCCACAGAAGAAACTATGAAAGCCAAGCTTGATGAGCTTGGGGTTTCTTATGACGGCGACAACCGCGAACGCCTAACCGACACATTGTGGAAAGTCTGTCGCAAGACTATCGCTGGTCCAGCTTTCTTGGTAAACCATCCTAAATTAGTCGCGCCACTGGCAAAGGCTCGCCCAGATGGGGAAACGGTAGAGATGTTTCAACCAATCATCGCTGGTTCAGAGGTTGGCCGAGGATACAGCGAGCTCAATGATCCAGTTGATCAGCGACAACGGTTCGAGGTGCAGCAGCAACTACTTGATGCCGGAGACGACGAGGCAATGATGCCTGACTGGGAGTTCGTCGACATGCTCGAGCACGGCATGCCACCTACCTGTGGCTTTGGCTTTGGTGAACGGCTGTTCGCATTCTTGGCAGGGAAGTCACTGCGCGAGACGCAGTATTTCCCTCTGATGCGCCCAAAAAACGATTAGTGTAACTTTTTCTCACTTACAAGGTTAAAGACAGTAGACCAGCAGCAGGAGGTACTACATGTCACAGCAGCAACAAGACAAACCGACCCTAACACCCGAACAGATCGCTGCCCGAGAAATCGTGGCTCGTGATCCCGTCGAACGGGTGCTCAGATAAACCACAAACCGGCCACCGCCGGTTTTTTCATTACTGTTGCAAATAAGTAATTTTGAAACGCGCAAAATTACTTATCATATATGATAAGTAATTTTTGTTCGATTCTAATGTAGAAAAATAAATGCTGAGGATGGACGAATTGGGTATCGAACAAAGTTTAATCACTCAGAATCCTCTTATTGAAACTCGACTCGCTCGAGTTTTGTTGTGTTCGCGTCGGTGTTACACCTGGGGACAAGGTGGTTGCAGGTGGGGCGAAGTGTTATAGAATGTAGGAGTGGTGGGAGATAGTGGTATACTAGATTCATTATGAAACTAAGTATGCCAAGTGGGTTTCCGCAATTCATGCAATTGTTCTCCACCATTTGCATGAATTGCGGAGGCCCACTTGGATGTCGAGAAATATGCTAATCGGTGAATACAAACATACGTTGGATCCCAAGAGACGGCTGTCTCTTCCGTCAAAATGGCGGAAAGAACTTGGGAAAAAGCTTGTAATCACAAGAGGCCTCGACAACTGTCTCTTTGTATATCCTCTGAAGGAGTGGAAGCAGATAACCGAAAAGGTTGGCAAGCTTCCACTTGGTCAGGCGGATACACGGAGTTTTAATCGCTTTTTTCTGTCAGGTGCAGTAGAAGCGGAGGTTGATTCAGTTGGACGTATCCTCGTGCCAGACTTCTTGAAGGATTTTGCGACGCTCGACACCAAAGTGGTGCTTGCTGGAATACATGATCGTATCGAGATTTGGGATGAGAATCGCTGGGAGACGTATAAGAAGAGTATTGAAGCACAGGCAGATGCCTTGGCTGAGAAACTCGGAGATATAGGCGTCCTCTAATCAGTCGTAACTTCACAATGTATGATCCACGAAACAGTACTGCTGCATGAGGCAGTCGAAGCACTAGCAATTAGGCCGGACAGCACCATCGTCGATACGACGTTTGGCGCAGGTGGCCATGCTCGTGCAATCTTAGCCGAGCTAGGTACTAATGGATCGTACATTGGGATAGACACAGATCAAACAGCGTTACGTCACAGTTTGAATGAACTTGAAAACGTCACCCTGGTGCACGGAAACTTCCGTGACCTACACACAATAATGGGTTCTATAGAAGTAGAAAAAGTAGATGGCATCCTGGCTGACTTAGGATGGCGGATGGAGCAATTTTCAGGTAATGGGCGAGGGTTCTCGTTTCGGCATGATGAACCGCTCTTGATGACACTGGGGGACCCAGCCAGCTACGACTTTACAGCTCGTGACATTGTCAATCAGTGGGACGAGCATGTCTTGGCCGATATCATTTATGGGTATGGCGAAGAGCGTTTTGCTCGCCGAATTGCCAGCAAAATAGTTGCCACCAGAGATGAACAACCAATCGAGACCAGTAAGCAGTTATCAGACCTCATTGTCAGCGCATATCCAGCTGTTGCTCGACACGGACGCACCCACGTCGCTACCAAGACCTTCCAGGCCTTACGGATAGCAGTCAATGAAGAATTAACCGCAATTGAAGAGTTGATCGAGCAAGGGATCGAGCAGTTAGCACCACAAGGACGGCTGGTCATCATTACTTTTCACAGTATTGAAGACCGAGTGGTGAAACATGCCTTCAAAGCAGCGCAAGCAGCACAGCGGGGAATAGTAGTGACCAAAAAACCAACCACAGCCAGTAGCGAGGAGCTGGAAACAAATCCAAGGGCGCGGAGTGCAAAACTCCGAATATTCGAAAAACAGTAATCTCTCCACATATGAGTCAAAGTCGCGAAACAATAGCACATTCACCATATACTCTAGTAATCTTGGGTATCATTGGATTTGCTGTAGTTGCCTATTTATATTTTTTAAACGTTTCGGTTGTGCATGTCGTCATGCGTAAAGAAGCTATGCAAGAAGCTCAGGATCTCAAAAACCAGATTGCATTGCTTGAGACCGAGTACATCACTGCTCAGCACACCATCGCTGCCAGAATGGCAAGCGTTGATGGTTACAAAGAAGACAGTGAAAAGATTTTTGTAGCTAGAACCACTGTACCAAACCTGGTACTTGGGCAATAATAGACATATGCAACGTCAAAAACGAACACTACGCATACGAGTGGTCGTTGGGGTGATCTGTCTGATCGCCTTTTTGTTGTTGGTTCGAAGCTATGTGGTGCAGATTGCGCATGGCAATATGTATAGTGAACAAGCTGAATTACAGTATGTGCGGACCATGGATGATTTATATACCCGCGGTTCAATTTTCTTTACCAACCGGGATGGCACCGAGCTGTCTGCAGCTGCCATTAAGTCTGGCTACGTGCTGGCACTTGCCCCGTCCCGCATTACCGATGCAGCTGGTACGTGCTCTCAGCTAGCCGAGGTAGCCAAAATCGACCAAGAGCTGTGTCTGGTACGAGCAATGCTTCCCGAGCGTACCTATGTGGAGTTTCAAAGTGAAATTGATGAACCTACAGCCGAACTAATTACCGGACTCGGTCTCACTGGCGTATTTTTGTATCCAGAGCAATGGCGATACTACCCAGGATCTTCTGTCGCTGCCCGTTCGATTGGGTTTGTTGGTTTTACCGATGAAGGAACTGAACTTCGAGGTAAGTACGGTCTTGAGCGTCAATATGATGATGTGTTGTTTCGGCAAAATCAAGTCCGATCGGTTAATTTCTTTGCTGAGCTATTTAGTGATCTTGGTGGTTTGGTAACCAATACCAAGCAACATCAATCGGGCGAGATCGTTACTTCACTCGAGCTCTCTGTATCGCAAATGCTTGATACTGTACTGCAAGAAACTAATGATCAGTATGATAGTAAGCTCACCGGAGCTATTATTATGGATCCAAACACTGGTGAGATTGTCGCTATGAATGCAGTTCCAGGATTTGACCTTAATGACCGCAGTGATGCGACTATTGAACAGTTTCAAAACCCGTTGGTAGAAAATCTGTACGAGTTTGGTTCAACCATCAAAGCACTGACCATGGCAGCGGGGCTTGATAGCGGTGCTATAGTCCCATCCACAACATATTATGATAGCGGCGAGCTAACCCTCGATACCTTTACTATCCGTAACTTCGACGGTCGTGGTCGTGGGACGGTGCCAATGCAAGAAATTCTTAATCAGTCACTCAACACCGGTGTGTCGTGGATCGTTACTCAGATGGGTAAAGAGAAGTTCCGCGACTATTTCCTTAGTTATAAATTAGGTAGTGAGACTGGTATTGATCTGCCTAATGAAGCGTATGGTTTGGTAGATAACCTCAATTCACCACGCGACGTCGAGTATGCTACTGCTTCCTTTGGTCAAGGAATCGCTATGACACCGATCGCTATCACGCGCGCGCTGGCAACTCTTGGTAATGGTGGACATTTGGTAACACCGCACATCGTTAAGAAAATAAATTTTATCGACGGGACTGAAAAAGATTTAAAATATCCAGAAGGCACCCAAGTAATCAAGCCTGAAACCAGCGAAGAAATCTCTCGTATGTTGACGGTAGTGGTGGACGATGCACTACGTGGTGGTACGGTTGCGCTCCCTAATCACAGTGTTGCGGCCAAAACTGGTACTGCCCAAATTGCCGACCCAGTCAACGGTGGGTATTATGATGACAAATTCCTCCACTCGTTTTTCGGTTATTTTCCGTCTTATGACCCAGAATTCATTATTTTCTTGTATACTGTAGAACCAAAGGGAGTGCGTTACGCGTCCGAGACGCTCACCACTCCATTTATGGACATGACCAAGTTTTTGATCAATTATTATTCTATTCCGCCCGATCGATAAGTTATGAAATCATTTTTTCGCTCACTCGTTGTATCTATCTTGACAGCTGAAGCCCGTCTGCTCTTGCGTCGTCACAAGCCAACTATCGTGGCGATCACTGGAAGTGTTGGTAAAACATCTACTAAAGATGCTATTTATGTAGCAATCAAAGATAGCGTACGCGCTCGCAAAAGCCAAAAGAGTTTTAATTCAGAGATCGGCGTGCCTTTGACTATCTTAGGACTGCCTACCGGTTGGGACAATCCATTGCGCTGGGTTTGGAACGTGGTCGATGGTGCCTTTACCGTACTGTTTACACGTACTTATCCAAATGTATTGGTACTAGAAACCGGTGTTGATACTCCTGGTGATATGGAGCAATTGGTTAGTTGGCTGAAGCCTGATGTGGTTGTGCTGACCCGGCTGCCAGATGTGCCAGTCCACGTCGAACAGTTTTCTTCACCCACAGCTGTAATTGAAGAGAAGATGAAACTCGTGCACGGTATGCACGCTGAGGGTACGCTTATTTATAACCATGATGACGAGATTATCAAAAACCAGCTACCAGAAGTTCGGCAAAAATCGTTGGGGTACGGGCGATATCTACCAACCGAGTTTAAGGTAGAAAAAGATACGCTGCAGTATAAAGACGACGTCCCGTCCGGTCTTTCCTTCAGTGTTGTGCACGGTGACGAAAAGTCAGATATTACCCTGGCAGGAGTAGTTGGAACCCAGCACGCCCTTGGCTGTGCAGCTGCTCTGGCGGTAGCACAGGTCCTGGGGATCAAAACAACAGACGCTGCCAAAGGGCTACAGACCCTCAGCGCACCTCCCGGTCGATTACGAATTATTGCTGGTATCAAAGGCTCAGTCTTGATTGATGATACGTATAATTCCTCACCCATTGCCCTGGAGCATGCCCTCGAGACTCTGTCAGAAATCAAGTACGCCAAGCGCCGGATTGCCGTTCTTGGCGACATGCTCGAACTAGGTAAGTATTCGTCAGACGAGCATCGTCGGCTTGGTAAACGGGTAGGGGAAACCTGTGATGTGCTGCTGACCTTGGGGGTGCGTGCGCGTGGGTTTGCTGAAGGGGCGCTCTCCAATGGGCTAAACGATAAGACGGTATTTCAATATGAAAACGTAGCACGCGCTGGTCGCGAACTGCAAGCGATGCTTCAGCCAGGTGACGTGGTGCTCGTGAAAGCCTCGCAGAGCATTCGGGCTGAACGGGTCATACAAGAAGTAATGGCTGAACCAGAACGAGCAGAGCAGCTACTCGCCAGACAGGACCGAGACTGGAGGGCGACTATCTAGTGACGATAATTGCCACCCGCAGCTGGATATCTGATCTTCATACCTAAAGTATAGCAAGTGATTATGGTAAACTGGCACGAATATGGCAGAGTCAATTCAGATTTTCACCGACGGGGCGTCAAAAGGTAATCCTGGGCGCGGAGGTTATGGGGCGGTTATTGCACGAGATACAACCATAATTGAGCTTGGTGGCTTTAAAGAACGTACCACCAATAACGAGATGGAGTTGCGCGCAGTAGTTGAAGCTCTCAAAGCAATCCAAGACACTGATGCAACGGTGGCTATCTATACAGATTCTAAATATGTAGTTGAAGGAGCAAATGGATGGATATTTGGTTGGATGAAAAACGGCTGGAAAACCAAAGCCGGGAGTGAGGTTTTAAATAAAGCCCTCTGGCAAGCGCTGCAGCCACTACTCGAGCAAGTAGCAATTGAATGGCATAAGGTGCCCGGTCACGTTGGGATTATTGGTAACGAACGAGCCGATACCATCGCCTCAGATTTTGCAGCTAATGGATCGTTTGATCTCTATACTGGCTCTAAAGACGCCTACGGATTTGATGTATCAGATACTTCATACGACCAGGCAAAAGCTGCGCAGCGTAGTGCGACCCGCAAACGTTCAGCTCAAAAAGCCTACTCCTACGTAAGTCTGCTTGATGGTGTCGTGCAGACCCATACAACCTGGGGTGAGTGTGAAAGCCGGGTAAAAGGTCAGCGGGGAACACGCTTCAAAAAAGCCCTCAATGCTGGTAATGAACAAGCAATCATCAAAGACTTTGGTGGATGAAGATACTTATCTGATGTCTCGTGCAAATAAAAAAACCCCAGCACTAGCTGCGGTATGTGTCGTCAAGCATCGACGGAAAGAGTATCTTCGATGAAACCATGCCACGTCTCATCATTCCAATCAGGTACGATGAAAAAGAGTTCGTCCTGACTGTCAACTTTATTCAGTTTGATAATTGTAAGCGAACCAAACCAGGCTTGAACCTGAGCAACTACCGGAGGCATTTGTTCAGGCGTTAGGTGGATTTGTAGAATGACGCAACGATCTTGTGTAACTAAAAGCTTAGCCCTGGCTTCCAATTCTTCTTCAGAAGCTGATACTGAAAAGTGAATGAAAGCGTGAGCGTCATTTATAGTGTAACAAGCCAAGGAATTATATTCACTTGCAGTTGCCGACTGGCCCAGTGACAACGCTGCTACTATCATATATACCCATCGCATCGGTTTTCTCCTGTTGCTGCACTTGTTCCTATAATACTATAGCTAGTAATAATCACTCTAGTCAAGGTGTAGGGTAGAGATTTCAACGCTGACTTTGTTTTGCAGGTGGTGAGTAT
>Ga0136598_1001241_pt1 | contig 10843 bp, 11 predicted proteins | sample AntRauTorcE11899_FD_104790 | JGI IMG/M metagenome (GOLD analysis project Ga0136598, IMG submission 104790) | Saline lake microbial communities from Rauer Islands, Antarctica - Metagenome Torckler E11 #899 | ecosystem: Environmental > Aquatic > Non-marine Saline and Alkaline > Saline | place... | reverse complement strand
GGGGCACGGCATTGAAGTGGGATATGTGGTTGGATGCGGTCAGCGGCGTCATGGCCATGTCCCTTGTTTTAGACGAAAGACGCGTGCGGCATAGCCCCCTGTGTCAGCGGTTGCGTTGTTGATCGCGATGGCCGTGGGCAGGGACAAGCCAGATATCACGGATAGTCTCCAGCGACATACCAACCCCGTCATCGACAATTTGAATATAAGGGTCTCCGGCCGCGAGGCCGCCCAACTCGACGTCGACGCGAGCAGCGTCGGCGTCATAGGCGTTTTTGACAAGCTCAAAGACGGCGAGCCTTGGGCTGCCAATCAGCTGGTCACCAAGCAGTTGGAGAAGCCTGGCCTTCGGGCGGAAGGGTAACTCAAATTCTTCAGTTTCTGATGAACTGCTATCGGTATTGGCCATTAACAATAATTTCCATATTCCCTCAGCACAACTCTCACACGGCTTTGCAAGAGGCAGCAAGGTCAATGCATCTGATAGACAACGGCCCGAGGCGGTCTGTCTCTGAGAAACAGAGAATGTGTATAGAACAAAGTATGAACAAATGCCAGATACAGGGTTCCCAAATATGCTGGGACAGATTATGACATGTTGTCAATAACCAACACAGAGTAGGGGCGGGCACATGAATGCGTATCCACGGACGGAATTTGCAGAACTGATGGAGCGCGCCGGTCTCGACATTGACGCCGCAGCCGAGCTTCTGGCGGTCAGTGATCGAACGATCCGGCGCAACATGAAGGGCGAAGGCAAGCGGATCGACCAGCTCCGGCTGGAAAAGCTGCGCCAGACGGCCGATGCGCGTTGCACGGGTGAGCGGCCCGAGGGTTTTCGGTTTATTGATCTGTTCGCTGGAATTGGTGGACTGCGCCTACCCTTTGAGGCCATCGGCGGACGGTGCGTGTTCACGGCCGAATGGGACCGGTTCAGCCGCGAGACCTACAGCGCCAATTTTCCCGAGCCTGCCAATAGCGACCATGTCTTCGCAGAAGACGTGCGACCCTATGCGGACGCGCCGGAGACAATCCCGGCTCATGACGTTCTTTTGGCCGGTTTTCCGTGCCAGCCCTTTTCGATTGCGGGCGTCAGCAAGAAAAACGCCCTTGGGCGTCCCCACGGTTTCCTGTGCGACACACAGGGAACACTGTTCTACGATCTGGCCAAGATCATCGACCATCACCGCCCCCCTGCCTTCCTACTTGAGAACGTAAAGAACCTTGAGCGTCATGACGGTGGCAAGACCTTCGCCACGATTATCCATGCGCTGGAGAAGGAACTGGGCTACCGCGTCTTTCACAGGGTCATCAGCTCGACACCCTGGGTGCCCCAGAAGCGGGAGCGCATCTTCATTGTCGGTTTCAAGGATCACAGCATCGAGTTCGACTTCGACCAGCTCGCCGTGCCGGAGGGCGATGGCCCGATGCTTGGCACGATCCTCGATAGGAACGTTGATCCGAAATACACGCTCACTGAACACATGTGGAATTACCTTCAGGGCTACAAGGAAAAGCACCGTAGCGCCGGGAACGGGTTCGGGTTTTCGCTCTTCGGCCCGAAAGACGTGGCTCGCACCCTGTCTGCCCGCTACTACAAGGACGGCTCCGAAATCCTGATCGAGCAGAAGGGTAACCGCCCTCGCCGTCTGACACCGCACGAGTGTGCCCGCCTGATGGGGTTCGAGAAGCCCCGACAGACCGAGTGGAAGATCCCTGTCTCAGACACACAGGCCTACCGCCAGTTCGGGAATGCGGTCGTCGTACCGGTCGTCAACGCCGTCGCGCAACTCATGCAGACGCGGATCGCCGAGGCCATGGAACTGGACGGCCGGGAAGTGCCGGGGAACATACAGGCACAGCTTCCACTGGACGAGAGACGCGCCTATGCCGTCAGCGAAATACCAGCCGAACATCTGAAAATGCTGGAAGCGTCGCTGGCGAAAGCGTAATGCCTGCGGATACCGTCACCCCCGCAACTCGAAGCCGGATGATGGCCGCCGTCAAAGGCAAGAACACCAAACCCGAGCTGGCGATAAGGTCCGCACTTCACAAGCGCGGATTCCGCTTCCGGCTGCACCGGAAAGACCTGCCTGGCAAACCGGACCTTGTGTTCACCGGCTACAACGCCGTCCTCTTCGTTCACGGCTGTTTCTGGCATGGTCATGACTGCCATCTGTTTCGCTGGCCAAAGAGCCGGAAAGGCTTTTGGCATGACAAGATCGGAATGAATATCGAGCGAGACCGGCGGCAGCGCGAAGCGCTGGCGGAGGCAGGCTGGCGCATTGGGACGGTCTGGGAGTGCGCCCTGAAGGGAAAGGCCCGCCTGCCCTTCGACAGCGTTGTTGATCAATGCTCTATATGGTTGAAATCGGATATAAAGATGCTGGAGGTGAGCGGTGATACAGCGCGGGCAATTGTCTGACTATTTCGAGGGTGTCGGGGTCAAGCGCCTGTCTGCCGTCGATGCCGAGCCAAAGAAGTCAAATCAACACGAGGTCGGTACGACCAAAGAAATGCGAAACGAATTTCTTGGCGAGACGCACCAACAGAAATTCCCGGCAATCTATATCTGGCTTGGCGGTGATCAGGAGGGCTTTACCGAAGAAAGCTGGGCTACGCATTATGACAGCCGTCTGAAGAACTCAGATCGCTCACCGGAATGGCGGCTCTACTACCCTTCCAACCCTGTCACGGAAGCCATGAAGGCCGGTGACACGCTGTTCCTCGCCAAGGACCAGGGAGGCGTCCTGTGGTTCATCGTGGCCCCGGAGGGATCGACCAGCGAACAGCAGCTTTTCTGGCTGTTCGGTCTGCGCCCGGAAGGCAAGTCGTTTGTATCGCGCGAGTTCTCGGACGAGGAGCCGGAGTTGGACTTCGCCGCCCGCTTCATTTTGGACGAGATCGGCGTCGAGTTCGAGGAACCCGAGGCCGACAAGCTGGACAGCATCATCGACAGGTTTGGCACCACGTTCCCGAAGACGGCCGAGTTTTCCGATCTTGCCCGCCTCACCCTGCCCGAAGTCCGCGCCGAGGAAGATCCCGACGCGGCGCTCATTGCGTGGCTGGATCATGAGGAAGCCCTGTTCAGACGACTGGAGCGCAGGGTCGTATCCTCGCGGATTGAGGCCGGGTTCACGAGTGCGGAGGGCACAGATGTGGACGGGTTCATCAGTTTTTCCCTCAGCGTCCAAAACCGGCGCAAATCCCGCATGGGGCATTCTCTGGAAAACCACATGGCCGCTGTTTTGCGGGCACACGACATCCAGCATGTCCGGGGCGCGATCACGGAACACAAGCACAAGCCCGATTTCCTGTTCCCCGATCTGGAGACCTATCAGGCCGCCCCGTCCGGTGGAGACCCCCACCTGACGATGCTGGGGGCCAAATCAACCTGCAAAGACCGCTGGAGGCAGGTTCTGGCGGAAGCCGAGAAGATCAGTCGCAAGCACCTTCTAACGATGGAGCCGGGGATTTCAGAGCCGCAAACCAGCCAGATGGAGGCGTCAAACCTTCAACTTGTTGTCCCTGCCCCGGTCCACGGTAGCTATTCGGATACACAGCGCGGCTGGCTCTGGTCAGTCAATGACTTTATTGGTGAGGTTCGAGCACGGCAGGTCTAGCATGCATTAGATAACAGATAACTGTTATCTTCTTCTGCCATCAATCTCGGCTGCCTTCGGAATGTCGATCCCTCCTGCCCGAAGGCACTCATAAAGAAGCTCTTTTTGAGTCACGCCACGCTTCTGTGCTTCCGATGCAAATGCATCCTTGATCGGCTTTGGCACATTGGTGAACGAAAATTGCACACGCGGCGCGTCTTTTAGGGCCGAAGACTTGGCTTTACTGACACTTGGCAGCGGAGCCGCCATTGCTTTCAGCTTTTGGGCGCTGCCGTCGCCGTCCAGATCATCATCGAGGTTTACGCTAACTTTGGCCATGACCCGCTCCTGTAGAAACTGATGAGGCCCCTGCCCTGCAAGTCCGCCAGCACCGACTGAGCCGACCGACGCGCCGACCCTTGTGGGGCTTGCCCTGTAGACGTCATTTCCTTGAACCCTGTCCGGTGCGCGCACATGGCGTTGAGCCGAGGCACATTCTGGGCATCAAAAGCATCGACGATAGCCTGCGTGATGTTTGTCTGTGTATCTACATCCATCATCACAACTAGGGCCGGTATCTCTTTTTCCATTGTCTCAGCGACGCTTTGAACATGGGAGAAGGTTCGTTTGGCCCCCTTGGCGTCGGCTTCGTTGGCCTTCGATGGTATCAAAATCAGGTTTGCAGCCGCGATGGCGTGCATTGCCATTGCCGACTTGAACCCTGCCGTATCTACAAAGATTGCGTCATAGGGCGGATCGGCTTTCTTCAATGCCTTCACGGTTGGAAGGAGCTTTTCGTCATCCTCTTCGTATAGCCAATCAAGATCGATCTGTTCTTTTTTTGCCCATGATTCCAGGTGCCGCTGAGGGTCCGTGTCAATCACGGCGACCCTTGCACCATCCTGAACCATCAGACTTGCGATGGCCGTAAGAAGTGTTGTTTTTCCCGCGCCACCCTTTTCCTGCACCACGCTGATAACTTGCGTCATGGCTCGCCTCCATTTTTTACTAACCCTTAACTCTTAACCAATAACTGTCAACACTTAACAGGTATCAGATATCTGTTAAGTGTTATGGGGCTTTGCCCTTGCGTTCATACCATTTCCGGCAAAACCCTATAAAAGCGGCATCCGGGTGACGTGGTGGGTCGTTCATCCACATCCGCCATTCCTGCTCAAGGGCATAGACATCCCATGTAGGTGCCGCCTTGCGAGCTTGGTCGTAGGCATCGGCAGACAAACGCACCGACACCTCTGAAGCAAACGACGGACTGTCGCCATAAATCTCTAGGAACTCAGGCTTCGGAGTGATTTCCAGTACATCATGCATAAGCCTGAAACGGTAATCGGGCATGTGGGCTTGAGCTTCATCCGCCCTGCAAATCGCTTTTACCAGGCGCTTGAACTCTTTTGAGGTGGAGGTGGAGCCTGTCTTGTGTTGCAACTTATCCAACCCAATCCGCCAGACATCCTGCTTTCCACAGTGCTTTCGCGCCAATTCATACAGGCGCCGCTCCAGGGGTTTACGGAGCTGAAAATAAGCTTTGTTGAGCGTCAGCACGTTCTTGTTCTCGATTGCCTTGACGAGCCAGTCACCCATTTCCAACTCGACACTAAGAAGGCGTCCTGTGGAGTCCTCTTTGACGATCCGCGCGTCAGTGATGAATGAAATCGAACGCCATTCGCCTATACCGTGATCATGAATATTCGTCTCAATCTGCGTGAATTGAAGACGGGTGAGGGCACGTCGAAGCGTTGCGTAGGCCTGTCCGGTCGTATGGCGGTTTGTGGCCTTCAGCAGATCATGGGCTGAAATCCGGACACGACGACCGATCTCCTGACCTTCGTTCTTCGCTGCCATGAGTTGGCTCAGAACATAAATCAGAATATCCCTATCGAAGACATTTGCGCGGCCTTCCTCAGCCGCTGGCGTAATCTTCACCTTCACGTTGCCTTGTTCGTACTCGAATGCGGCTAGGTCCTTTTTGACCGAGAGCGAGAACAGGGGGTGTTCCATAGAGGCACGGTCACTCTTAGGCGTGGCATCCAAGATGTCACAGACAAACAGGTCCGGCTCAGTATGCCGCTGCGGTAGCAAAGCTGTTCTTTTTCGGGGCCGTGCCATTATTCGATAATCTACCCACCATTATTCGACAGTCTGCCCACCAGAGGCGCACATTATTCGATACTCTACACACCTTTCTTCGACAGTCTACCCACCTTTCTTCGATACTCTACACACCGGCAGGCTAAAATGTGGTGGAATCGAGAAACGAAATCAGTGTGTTACGGAGATAGCGATTCTCGTAACACCTTCTATAACACATATATAACACACAACTTCTCAGGCAGGGCTGATCATCACCACCAGATGACCAATCACCGTCGATAGAAGACGCACGCATCGACACCCGTGGTTGTCGTGGTCCAAGATGCTCCAAGGACAACGCATGTAGACGCGTTGCTGGCCAAGAAACGCGGAAGCGTCACCGTCAGCACCAAGGCCAGAACCAATGCACCCAGACCAAACCAAGGCAGGCGACTTTTGAGGCGATCCGCTTTCTGTTCTCGCTCAAACACCTCTCGATAGGCTCTGGACCTGTCATCTTCAGATCTGGCCAAGGCCCCGATGGTCTTGTCCGTCTGGACGGCAAGGCCTCTGACAATCTCGGTCATCGCGTCTGCCGTTGCGCCCAGGTGGCTGTCGAGAGTCTGGCCTAGAAGATCACCGTATTTTTTCGGATTGGTCTGGTCCCGTGCTGCGAAGGCCGCGATCCGCGCTTCCGTCGCAACCTTGATCTGTTTGTCCGCTACGGCGGTCAGGTCGTCGATCCTGTCGGACATGCTTGCGACAGCCGTGGCCATGAGATCGAGCGTTTCGCGCAGATCATCGTCGGAGAGGGCAGGGAGGTCGGGTTGGTCTGGCATCGGGAGGTGTCCTTGAGGTTACTGGTCCTGCGGGACGAACAGCCCTTTGAACTCGGGATCGGCGTAGTAACGCAGCTTTTGCGCGACGGCGGTGGCTTGCCCCTGCACGCGCAGGAGCTGGTTTTCCGGGCGGAGCTGCATGATTTCATCTGGGGTCAGCAGATCGCGGCCCGTGAGGTTGTTGCTGAAGCTGGGGCCGTCACCGGGCTTGAAGCTGTCGGTCTGGAACCCGGCAGTTTCCTGACCCATCATCTGGCTCAACCATTTGGCCGTCTCGAAATCATTCACCCCGAAGACCTGCTGCACCCCCGCATTGGCAATGAAGGTGCCCGCGCGTTCGCCGTAGAGGTCCTTGAGCTGGCTCATGTCCTGCAGGATTGGCCAGAGCTGCAACCCATAGCCTGCCATCAGCCCCATGGCGCGCTCCACGGCTTCCAGACGGCCCAGGGCGGCAAACTCGTCCAAGAGGAACAGCGTGGGCGTCCTGAGGCGCTGTGTACCCTCTTGAGCGCCTGCAGGGCTGCTCAGGGGCCTCACGCACGCCTCAGCGTCCCGTGCGATGTCCTGAAGGGCCTGAGACACCAGAAGGCGCAGCCAGCGGCTGTAGGCGTCCATCCGGTTCGGCGGCAGCACCAGGAACACCGAGGTGATCCGGTGGCGCAGGTCCGAGAAATGAAAATCCGACCGCGACAAGACTTTGGCAATGCGCGGGCTGTCCAGAAAATGGGTGTGGCGTTGCGCGTTGGACAAGACCGATGCCGCTTCCCGATCGGCCTTGCCGAGAAACCGGTTGGCAGCGCGGGCGATCAGACCGCCCGCCGCATCGCTGTCCTGCATCAGCTCCAGCAGGGCGCGCAGCTTTTCCGGGGGCAGGGTTAGATATTCCCGGACGGTGGCAAGAGTTCGGCGGTCACGGTCCTCGTGGCAGACGCAGAACATGATCAGCCCGCCGAGGATGGCCTTGGCCTCCTCGTTCCAGTGCGCTTCTGTTACCTGTCCCGGCGGGTCCATCACCAGCGCCTCTGTCAGGGAGGCCGCGTCCTCGCCCAAATCGAGGCTGTCCGGCGTCAGCCGGTCGAGCGGGTTGTAGGCGGCAGAGGGCATCCCCGAGACCTCAAACGGATCGAGGACGTGGACCGTCCCGAACCGCCGCCGCGCTTCCCCGGCGATCCAGGCATTCTCGCCCTTGGGGTCGATGACCAGGACCGAGCGGTCCGCTGCCAGCAGGTTCGGGATCACGGTGCCGACGCCTTTCCCGGCGCGCGTCGGCGCAAGGGTGATCAGGTGGGCCGGGCCGTCATAGCGCAGCAGCCGACCCGTATGCGGATTGCGCCCGATCAGAAGGCCGTCCGCGTGTTCCAGTTTCTTCAGCTCCTTGCGGTTGGCAAAGCGGGCCGAGCCGTGGCTGTCGCCGCTCAGCCCAAAGAAGGCATCGGCCCCGGAGGCCATGCGCCAGTACTGGAACCCGAAGACAGCACCGACAACAATGCACGGCCCGACGACGAGCCAGTGCCATGCGCTTTCGCCGGGGGGCTGGTCAAAGAAGGCGAAGACGAACGGTGTGGCGACAAGTGCCCCGATCATTGCACCGAACAGGACAGCGCCGATCATCCAGCCCAACAGGATGGGCGTGAAGATCAATCGACCGAAGAACCGGAACAGCCCTCCGAAGGCGAGCATCACGCCCCGCATCAAGAGGGCGTTTCCGGATCAGAGCCGGACGGGGCAGGGGAGGGCGACCCGGAGGGCGTCTCCCAGTCCGCGAAGGCCTTGCGATCCTGTTCGCGGGGCAGGTTGCGGATCAGCCGATCAAGCATGGCGGCGGCACCGGAATCCCGCTCCGCCAGATCGAGGAGCGCACCGCCCAGGATCACCTTGCGCCGGGTATCCAGCTTGCGCTGTCTGGTGGCTTCCCGATTCTTCAGCGCCTGAAGACGGGCCTTGGCTTGGGCATATCGTTTCTCGGCGCGCTCAAGTTCTGTTTCTGCCAAATCTCTGTCCTCACCATCAGAAATTCTTCTGGTTGAAGTTGTTCTTGCCAGATCAACCGATAGCGCTTACCCGTAGGCCTGTAAAGGACAAGGGCGCACTTATGCAAACTCTTCACCTGCGGTTCCGAGATTTGCGTGCGATCTCTCTGGGGCAGCGCCCCGACCGATGGTCATCCCCTTCGATCCGTTCCGTATCGACATGGAAGGGCGTGCCACCCCTTCCAAACCATCCCAAGCCAACCTCGGCGTTTGGATCGCGTCCCGCAAGATCGCACCAGCGTTTCGCCCGATGCCCCACGTTGGGGGCCGGTCTGACGCTGGCGTCTCCCTTACGGGGGGTATCGCGTTGTGGTGCTGACGCCCCTTCGCGATACCGGGTTTGCCTCCGGCAAACCGCCAGTGATCTGTCCCCATATCCCGCCCCCCATAAGGCTGGGGATCTGGGGGCAGTTCACTGGCAAGCCCGCGCCTCAGAGAGCCAGAGGCTCGCTTCGGACGGGCTGTCTTTTCCACTTGTACCGCGCCGGGCCGGGGCGCAATCCACCGGGGAAAAGACAACTGCCCCGATAGCCCATGTCGGGGCATGGGCCGGGGTCAGCAGCGGTGCGCTTTGTCGTCGTTCGCATCGCGGTCGAGGGGAGGGCGCATGGCCAGCTACCACCTCTCCGTGAAGACGATCAAACGCAGCGCCGGGCGCTCTGCCACGGCAGCCGCGGCCTACCGTGTCGGGGAGCGCATCGAGTGCCAGCGCGAAGGCCGTGTCCATGATTACACCCGCAAGCAGGGCATCGAGGAGACCTTCATCCTGACCCCCAAGGATGCGCCGGACTGGGCGCAGGACCGGTCCCGCCTCTGGAACGAGGTGGAGGCCAGCGAGACCCGCCGCAACTCCGTCACCGCCCGCGAATGGGAGCTGGCCCTGCCGTCCGAGATCAGCGCCGAGGACCGGTCGCAGATCACCCGTGAGTTCGCCGAGCAGCTGGTCAGCCGCTACGGTGTCGCCGTCGATGTGGCGATCCATGCGCCCCACCGCGAAGGTGATCAGCGCAACCATCACGCCCATGTGCTAACCTCCACCCGCAAGCTGGAAGCCGAGGGCTTCACCGCCAAAACCCGCGTGCTCGATTCCGCAAAGACTGGCGGAGAGGAGATCGCGCAGATGCGCGGTCTCTGGGCCGAATTGCAGAACCGTGCGCTTGAGCGGGCCGGGGAAGTCGAGCGTGTCGATCATCGGTCGCTTGAGAAGCAGCGCGAGACGGCGCTGGATCGTGGCGACGACCTGTCCGCCGAGGAGCTGGACCGCGACCCCGAGCTGAAGCTGGGACCGGCGGCCAATTCCATGGAGCGGCGGGCAAAAGTAATGGCCGAGCGGCAGGGCCGGGAATACGTGCCGGTCACCGAGCGCGGGGCCGTGGTTCATGCCGCCCGCCAGGCCCGCGCCGCTTTCCACGAAATGCGCGAACGGCTGGATATTGCGCGGGAGACCTACGGCATCGAGCGCGAGGCCGGGCAGGGCCGTGTCTCTGCCGGTTTGGCGGCGCTCAGGGCCGCGACGTCGAAAGAACGCGACGGGCGCGCGTCAGATGATATCCGGGAGCGGTTGTCGCAGGTCGTGGGCCGGTCACGGGAACAGGACGACACGTCAAAGCCGGAAGGCCGCAATTACGCGCGGGAGCGGCTGAAAGAGATCATGGAGAAGGACGCAGGGCGGGACGGCCAGGCGGCGGTTCACAAGCTGGACGGTTACAGCGAAAATGACCTCGGGGAGGAGGCCGCAAGACCGTCGCGGACCCCGGCCCAGCGTCAAAGGCAGGACCGCTCCGACGACATTGCCCGCGAGGAGCACAAGCCGTCCGTCAACGAGCGTCTGAAGGACGTGTTGAACAAGCCGCGTGATCGGCTGGAGCCGGATAACAACCACGCGCAGGAGAAAGGTCAGGAAGTTGAGAAGGATCGTGACCGCGACCGTGGCGAAGGTCACAGCCTCTAGCTGGTAACGAAGCTATGCGATGTTTTTTCGGCGTTTTTTAACGGAATGCTTGCGTGGGAGAACCCAACGCCAATCAAAAATGAGATCACGCCTGTCGCAGTCTTGAATTCCCGCACCTTGATGTCGTTCTGCGAGCCCCGGTTTCTGGCGGTCACGAGCAGTCTCTCATGGCCGTCAGGACTGACCGTGCGCATGGTCCAGAGGCCATACCAGCTAGGTCCTTTCCGCTCAGGGTCGGCCTCACAAAGCACTTCGACGGTGTGACCGTTCTCAGCCAGTTCCCGAAGACCTTGTTCAGTGGTCACATTTGGTTCGAAGTTCGCTTTCGTGGTC
>Ga0136598_1001238_pt1 | contig 10850 bp, 10 predicted proteins | sample AntRauTorcE11899_FD_104790 | JGI IMG/M metagenome (GOLD analysis project Ga0136598, IMG submission 104790) | Saline lake microbial communities from Rauer Islands, Antarctica - Metagenome Torckler E11 #899 | ecosystem: Environmental > Aquatic > Non-marine Saline and Alkaline > Saline | place... | reverse complement strand
GTGAGTGGCCCAATAGCGCCGCAAGGCCTTGAGTGTCATCAGCGGCAAAGGCACGAAACGGTCCTTCTTGCCCTTGCCACAGCGCACATGGACCCGCATCAGGTGACTGTCGACATCGGCGATGGTCAGGTTCAGGGACTCGCTCAGTCGCAGGCCCAGACTGTAGGTGGTGAGGAAATAGACCTGATAACTGAGTTTGCGTGTGCGACTGATCAGACGCTCGACCTCCTTCAGGGAGAGCACGTCCTGCAGGGTCTGAACCTTGGGGGCCTTGGTGATGGGAACGTATTCCCAGGGTTTGCCCAACACATACTGATAGAAACTTTGCAACGCATCGCGGGCAATCTTGACCAGACTCCAGGACCGGTGCTTGTCCAGATGCATGAAATAATGCCTGAGCTGATCGGTGCTAAGCTGATCGGGACAGGTATCGAAGAAATCGCTCACCTGTCGCAGACAGCAAGCATACAGGTCAATCGTTTTGGGGCTTTTGCCCCTCAGGGTGAGCTCGGTAAGGTAGCGTTGGTGCAGTGCTTGAAAACGGGCGTGTTCGTTGGCGTTCATCACACTTCTCCTGACAGGCCCCTCCGGAATGGGAGGAGTCAGGGAAGTACAGTCGAATTTGGCCTCTGCCGCGTAGCGGCTTCGTTCAACCAGTCGGTCAACCGGACACCAAAATCGTGCCGCTTTTGGTTCCCTCCGCTGGCGCTCCGGCGCCGGTTACCTCAGCGTTGAGGCTTTAGAAAGACCCCGAAATCGCCGCTTGAGTTTGCTAGGATTGAGCAAATAGACAAGGAGTCGTCGGCATGCCTCGTTTCAAGCACTACAACTACGATCAAGATTCTATGGTGGTCATCAATTACCAGGAGCAGCTCCAGCCTGGCACCTTCGAGCACGCGGTTCACTATCTGATCGAATACAAGCTGGATCTGTCGGTGTTTCATCCCAAGTACCGCAACGACGACACTGGCCGACTGGCCTACGATCCTGCCATTTTGTTGAAGATTATTCTGTTTTCTTACTCTAAGGGCATCACCTCCAGCCGCGAGATCCAGTGGTGCTGCAAGACCAACATCATTTTCAAGGCGCTGTCCTGCGATACCGTCCCGCACTTCACCACCCTGGCTAAGTTCGTCAGCCAGCACGCCGATGAGATTGAAGAACTGTTTGAGCAAATACTGTTGGTGTGTCACGAACAGGGCCTTCTGGGTAACGAACTATTCGCGATCGACGGCTGCAAAATGTCGTCAGACGCCGCGAAGGAATGGTCTGGCACCTTTAAAGAGCTGGGCGAAAAACGGGATAAGCTGAAGCGACTGATTCGCCACCACCTGCATGAGCATCACGAGCGGGATGAGGCGGAGACGGAAGCCGAACTGGATAGAGACATTCGGCGAGCGAAAACCGTGCTCTCTCTGGATGAGTCGATGAAAAAAGTGGACCGTTTCCTAAAGACGAACAGCCCAAGGATGGGCCAGGGGAAACGACTCAAGGAAGCGAACATGCAGAATCCTGCTTCGGCGAACCACCGCAACGGCTCCGGCCGACAGGTGTCATTCACCGTTGAAAACAAACGTGCACCAAATTACACCGACTGGATGAAGCACCAAGTCGATAGCCAGCAAGGCAAAGCGATTTACGGTCATCGCATGTCGGTGGTTGAGCCCGTGTTCGGCAACATCGGCAGCAACAAACGTCTGAATCGCTTCAGCCTGCGGAGCAAAAAGAAGGTGCAGGGTCAGTGGCAGTTGTATTGCTTGGTCCACAACATTGAGAAGTTGGCGAACTATGGGCAGTTAGCGGCATGATCGCAGGGTGTGAAAAAACAACAAAGCGGCTGCGGATTAGGCTCTGAAAAGGGTTTTTCTACAGCCTCGTTAGCTGGCCAAGATACCCAAAATCGTATCCTCCTTCTATAGTTAGGTTAGCCCCTAACAAGGAGGTGTTTCATGAGCCGCAAAAAGTGTGCACTACGCCCCGTTCCATTTGAGATGAGTTCAGTCCTTGATGGCCTGACTCAACGCATTAATCCCGTCGCTAATTGGGGCGACCTGGTTTTGTCGGATGAGGGGCTAAAGATCCTGCGTCAGGTTGTTGCGGAGATGCAGGAGCAGACCAAGCTACATGAGAGTTCGGGATCATCCGCCATACGCAGTCGCAAGCAGCCAAGAGGGTTGCTGGTAGCCGGTGGAACCGGCAGGGACAGAACAATGGCGGCCGAAGTGCTCGCCAACAATCTGAGATACGAGCTGTACCGTATCGATCTCAGCGCCTTAGTCGGTAAGTATATTGGCGAGACCGAGAAGAACCTGCTCAGGGTCCTTGACGCCGCCGAAAAGGCAGACGCCGTCCTGTTTTTCGATGAGGCTGACGCGCTGTTCGGAAAGCGAACAGCGGTCAAGGATGCCCATGACCGCTACGCCAACATCGAAATAAGCCACCTCCTGCAGCGGATCCAGATGTTCCAGGGGCTGGCCATTCTCGGTGCTAACCGTCGCGAGGACCTGGACGACGCGCTCATCCGCCAGCTGGGCAGGCTGGTGGAGTTAGAATGAGACGGCAGAACCCCCGGAGAGTCTTTAGTATGTTCAAGCGCCTGCGAAAACACTTTCAACTCCGCAAGAACCGCCAACCCGCTATCACACGTTATCCGGGCGTGTTCATCCAGGAGGCCCCAGAGGTGGTGCCCTCGATCTCGGAGGTCGACACTTCGATCACGGCGTTTATTGGTTGGGCGGCCCGGGGCCCGATAGATCGCGCTCAGCGGGTCCGGAGCTTTCAGGACTTCGAGAAACACTTTGGGGGGCTGGATTCGCGGAGCGTCCTTGGTTACGCGGTCCAGCACTTTTTTGCGAACGGCGGCGGTGATGCTTACATCGTTCGGCTCTTTGACGATGATGCTGTCCAGGCTTCGCTGACGCTCGACTCGGCGCTGACAGTCACTGCCGCATCGCCGGGAGCCTGGGCCAACGATTACAGGATCGAGACAACCACTGGCAGCCCCGACGCCACAAGATTCTCTCTTGAAGTGATCTATCAACCATCCGGACAACAAGCACTTACCGTGGAGCGCTTTGATGACCTGTCGATGCGGGAAACAGACCCTCGTTTTGTGAAGCGCATAGTCAACGACGCGGCAACCTACATTACGGTGGAGATGATTGAGAACCCAACCAGACCACCCGAAAGCATTGCGGCGACAGGTTTTACGACGCGAGGTGCTGATGGCACGCCACTCAATCCCAACGAGGCGGCCTTTGAGAACAAACTCGATCCACCGGCGAACAATGGCGGAATCTATCTGTTGGACCAGGTAGATCTATTCAACCTCCTCTGTGTGCCGGCAGAAACTTCCCCAACGGTTGTGGACTCGCTACAGACGTTTTGCCAGAAGCGACGGGCCTTTCTTATCCTCGACAGCAGTAAGGGTGCTTCCGCTGCGGCAATGTCCGCCACGAGCTCTTCGATGGCTGGAGCAGACACTTCCAACTCCGCACTCTACTATCCCTGGGTGGAGGCCGCGGACCCTCTGGACGAAAACCGTGTACGCACCTTCCCGCCCTGCGGCTTTGTGGCCGGCGTTTACGCTCGGATAGATGGCCGCCAGGGCGTATGGAAAGCGCCGGCCGGGATAAAGGCGTCGATTAATGGAGCCCTGGGAACCGAGCTGTCTCTTTCCGACGCCGAGAACGAGATGCTTAACCCGCGTGGTATCAACTGCATCCGCACCTTCCCAAGTTATGGCACGCTAATATGGGGGAGCCGCACGCTCAACGGTGCCGACGCGCTGGGATCGGAGTGGAAGTACGTAGCCGTGCGCCGGCTGTCCCTGTTCATTGAGGAAAGCCTGATGCGGGGCACTCAATGGGTCGCGTTTGAGAGCAACGATGAGCAGCTCTGGACGCAGATTCGGCTCAGTGTTGGCGCTTTCCTTCAGGGGTTGTTCAGGCAGGGCGCGTTCCAGGGAAACTCGCCCAAAGAAGCCTATTTCGTCCAGTGCGATGGCGCGACAACTACCGCCAACGACATTAATCGTGGGGTCCTCAATATTCTGGTGGGGTTTGCGCCGCTAAAGCCCGCAGAGTTTGTGGTGATCAAGATTCAGCAGAAGGTTGGCCAGGTTCAGCCATAGAAAAGATGGTCTGCGGGACTAAAAACCGGGACAGACTTATTTATGGCCTCTCAAGACAGCCTAGAATAGCTATTTCCGGGATTTGTAACTCATTCACCCTACCTACCTCTATCATTTCTCTCACCTTTCGTACCTACGTTTCAAGTTGCCTTCTTCATAGAGGTCAACTGTTTTTAATATACCTTCAATTAATTTCACGCCGGCAAAACGAAGTAGATTTCCTGGAGGCATGGGAATCGCGCTACGATTCACAATCCAGAATTTTGTCAGACTTGTTTCTTTTTCAAGAACGAGGTCGGCTATTAGTCGTCCATTTAGTTGAGTCAATGATACACCATGCCCGATACACCCAGTAGAATAGATGATATTGCTATCGCCTATAAAACCGATTTCTGGTGTCATATCCACATTGGCGGAAACGCATCCGCCCCACTTGTAATTAACCTCTATATATTTAAGAGTAGGAAACATCCATTTTAAATGTTTTTCCAGATCACCCCATGTCTTTTCGTTTTTCCACAAATCCATTTTCTTATTGTTATATTCAACACCAATGCTTCCTCCTCCCATGGTAATTCGGCCGCATTTTGTAATTCTCGTATAATGTACAAGTTGTCGGTTATCCTCGATGGACATCCTTTCTCCCCAGTTAATGCTTTTCCATTGTTCAGGGGTTAAGGGCTCTGTCACGATTTGATAAGTCCATACTGGGGCTTGCACATTGGCAATCTTAGGGGAACTCTTTAAAGTGTGAGTCCAGGCATTGGTCGCAATGACCAGTTTTTTTGCTTTGATGGTGGCGTCGTCAGTTTGTACAACACTTGAAGTCTTATCCCTGGATATGCCGATGACCTGGGTGTTCTCGTAGATCTCCGCGCCTTCGCGCTCAGCCAATTTCTTTAATGAGCGTACATGTTTGCAAGGATCCAGAATGCCTGTTTCCGGCTCATAGATTGCTCCTTTTATGTGGGGGCAATTCAATCGCTTTCGTACTTCTTCGCCATCGTAGTATTCAAAGCTCCCTGGCTTGGTGATGTCAGATAGTAACTCATAGGTTTTTTTTAATCTGCGTACTTGCTTATCGGTATACGAAACTCTCAGCATTCCCGTATGTTCATAATCGGAATCCAGGTTTTCAGACTCAATCAGATCCTTCACGTACTGAACGGCCCTTTGCATATAAGCCTGAGCTTCGCGGGTTTTCTCTTTCCCCCATCGTAGTAGTGTAACTTCTGGCTCAACGCCAAACAGCGTCATGTTAAAACCGCCATTGCGGCCAGATGCACCGAAGCCAATTTCATTGGCTTCGAGCACCATTACGCGCTTCGTCTTGTCGTCTTTGCGGATTTCTCTTGCGCAACTTAGGCCTGTGTACCCCGCTCCGATAACCAACACATCAGTTTCATAGGAGCCTCGTGCAAGAACGGCGTTAGCGGAATACACGCCATATTTGTATTGCCAAAAAGAGTGGTTCTTCATCAAGGCTTCGTTCAGTTCTGGCATCGTCTAACTCCCTTGTCGGTTCGATCGTTGACTGAGCATAAGCGTACGCGTACGATCAAGTCAAATTGGTGCGCTTTAAGTCTTGAGGGGTAAGGTGTTCATGAACGATCTCGTTATCAAAAATGTAACGGTATGGGCAGGATCCAGACCGAAACCTCGCCAAGGTTGGGTAGCCATTAATAGTGGGAAATTCAGTGCCATAGGGGCAGAAGAAGAAATGCCTCCAGCGGCAGCTGAGCTAGAAGAGGCTTCGAGCGGCCGCAAGGTATTTCTAGCCTGTGAGTCTCTTCACCGGGGCATCCTGTCGGAAAGGGCACTTGAGGCGTTGATCTTTTCTTTGGGCGAAGGCGAGCTAAAGGAGATCTTGAGGGCTGAAGCTAATCGGCATTTATCTTACGGCATCACAGATGTGCATGAGCCTGGTGTCACCTATGATATGTGTAAACACATGGTTGCACTAAACGACCAAAGCCCATTGCGACTTAGCTGGTCTGAAATTGGTTCCAAAGGCCCAATAAGCACGGCGGGAGATGGTCAGCCTCTGGAAAACTTTGGTAATGGACCGAGTAGCGCGAAAGTGTTTACCGATGGTGCACATCGTTGTGCTATGTGTGTCGATGCATCTCAAGCGATGATAATGACATTGGGCGCTATCGTAGATTCCGTTAAGCGTTTAAATCTCTATCCCTTGCGCCAATTACTTGAAGTGTGAATGTGTTGTTGAATCAGGCATCACCACAAAAGTGTGTATCGAGCATGCCACTGTGCTGAATGATGATAATATCGAAAAGCTTGCTAAGCACGGTGTTCAGGTATCGGGGATAAGGTTTATCAAAGTGAGTAGTCGGTATGATTATAACGTATCTTCAGGACTCCACTATGGAAGGCTGACCGATATAGCCTATTTCTTGGCATCTATAAATATTGACAGATTGAGCTGAATCTCTATGAATCAAGAAACCAAAATGGGGAGACCCAAACAAACCGACGATGAGCGACAGCAAAAGGTTGATACAATAATTCAAGCGGCTCAATCATTGTTTATAGCGGAAGGGTATCCATCTGTTTCCATGAGAAAGATTGCTGCAAAAGCAGACATGGGTACGATGACGCTATATAAGTACTTTCAAAATAAAAATGCTATTCTGCAACATATATGGGCTGATTTTTTTGACGAATTATTCGCGTTAATTAGATCTGATGTCGAAAACGAAAAAGATGCTAAAAGTAAGTTGAAGCAAGTATGCATAACCTACTTAAATTATTGGGTAGAGCATCAGGATAGATTTCGTATCGTTTTTCTCAACGAAGATAGAGCTTCGTCCTCCGATGACTTCTTTATTAACCATACCAATATCGCGAAAGAAATGCTGCTCGTTGTTGGCCCCCTAATGCAAGATTTATTGAAGTCTGTTGATCATTCGTCAATGATGATATTTCTAGAAAGTTTGATGTGTTTCGTTCATGGTATCGCATTGAATGTCATAACGATTAGTGAATATCCATGGAATAATTATGAAAAGTACATCGATATCTTTTTGGATTCAACATTGTAATTCAGTCATATTGCAGTTCGCACAGAAAAGCAAAAACCGGGACAGATTTATTTATGGCCTCTAATGACAAACAAAAACAGATCTGTCCCGGTTTTGCCTTAAGGTGAATGCGGCGTTTAATCAGTAGTGGTACCGAAGCTGGGCAATGAGCAAAGCGTCATCCGTGACCTTGTAGACGATTCGGTGTTGTTCGTGCGCAGGAAACCCTACGCAAAAGGATTCGACAATCGGCTGCAAGTGACCGCTTTTCCGCAGCTTTGCGGCTCCAAACCCGCGCATGAGCCGGGCGTTATGTGGCAAGTATTCAAAAAGCTCGGATAACGTGACTCTAGTGTAAAGCAGGCACTCAAATAACGGTTTTCAGTTTCTCAGAACGCCCCGTTGCGTGTACGGATGCTCACACTGCTCGCTTGATTGGTGTTTCAGCGCTGAGCTTCAATGCGGTCCCAGCTGACATTATTGACCGTCGAGTCAGTATTTGGGTTGTAGAACGCATCGTTATTGAGGATATAGGTGCCATTGCCGTCGGTGTAGACCTGGTCGTAGAAGCTGGGGAGCTTGATCGTCTCACCTGATGACGTGGTATACGGTGTCTCTTCTCGTATGGTGTCCACGTATTGCTGCTGAATGCGATCACTCGCGGCGGAGCGCTCCTGGTAACCACCGACAATGATGTCGTTGATATCACTATTAATTTTCTGCATCTTGCGATTGTGATCCTGCCAACTGGCGTTACGGTCGCTGGCACCTTTCTGCTGGATGCCAGCCAGCTTCTGCCAGTATCGTTGCATCTCTGCTTCCCATACCGGATTGGTGCGGATCGACTGGACAATGGCTGAGAGCACCGCGTCAGCCAAGTAGTTGGTACCAGCTGGGCCACGGAAGCTGCGCATAAGGTTGATGGACCAGCTGCCTGCGCTGACCTGGCCCTGGTGGATCATTATGAGGTATTGCCAAGTGACGAGGACGGTCTCCTCGACTGCTATGCCATTCTGCTTATAGGTAAGCACAAGCTTGGTCGCCTGGGAATCAAATTGCTGCCCATAACCCATTGGGGCGGAGGTTATATTACCCTGCTCGACCATTTGATACATCTGCGCGTTCTGCTGGCGAAGCTTCTGGGTTAACTCAGGCACAACTTCTTCGGAGATGAGCCGAACATCGCTGACCGTTGGGTCAGGGTTGCGCTGAACCATCTGCATCAGCCATTGGCCGGGTGACTCGGGCAGTGGTAAATAAAGGCTCCCGCCCGGCGTCGGCTGCATTTCCTGGCCTGGTGATCCGTGGTTGAACTCGAAGGAAAAGCTCGGGAAGAAACGAACCGCCCTACCATCAGGCGCGCTGATCGTCACGTCGCTGACTACCGGCATGTTGTAGAGCTGGCTCGACGGCCGGGTAATGCCACCTTCCAGTGACCAACCCTCGGGCACCAGCACCGTGCTTGCGACAATATTATTCATCCCTGGATCGCGTAGAGGGTGTTCACGCATCACCACCATATTGTTGGGTCTGGAGGAGCTTGACTTGGCCTCATCCGGCTGCGCAAACCTTGTCGAGCTGGTTGCTTCAGTCTCGCTGCAACCCAAAAGCGTGAGGCAAATAACCCCGAGTGCCAAACGTCTCCTTGCCAACTTCATCAGCATCGTTGTACACCCGCAATATGTCGATGTGTCGATGTGTCGATGTGTGCTCACAGTATAACTCAGTACCCAAAACGTTAAAGCAGGTCTGGATATTTTTGATTTTAGTCGCGGGGTCACGGGTATCCGCCGCCACCCGCTTTTGCTCCCCTACCCAGTTGACCTGGGTATTCAGGTGCCAGTGATCAAAGGCCCGCCACTCTGCCCTGCCATAGACCTGGTGATTGGGCGCCTCGCCCACATCGTCATCCACAAGCGTATCCCGGGCGCGCTGAAAGGCGTAATTGGCAGTAAACTTGAGGTTGTCCAGGGCCTGCCAGGTGGCCTCGATTTCGGCACCATGGCCTTTGCGCTTGCCGGAGTTGCGGTGTTCTGTGGCCACCTGGCCGGTAACGGGCACGGTGGTGATCAGCGATCAATATAACACCTCCAGTGAGTTGCTCAGGCATGAGCTCCTTTTCCTACCTGAAAGCGCTGCCGGTGGATTTTCTCAAAGTCGACGGCGGCTTTGTCCGCAATCTGCTGAATGACCCGATTCTGTTGAGAATTATTAAGAGTTTCCTTAATTGTATTTAATTCTATTTAATTGTATTTAACTGATGAGATCTGATTTGATATGCCACCATATTCTTTGTGAGTAAAAATCATGCGCCATCTATCAGAATGGATCTTGGCCAATATGGAGGCTATTCTTCAGGCTTGGGACGATAACGCCAAAGACCTGTTGCCCGATAAATCCGCTTCAAAAGTAGAGCGCCGCGATCACGCCAAAGCCATGCTGGTTTCAATCGTTCATGAGATGGAGCAGCTTCAAGCTGAGCTGCAACGCGATGGCCAGACAGCACAGGCGGCGAATCCTGTTGAGGTCAGTAAATCTGCCCGCGAGCATGGACAGGAACGCCGAAAGCTGGGCCTGGACATTGTCGACCTGGCGAGCGAGTTCTTTGCTCTGCGCACCAGCGTGGCTCAGCTCTGGTCCAAAGGTGCTCACGAATTAACCCTATCAGGTTTGGATGAACTGGTGCTTTTTGATCGGGCCATTGACCAGGCGCTTCTTGGTTCGATTGAGAGCTTTACCAAAGAAAAGGAAAAGCAGGAGCGGAGCTTCGTTTCCATGTTGTCAGGGTCTCCCGATCCCTCCTATCTCGTTGACTTCAGTGGCCGCATCGTGTTCGCAAACATCGCTACCTCCGTTCTTTTGGGCACACCTGTGAATCAATTGCAGGGCGTTGCCGTGGCCGACTTGTGGCCCGAGGAAAATCACGACCTGCGGAGTCAGTTCGAGACTGTCATAGAAATGAAGAAAACTCTTCGTGGGGAGGTCACGGTCGGGGCGGGATCAGAAAAACGCTGGTATGAATATATCTATTCACCTGTATTGGATACCAGCGGTTCGGTTGAGTCCATCGCCGGAGTGGCCCGGGATATTACCGAGCGACGAAACGCTGAGGCTGAGATTTGGCGTCATGCCAACTATGACCTTCTCACCGACCTGCCCAACAGACGACTGTTCCGCGACAGGCTTGATCAGCAAACCCGGCAATCTGAGCGCACCGGCGCGCTTTTCGCATTACTCTATATTGACCTCGACAATTTCAAGGAAGTAAATGACTTACTGGGGCATGAAGCAGGCGACCAGCTTTTGAAGCAGGCTGCCAACCGCATTCTTGGCAGTGTGCGTGATGAAGACACGGTTGCACGGCTCAGTGGCGATGAGTTCACCGTCATCCTGTTGGATACAGCTGACCTCGCGCCGATAGAGCTGCTGGCCCAGGGCATTATCAACGAGTTGGTGAAGCCTTATGATCTTGGCGGCGGCACGTCGCGGGTGTCCGGAAGCATCGGTATCGCGCGCTACCCTCAGGACGGAGATACACCCGATCAACTCCTTATGCACGCTGATCAGGCTATGTATCGCGCAAAGAAAAACGGGCGAAATCAGGTTCATTACTTCACCCAGAGCACACCAAACCAAGTAATTTAAATGACCTTTAAAAATTAAATTTAGCGTAGGCCATT
>Ga0136598_1001234_pt1 | contig 10880 bp, 14 predicted proteins | sample AntRauTorcE11899_FD_104790 | JGI IMG/M metagenome (GOLD analysis project Ga0136598, IMG submission 104790) | Saline lake microbial communities from Rauer Islands, Antarctica - Metagenome Torckler E11 #899 | ecosystem: Environmental > Aquatic > Non-marine Saline and Alkaline > Saline | place... | reverse complement strand
TTATCTACACGTTCCCGTCAGACGAGGCCCTCAACTATGCGTTCCCCGAGGGAGTGCCCGCTCCGAAGAAGTACGCGAGCATGAGTGAGGCGACTGCGAAGGGTCGTGCCTTCGACATCGGCACGACTTCGTGGCTGGATGCCTCGCTGGGTGACTCGTGGGATGAGATCTGGGAGCGTCAGGTCGAGACGGAGAAGTTGCTCTCTCCGTGGCTGGAAGACGACGAGGTGCTCGCCACCATGACCTCTGCCTTCTTGGAAGGCAGGGACGTAACAGTGTCGGAGTTGGAGAGCACTGAATACTTCGGCTCGCGCTCGCGTGAGCAGGTTCAGTACATCGCCAACACCGCTGGTATGACGGAGGAAGAGTACGACAACTTCCACCTTACCAACCGGCAGCAGACTCGTCAGTTGATGGAGGAGGCAGGCATCCGCAACCCCAACAACGGACTGGTCAACTTCGTGGCCGATAAGTTCACGAGGGGGCAGTTCAACGAAGCCAAGTGGCGAATGACTGTCGAGGGCATTGCGAACCCCTACGGCAATGCGGCACAGATGCTCGATGAAGACGTTGTGGAGTTCACGCAGGGCATCAACGTTGAGAGTCTCAAGTTGCAGGCTAACAGCGTGAGGGATCTGGTTGAGCAGTGGATCGGTCCTCACCACTCTGGCGGATGGACTGAGCAGGACTTGGAGCGATGGGCCGGGCTCATCATGGACGACCCCAACGCAGAGGCCGATCTCATCGAGGAGTTGAAGGGCTCGCGCATGGCCCTGTATCCGGAGTATGAAAATAGCAGCCTGACGTATCGAGACATCTCGCGTGTCTGGGAGAACCAGATGCAGCAGACGTGGGGGCGCATCCCCGGCAATGACGGCGACTACGCTGTCCTTGACCGTGTGATTCGGGCGAACGACTCCAATAACGCAGGGCAGATTTTGCGTGAAGAGGGGCTGAAGCGTGGCGTAGGTCGCGTGGTCAACGAGATGGCTGGAGGGGCGAACAGTTCCTTTGGAGGCCAAGTAGTGGGAGGTAGCTAATGGCGGGTCCACTGACACGACAGATGGTGGAGCAGATCCGTAGAGAGTACGGATTCTCCAACTCCGGTGCTGAGAGTCAGTCAGTGCGGTACTGGATGAACGTCGAGGGTGCGTCCATCTCTGATCTGGAGCAGGCGCTAGAGGCTCGGCGCGAGCGTGAGGGCATGGGCAGGATGCGTCCTGACCCCACGGGACGCGGACCGGGAGGTTCCAACTACACTCCTTCTGTGAGAGAGGAAGAGAACGACCCCTACGCCATTGACCCTCAATTGGCGATGCAGACCGCCAAGATGGCGCTGCCGTGGGCCAGTGAGCAGTTGCTCAGCGTGTACCAGCAGGCGTTTATCGAGTTTGGTGACACGGCGCTGGCGTTGCAGGAGGTGCGTAACGGGTCGGGAAAGACTGAGTACGACCGAGTCTTCGTGGGCAATCGTCGTGAGGACGGAACGCTCCGTCTATCGGAGAACGAGTATCTGTCCACAGTCCAGCAGTTCAAGAACACGCTGAGCATGCGGGGGCTGAACCCCAGTGCTTTCGATCAGAGATACGGCGAGTTGATTTCGGGAGAGGTGTCGGCTCGTGAGTTCGAGTCACGAGTCTCCGCTATCAGCACTGAGATCAACCAGAGAGGTGAGGACATCCGCCGCGCGTTCGCGGAAGAGTCTGGCATCTCCGACATGAGCAACTCCGGACTGTTGGCTACGGCGCTCGACCCCGAGGGTGTTGGGCGTGAGTTGCTGGAGCGGCGCATTGACATCGCACAGGTGCGCGGCACCGCTGCCCAGTACGGCATCGAGCGTTCGTCGGAGCGAGTCAACACCCTCATCGAGCAGGCAGGGGTGGACATCGGCGCTGCCCAGAACTTCTACGGCACCGCCCGGCGTCGCACCCGCCAGTTGAGTGGTCTGGCCCGCGTGTACGAGGGACAGGGGCAGCAGTTCGGCCTCTCCTCGCTCGAAAACGCGCTCTTGCTGGGCAACGATCAAGACCGCACTCGTATCGAGCAGTTGATCGGTCGGGAGCAGTCAGCGTTCTCCCGTAGCCGAGGAGTGGTCCAGCAGGAGGGCAACGCGCTTACGGGCCTTGCGACTCGTCGTGGGCTCCGGTGACACTGTTCATGAGGGCGAGCCGTTAGATCGGCCCCTCCGGTCACTAGGTCAGACCGTTAGCACGTTCTCAGCACCGCCCACCGAGAACGCCAGCAGCCAAGGGCGAGCAGCCCCCGTTCACCTACAACCACGCACGGCACCTACCCCTCTAAGGTGTCAGACAGCGCAGAGGAAGACATCATGTCCAACGAGAACGCCAGCACCACCGACGACCAGACGGGCGAGAGCCCGAACGTCAAGCGCATGAGGGAGCAGATCGACGCTCTCAAGGCCGAGAACGAGGCCCTCAGTGCTCGCACCAAGTTGTCCGCCTTCAAGGAGGCGGGACTCGACCCGGAGAAGGGTATCGGCAAGGCGGTTTATCGCACCTACGACGGTGAAATCAGCCCCGACTCAATTGCCACCTTCGCACGAGACGAGTACGACTGGCAGCCACAGGCTCCGGGCGTCAGCGAGTCGCAGCAGCGCATGACAGCACTGGGCAGCGTGGGGTCGGCGCCGCCTCCCCGGAACCGGATGCAGGAGGCCGAAAAGGCTTCTTCTGAAGGTGACTGGACGGAGTCTGCACGTCTCAAGGACGCCGAACTGCTCGCAATCACCCAGAAGCGCCACGGCGTAGGGTGACCTAGTCCCATAGGAGTAACCCATGGCTGCCGTCTCCGGCACCGCAACAACCTTCAACCTCCCGAACTACGTCGGGGAGTTGTACCATATCACTCCCTACGACACCCCTCTCCTCGCCATGATCGGCGGAATCACGGGTGGCGTTGCCAACTCCTCCAAGGAGGACGTGTGGCAGACCGATGACAACAACGCCGCCGCGCAGACCGCTGCGCTGGAAGGTGCTGACCCGTCCTACGAGGAGCGGGACCGCGCCGAGGTGTCGAACGTGAAGCAGATCTACCAGTACGGCTTCTCGGTGACCTACACCAAGCAGGCCGCTACCGGCAACCTCGCTTCCGACTCGCTGGACGTGATCGGCTCCAACTCCGTCGTGGACGAGTTGAACCGTCAGCGGACGCTCAAGTTGCGCCGCATGGCGCGCGACATCGAGTTCACGATGTTGCAGGGCACCTACGCCAAGCCGACTGACAACGCAACCGAGCGGACCTCGCGCGGGATGCTGTCAGCGATCACCACCAACACGGTGGCGGCGGGCGCGGCGGCCCTGTCCAAGGATCAGATCGATGAACTGCTCCGTGAGATGGCGAACTCCGGTGCGCCGTTCGACAACGTGGTCCTGTTCGCCAACGCCTACCAGCGTCAGCAGATCAGCAACATCTACGGCTACGCGCCCGAGTCGCGTAACGTGGGTGGTGTTCGCATCGAGCAGATCGAGACGGACTTCGCGCGCATTGGCGTGGTCTACGACCGCTACCTGCCGACGGACGACATCCTCATGCTGGACATGGCGCACCTCACGCCGACCCACCTCGCCATCCCCGGCAAGGGTCTGGTCTTCGTGGAGCCCCTCGCTCAGACTGGTTCCGCATGGAACTTCCAGTTGTACGGCGAGATCGGCTTGATGTACGGCCCCGAGTTGTGGCACGGTTCCATCACCGGCCTCGCTACTTCCTGAGAGGAGTCTTGACATGGCAGCAAATCGACTGTCCATCCCTCCAGAGATCAGACGTGAGGTGGCCGAGCAGGTGGCCGCTCTCAACGCTCTGACCTTCTCGGGCACCCCTACCGATGCAGAAGCGGAGGCACTGCGTGATGCTGTTATCACGTTGATGCAGACGATCTTCGGGCCGGTTAACTGAACAGTGCAGGGGGGGCCGGGGAGGCCCCCTCTGCACTTTCACATAGGAGCACATCATGGCTACCAGCCCAACTCCTGCTGACTATCGTCCCAGTCAGGGTTCCAGCGCCAAGCGCTACATGGAAACCAAGGACGCTAACACGTACCCCAATCAGGGTTCGTCTAAGTACGCAGTCACTCCATCCTGAGAAGATGATGTATGGCACGCTCTGTCGGCAACGGAATGCTCGATGCCGCTCCGGACTACCTCGCGGACAACGGCACACGCGCAGATATCTGCGCAACCGAACCGACTACCTACGCCGAGGCCACGTCAACCAACAGTCTGGGCAACGTCACCCTGACGTTTACCCCTGTCCTTGATGTGCTGGGCAGCACACACAACCACACCTCTGATATTGTCGGTCTCACTACTAACAACAGCCTGACTGTCGGTGACTCTACTCACGGACACACGTCTGACGAGATCGCCCTAACGTTTACCCCGCCTGCTACGCAGATCACTGTTCTCGACAGTACCCACGGGCACACCTCTGATCCTGTCACGCTGACAACGACCAACAGTCTGACGGTACTCGACTCGCAACACGGCCATACCTCCGAGGCAATCACTCTAACCACTCTTGGCACTTTGAACATTGAAAGTTCCAAGCACGGGCACACTTCTGGTGTCATTGCTCTCACGTTCAACCCAGCCCAGTTCAACCTAACCGTGTTGTCCTCGACCCACGGCTAAACGTCAGATAAGATTGACTTGATCCGAAGGGACAATCTCGTGACAACCATCAGCGACATTCTCGACAGGCTGTATCGAGAGTTCCTCCAGCCCGCATGGCAGCAGCCGGCCTACGCTGCGCTGACTGCGCTACTCGATGACTCCTCGACCTCGTTCGAGATCAACGTGGACACGCTGGCCCCTGACGAGCAGAGCCTGCTCAGCCCCGGCGTGGTGGTGGAGGTGGGCCTTGAGCAGATGTTCGTGCTCTCGTTCACCAACGACACGTTGACGGTGACGAGGGGGTTCGCCGGCACGCAGGCTGTGGCCCACGCTGCGTCGTCGCTGGTGCTGCTGCTGCCCTCCTACCCCCGGCGCTCTGCGTTCGACGCTGTGGCTGACGAGATCGTGGGCCTGTACCCGGCGCTCTGGGCGCTGGAGACCCAGACCTTCACGTCCTCTCACACACCGACTGACATCGACGCCAGCGCAGCCGGCATCGCTCAGTTGACGTGGATGGCCTCGGACACCCGACCGCGCTCGGGCACCGGGTACATCGTGAAGAACTACCCGCCCTCTGCTACCGGCAGGGCGATGGTGACAGAGGACATCCCGGAGGGGCGGACTGTCTACGCCACGTTCAAGAAGCACTTCACTCGCCCTGAGAACGAGACTGTGACCTTGTCGTCTATCAGTGTCGATGAAGACTGGGTTCAGATCTTGATGTTCGGTGCTGCTGCACGGATGGTGGGGTACATCGACCCGTCACGCCTGTTCAGAGACTGGATTAGCGAGGACGACATCGGCTCACCTGCTGGAACATCTTCTGCACTCCAGTCTCGCATGTTGGCAAGGCGAGATGATCTGATTGAGCAGGCTGCCAAGCGCCTCAAGCAGGAGTACCCGGCTGTCACGACGTTCACTAGTTCTTTCCGCTCACAGGCAAGGACGTAACGCATGGTTGTCCCCACCACCTCGAACGTCAGCAACCCGCAGCAGTGGGGCTTTGACGCACGCCTCGGGGACAACCTGCTACGGCTGGTCTCGAACGAGGAGTCTCCCGGTGTGCAGATCACCCGCCAGCCTTCTCAGGTCCCAACTGTCAGCACTGCCGTGAACCCTGAGGACTTCACTGACGAGGTGGGGCGGACCTACAGCCAGACTTCTCTCGAAGGAGGCTCTGGTCTGCGCTACGCCCACCGTCGTGACAACCCCAGTGACGCACCTTCTTCGTACTGGTTCTCCAAGGGTCTGGAGATCAACACCAACGGTGACGTAAATATGGTCAACACCATGGAGGAGATCATCGCTCCCCCAGTGTCTGCATTTAGTCCTGTCGAGCGGGCCGCGTACGACGGCACTGATCTGTGGGTCACTACTGGTGGTACTGACCTGACACGCATCACTAACCTGACTGACAGTTCCCCAACTACCGCCTCTGTGTCTACCGGTGCATCCAATGACATTGAGGATGTCGTCTCTCTGGGTGGCACGATCTACGCAGCCACAGGTTCGCAGGTGTTGTGGAACGACACCGGGGTTACTACCTTCACACAGTGGAGTGACTCTAACATCGTGCGCCTGTGGCGTGCGAAAAACCGCATCATTGCCAGCGATGGTGTGAGTCTGTACGAAGACCCTGAGGGTACAGGCTCAAAGACTCCGCTCGTCACTCTGTCTAGTGGGGATGAGTGGACTGGCGTAGTAGACGCAGGCCAGTTTGTGTTGGCTGAGTCTCGCTTCGGTGTGATCTACGCTCTCTCGTTTGACGGCACAAACCTGTCGCTCTCTGGTCAGACCACCTTCGCACAGGAAGAGTGCGTGGGCATCGGTGCTCTGTACGGCAAGGTGTTCGTGCTGACTCGTCAGGAAGACGGAGACGGGTTCGTGGCTCGCTTCTGGGTGGGGGACTTGGGCACCGATGGTGTTCTGGAAAATCTCTCCGTGGAGCGAGAGTGGTTTGACCTGACAGAGGAAGAGGTACCAGAGAACATCTCACTGACAGAGCGTGACTCTGTCTTCTTCGGACTCTCTGACAAGTTGTACTCTGATGACCTAGACATCTGGACGTACCGTCTGGGCACTGGTCGTCTCTCTACAACGCTGTTCATTGACGGGATCACAGGCACGAGTGCCACTGAGATCATCAAAGCGGGTGGTCGCTTCTGGATCTTCACTGCAGAAGGCGGCGTCTACCGTGAGAGCACCACGACAGTAGAGTCGGCCACTCTCATCGGCCCCCTCGTCGACTTCTTCACTGCCAACGAGAAGGTGTGGAAAAGCCTGCGAGTCTCAGGTGATTACACGGGCGGTGGTACGATTACCGCGTACTTCACAGAAGATCCCTCCGCACTCGACAGTCCTATGGGAGCAGGGTGGACCGGGCTCAAGGTGTTCCGTAACGACACTGACCTTGCTACTCCCATCGTGGCAGCCGAGAGCCGTTACCTAGCGGTGCGTCTTGACTTCTCAGGAAACCCGGCGCTGCGCTCGTACGCACTGCGCGCTCTGCCTCCTCTGTCAGACGAGGAGATAACGCTGACCATCAATATTAGCGACACGATCAGCAGACCGGGCCGAGAGCCTACGCGGGTAGCGGGGTACGGCGACGACATCTACACTGCACTTCGTGCTCTAGAAGGTCAGGCTCTGGAGTTGGAGATCTTCTCCCTAGATAAGAAGTGGAGAGGGGCAGTGCTACAGGTGGCTACTCCAATCCAGACCTCTTATCGTAGAGGAGGCGTCACCCGATTCACGCAGGTAGTGTTCCGAGGCCTTGAACGACCTACAACTAATTCTCTGCTGACGAACAGCGTGTTCGGTGCAACTCAGTGGGGCCGTGGACTGTTCGGCAGAAGTGAGGTAACACTGTGACCAACATAGAAACCACCGTTGAGAACTTCTTCTCAACTACACTGACTGAAGCAGTCAGTGCTAGTGATCTGACGTTCGCGGTAGATGACAACGGATCGGTGCTGGCGTCCCCTGCCTACCTCGTCATCGACCCTGACAACGACACCCAGAGGGAGGTGGTCCTCGCTGACGGGACGTGGGGCGGGTCATCGTTCGTGTGCTCTTCCACGGGTGACCGTGGGCTACCGGGCAGCGCGGGCGGATCGCAGGCTCACGACTCTGGTACTCCAGTGGTGAGCGTTCCCCTGTTTCAGCACATCCGTGACCTCAACGACCGCATCGATGCGAACTCTGACCACGGAGGTCTCACGAATCTGGGGGATGACGACCACGCCCAGTACGCGCTGGCGGACGGCACGCGAGGAGCGTTCTTGCAGAACACCGCTGGCCTCACGCTCACCGTGGCGGCGTCAGCGCACGGCTCTCCTGCTGTCGGTGACCTCTGGGTGGATACAGCATGAGCGTTCCGCCGAACGCCCCCACGATCGACGCCCCGGGCGGTGTCCACGTCGTGACAGGCACGGCCGCCGACGGGTGGACCAAGGTCGGCCCGCCTGTCGACACTCTCGCTGACGTGCACCGTCGGCTGACCTCGCAGGGGGGCTGACCTATGGCTATCGCGTTTGTTGCGGCGGCAACACAGACTGACGACGGCGCGACGACGCTTGTCATCAACAAGCCGCCGGGGACGGTCGAGGGTCACGTCATGGTTGCGGTTTTGGCCGTCTCCACTGACTCGACGGTGACGCCTCCGGCCGGGTGGACAGAGGTCGTCAACACGCTGGTCGACACTAACCAGATGCGGCAGGCCGTCTACTGGAAGGCGGCGGGCGGGTCGGAACCGTCGACCTACACGTTCACCCTGAGCAGAGCCAAATCCTCCGTCGGGGTCATCTCGACCTACTCGGGTGTGGACACGGTCGCACCTATCGACGTTTCGTCGGCGTCGGCAGAAACGGACCAACTGACGACGATTACGGCCCCGTCGGTGACGACGACGGGCGACAACGACTGGGTCATCGTCGCGTCCGGCGTCGGCAGGGAGACGACCGTCACGACTCCGTCGGGCACCACGTCCAGAGGGTTCGCAGGCGACACCAACAACGTCGACGTGTCCCTGCGGCTGTCCGACTTTACGCAGCCCGTAGCGGGCGCGACGGGCGACAAGACCGCAACGGCGGGTGCGTTCAGCCGGGTGTGCGGCCAGCAGGTCGCGATACTCGTCGGCAACGACCCGCCGAACGCCCCCACGATCGACGCCCCGGGCGACGGCACCGACGCCGCCGTGACCGCATCGCTCACCGTGGACTGGACGTTCGACGACCCGGACGCCGGCGACACCCAGAGCGCCTACGCGCTCTCGCGGACCATCGCGACCGTCACGACCTACTGGCGTGCGTCGGACTCCACTTGGCAGCCGACCGAGGTCAAGAACACGGCAACCTCGACCGCCGTCGCGCTACCGGTCGGATGGGGAGCGGCCGGCGACGTCGTCGGGTTCGAGGTCAAGACGTGGGACGTGTCCGACGTCAGCGGTCCCTACAGTCTGGCCGTCACAGTCACCGCCGTAGGTACCATCAAGTTCTGGGACGGTGCGGAATTCGTTACCGCCCCCATCAGGGTCTACGACGGGACATCCTTCCAGCTCGCACTCCTAAAGCGCTGGGACGGCGCACAGTGGACCAACGCCTAGTTGGGAAAGAGAACGCAATGACAACCACCGACCTCCTCTACGACCTGATCTGGGGTCGCTCCGACGGTGTGATCGTCGACGAGGACGACTTCCGCAGCCTGCCCGAAACGCAGGACTCGGTCTACGTCTACGGCTCCGGCGGCGCGGCGTGGCGAGTCGAGGAAGACACGATCGCGGCGGGCGACGCGCAGAACGGCAAGACGAAGCACCTGCGCACCTGCAGGCCGGTCTCTCAGGGAGGCGCGGCCCGGTCGACTCGGTACCACCGCACCATCTTCGGCAAGCACCGCCTGCTGCCGCGAATCGCCTGCACGTTCAAGGTGGAGGGTTGGGACTCGGGCGGCCACTACGCGAGTCACGGCAACCTCGGCTTCAAGATGAGCCTCTTCCACCACTCGAATCTGCTCGCCACCCACCTTCAGTTCAAGCAGAACGGTCGGGTGTCGCTGTTCGCCGAAGAGCGAGACGCAGACGGGTATGACCCCGCCAACCCCTCGGGCACGAGCATCGCCGGCGCACCCGGGGCTTGGGACCCGACGGCCGGGGTGCGCCACTCGTTCTACGCGGACCTGTCCGTCCCGGGCCGCTGGAGCGTCTGGCTCGATGGAGCACAGATCTTCAACAACGTGGCGGACCCGTCGCCGGAGTACGCAGGCCAGATCGCGCTCCGCCTCGACGGCGCAGACGTATCGCTGCACAGCCTCGTTATCAAGGAGTAACCATGAACCTGTCCGAAGAGAAGGTACGCGCATACCTGTACCGCATCTCACTCGCCGTCATCCCACTGTTGGTGGTGTACGGAGCGCTCGATGAAAACGACGCTGGAGGTTGGGCGACTCTTGCCGCTGCTGTCCTCGGTGTTCCCCTGTCAGGTCTCGCCACCCGATACACCTCTACTCGACCTCCTGCTGTGAAGGACGTCGATGTTGACAATAGCCCTTGAGAGCATTGTCAGTCAGCCTGTTCTACCTGAGTGGTCACAGTGGGTCGTGCTAATATCTGGAGTTCTCTTCGCTGTTCAACGAGTGTGGTCAACGATAGTACGTCCTGTCGCAGAGATCATCACCATGATGAACACTGTCAAGCCCATCCTTGAAGAGATGGCTACAGAGTTTAGACCCAACCACGGATCTTCTCTCTACGACCGTATACACCGCATCGACAACACACTGGTCAAGCACAACAACTTGCTCAGAGAACTAGATTCGCAGGTCAATCCCCCGCCCTCAGACGACACCCTCGAAGCACTACGGGTAGTGATAGCAGAAATTATAGAAAACGAAATGGAGACTCAGGAATGACTTACACCAAGTGGTTCGAGAGCATCGAAGACTTCCAGCGTGCGACGCTGGGCGGTCGAGGTGAGACGTTCAGGATGCTGGAGGTGGACGGCATCATGGGCCCAAACACCATGGGCTGCAAGGCCATGCTGCCGTACCTGTCCCCACACTTCCGCGCCTCAGAGTTCACCAGCAACGGTGATGGTCGTGCTCACATCCGCCGTGAGGTTCTCGCTGCACTAGAGGTGCTGCGCGCTCGCAAGGGGGGCAGCCCGCTCAACATCGTGAGCGGCTACCGCGACCCCGCCCACAACAAGAAGGTGGGAGGTGCCTCGAAGAGTCAGCACATGCAGGGTCTCGCGGTCGAC
>Ga0136598_1001213_pt1 | contig 11001 bp, 17 predicted proteins | sample AntRauTorcE11899_FD_104790 | JGI IMG/M metagenome (GOLD analysis project Ga0136598, IMG submission 104790) | Saline lake microbial communities from Rauer Islands, Antarctica - Metagenome Torckler E11 #899 | ecosystem: Environmental > Aquatic > Non-marine Saline and Alkaline > Saline | place... | reverse complement strand
GCGGCGGGCGTAAGAGATCGCCGCACCGACGGCCTGAGCCACCGACAGGTTCTTCATGGTTTCCACCGGGATCGACAACTGGCCCTGCATAAACTGACCAGAGGAGTGCGCCAGCGTGGTCACAATGACGACTTCACCGATGACTTCAGGAGCGAAGCCCTTGGAATCCGCCGGCAACACCATGCGCTGATCCGGCGGATACAGCGTGAAGGTCGGGAACTGAGTCAACGACAGCCCGTTGGCTTCCAGGGCCCCACGCGAGGCCGACAGGATTTGCGACAGATCGGCATACTTGTAGCCGTAACCCTGCTGGGCCTTCCCGACGTCCTCGACGGTACCTAGAAAGGATGAGTGAGCGCCAATCAGCGCGTCGATTCCAGATTCAGAGAATTTTACAAGTTCCATTAGACCACCTCATTAATGTCAGATTGACCGCGCGCATACGCAGGGATATCAATTTCAACCAGGCCGCCGGGATAGGCTGGCCAGTTTTCCGCGTCACGGCAGGCGCTGAACTGTTCCAGCCCGCCGTGGTATTTTTCCCGGGCCCGAGACAGCAGGGCGTCGGATGCCAGATAGCAGCGCACCGCGAACGGCGCCGTGGTTTCCACAAACACCCAGACGAACTGGTCCGCCGGCTTGCCACAACCCGCCACTCCGTCCATGTACATCGCCGCCGATACGTCATAGCCATAATTTGAGATAGACCGGGCAACGGCCGCAGGGCGCGCGTCTTCGCAGGTTTTCAGGTCGACAATGACGCCGTCGGTTTCGCGGTAGTAGTCCGTCCGGACCTTGCACAATTCGCCAGTGGCCTTATCGACCCAGACGAAAGACTGCTCAGCCACCCCGCCGGTCAAGTAAAAGGACGCATCGGCGTCGGCTTCGATGGACGTCACCGCCCCGATAGCAGCATCCGCCTGCAGCGGCGAAATGGCCGTCTTGCCTTCGGGCGGAAGCAGGAGGTCATCCATAAACACCACATCGGCGCCGGCGTTTTCCAGGGCCGCGCGGATATCGGCCTTGGTGGTTTTTGAGGCCAGGTCGATGCCCAGGCGTTCAGCCGCCGCTTTGTGATCGGCAACGGAATCGATGGCATCCGGAGAGTCAGCCTTCACCGGGATGGTGGCCGCCAAATCTTCCCAATAGACGGCGGCAACACCTGCGTCGTCTAGCTCCTTCCTGATGTCTGCTTTTTTGGCTTTGCCCGTTGGCGTGAACCCGGCCGCCTTCGCCGCTTCTTTATAGTCCGCGAGCGAATCCAGGGCTTCGGGATGGCCGGCCTTTGTTGGAGCTGCCGCCGCGAGGTCTTCCCAGAACACCAGGCCCGGATCCGCGTCCTCAAGCAACGGCCGAATCTCAGCCTTCGATGTTTTCGAGGTCAGATCGAGCCCGGCTTTCTCAGCGGCATAAAGATAATCGTCGGAAGAATCCAGAGCGTCCGGGAAGTCTTCGCGGGACGGTTCGACGAAATACAGGGAGTCGAAGGTTTCCGGTTCGAGGACGGCCGCATGGATGACCGTGCCCAGGCTCATGGCGTCGGAGAACTTACGGCGCAGTCCGTCCATCATCGCCAGGCAATGAGCAGGCGAGCGGCTGATCAGTTCCTTGAGCGTGGTAGAGGACACGCCCGGGCCGCCATGGTAGTCGTCGTTCGACAGCTCGGCATTGCTATATATTCCGGGCTTCATTACGCACCCCCGAGCAAAGCGGCGAGATTGAAGGTCCACACGACGACGCACAGAGACGCCAGGGCGGTCTCAACTTTGACGCGACGAACCGCCAGGGCAGAGCCGCGTCGACGCTGGATGAAAGCCTTGTCGCGGAAGGACAGAGAGACCGAGGGACAAACAGGGATAGCAGGTATCATTTGCGGCATTCCTTCTGGTTTGGTTGTAGAGGAAACCGGTAAACCGGATTCGTTGTGCCACTATAACCATTTTACAGGGAAAGTAAACCGCTTTACCGGTTTAATACCGCAAAAAAAGGGCCACCAGAAAGGCAGCCCGGTATTCGTTAGAGGGGGCGACCGAAGGCGACCACCAGGCCAAGCACCACCGGAGCCGAATCGTCGCCCCAGGTCGCGCGAATAACAGGCCAGTGCCGGCCCTTGAACCGGAACCAGAAGGCCCCCTCGTGCATCGTGCATCGCGCACCAAAAATACCGTTATAGCGAACCGCATAAGCGGATACCGCACTATATGCCACACCGGTAATTAAATGCTATGCGCATGAATGAAAGACAAAGGTTTTTACCGCTTTACCGTATACCGCAATACCGGTATGATACCGGAACAATACCGCAAATGGAGAAATGCATGACCCCTGAAAAACGCGACGCCCTGGACCACGCCATCCAATCGGCCGGCAGCCAGATCAGTTTATGCCGGTTCCTGGAAGTTCCACAGTCCAGCTTCTGGACCTGGCATAAGGGCAACGGCCCGAGCCCCGCCATTGTTCCGAAGATGGTCGGACTGGTCTCCGGGGAGCGCACAGCCGATCAGTTCCGCCGGGACGTTTACGGCTGGCTGGCCCCGCTGAACGATTACCTGAACAGCCACAACGACCTGCCAGAGAGCGCCCGCCTGGCTGGCATCGACCTGACCTGGCATCAGATCGACCAGAGCGCCGCCCTGGACTTCCTGACACGCGATAGGGGATGGGGGAAAGCGAAGGCCAAGCGAGCGATCGCGCAACTGGCGGGACACCAGCTCACCCAGGCCCCGGCGGTAGCATGAGCGTCACGGCCATAGCCTGGGCCTGGAAGCAGCCGATCACCCGGAACCTGCTGCCCGAACTGCTGGCGCTGGCGGACAACACCAACGACGTCGGCATCTGCTGGGTACGGGTGAGAACCCTGGCCAACAAGACGAAGACCAGCGAGCGCACGGTCCAGAGGAACCTGATCGCCCTACGGGACGCCGGCCTGCTGGAAGTGATCGAGCGCAGGCTGAAAGGCAGCGGCAACCGCTGCAACCTGTATCTGCTGCCACTGCCCGGGATCGACCAGAAAGCACAGCGGGAATTCATCGGGGAAATGACAACGGGCACCCTGGCGAAAGCAAAAACAGGCACCAGCGACACCAGTGTCACCCAGGGGGGGAGGGTGACACCCATGTCACCCCGGGGTGACGCCAGTGTCACCCGTATCCATAAGAAGGAACTGTCCCTAAAGGGACTTATTCCTACGCGGGAGGAAAAACCAATCGCTCAGGAGCCGAAACCGAGCAAGCCGGCGGCCAGTGGAAAGAGCCTTCTGCCCGAGGGCTGGACGGTACCGGAAACGACCCGGGCCAAACTGCTGGCGGACGGATGCACCGAGGCGAAGATCGCGGCGCAACAGGAACTGTTCAAAATCTATTGGTCAGAGCGGACGGACAGCGTCGGCAGGAAAGCGAGCTGGAGCATGGCCTTCATCAACTGGATGAAGCGAGCGGACAAAGAAAAGGCCGCGTCCTCAGAAGACGCGGCCCATTCAACAAACCAACCAAACCGGAGCAATTATGGCACCTACCCACGGAAGCAATCAAGCGCTGGGCTCTTTGGTCAACTCGCTGAGCGACAGCAAGCGAACCAGCGACGCCAACAGCAACAGCCCGAAAAAACCGGCGACTGGATCGAGGCGCACTACGAACGAACCTAGAATCGACCGGATCCGCCGCCGGGAGCAGCGCGACCTGACGCCAGAAGAAACGGATGAAATGGACAAGTTCTTCATCCGCATGCAGGCGATCTACCGGCACCTTTGGTCTAGCTCATTCGAGGGCGAGGCCATGATGCGCCAGGCCCAGAAAGAATGGCTCGACACGTTCTACCGCGCCAATCTGACGGGGAAGCAAATCAGCGAGGGCCTGGTCCGCTGCAAGCAAACCTTCTCAAAGCCACCCAGCCCGAAGGAGTTCCTGGACCTGCTGCCCAACCGCAGGCAGGCCCACCAGATAGCCCGCCGCGCCCTGCCAGAACCGGACGACGTCAAGGCCGCCCGCTGCGAGCGGGGCATGCAGAAAATGAAAAACATCAAAGCGCTGCTTAATTCGACCAAACCAACCGAGGAAGCCCCAGATGAATAACGTCGCTACCCTGCAGTTTCAGCCCGATATGATCACCGCCACCGACACCACCGGAGGCGCCAACAGCGCCCTGGGATTGGGCGTCACCATGCGGGAGGGCCGGCCCTACCTGCGCTGGATGATCAGCAACGAAGTCGCCAGGAGCGTGGGCCTTCGGGCCGGCAGCCGGATCAGCTTCGGAATCAGCGAGGACCGCCAAACGATCGTGATCGCGCCCTCCCCAGGCAGCGGCTGGAAATTAACCAAGCAAGGCGAGAACAGCGTGGCCGCGATGGTCATCGCCGAAAAGCTGAACATCAACCCGGCGCATGGCATGCCAGTAGAGTCCCAGCGCTTCATCCGATACGACAACCAGCTGGTCGTCGATATTTCCACTTTCAACCCGCAAGCGTAAGGAGCCAATCATGGCCAGAGGCGTCAATAAAGTTATTCTGATAGGCAACCTGGGCACCGACCCAGACGTCCGATACACCGCCGCCGGCAATGCCGTGGTGAACGTCAACCTAGCCACCGACGAGAGCTACAAGGACCGCACCAGCGGGCAACTGGTCGACAATACCGAATGGCACCGGATTGTGATCTTCGGCAAGATCGCGGAGATCGCCGCCCAATACCTGAAAAAAGGCGCAAAGGTTTATTTTGAAGGCAAGCTGCAGACCCGGAAGTGGCAGGATCAGAGCGGGCAGGACCGGTACAGCACCGAAGTGGTGATCGACATTACCGGCACCATGCAGATGCTGGACAGCCCAGGTGAGCGGCCCCAGGGCAACGCACAGCCGCAACAGCAACAACCGCAAGGCCAACGCCAGGGCCAAGCCAGCCAGCCAGCGCAGGGAGCCGCACAAGGCCAGCAGCCCACCGGCAGCAACATGCCAGAACCCATCGACGACTTCGACGACGACATACCGTTCTAAAAACCGGCTGCCTGGTATATCAAGCCGGGCAGCCGTGCCATAATCCCCGAACCAAACACCGACCGAGGAACGGCACATGAAGGTAAATCCCAAGCAGTTAATCTGGCAGGCCCCGACCACCAACGTAGACGGAACGCCGATCGACTACGCCCTGAACTACGAGGTGGGCCTTTCCGTTGACGGCAAAATGGAGCCGCTGATGGTGGTACCCGGCCAGCTTCAGGAAGGCGGGGACTACAACGCGCCTATTGCAGACCTGGGCCTTACGTCCGGCAAAGTCTATACCATCGCACTGCGCAGCTTTGCGAAAGAACAGCCCGCCCGGAAGTCGCTCTATTCCGACCCCGTCGAGTTTGCCATCAGCGACCGGATCCCCAGCCCCCCTTTAACTTTCGCAGTTTCCTGAGCCGCGTCTGGGCCTGGCTGACCGCCCTTTTCAGGAAACTGCTATAGCGATCAACCCCCCTGACGGTTAGTTAGCCGCAACAAACCGGCTGCCCGGTATGAAAAACCGGACGGCCGTGCCATAATCTCCGAAACCAACCATCGGGGCCAATTGGCATGAGCATTACCGACGCAATGATCCGCATCCAGAACAACGCCCACAGCATAAAATTCCTCGTCAAAAGCCACCCTTCCCCTGAGCAGGTCGCCGAAATTGAGCAGCGCGCCCAATTGATAGAGCGTGAGTCAGCCCACGTCGCCGGCATACATACGACGACCCAGGGCAACGCATGAGACCCGTCGTCGGGATTGACCCAGGCATCACCGGCGCCATTGCCGTGCGGGGCGACGACCCCAGCGAGAGCGCGGTCTGGGATATGCCCGTACTGACCGAGGGCAAGACCAAGCGCGTCAACGCCGTGGCGCTAGCGGACCTGTTGCGGACCATCAGCATCGAGTACAGCCCCGAGGAAGTGCGCATCGAGCGCGTCCAGGCCATGCCGCCCAGGCCGGGACCGAACGGCGTCCAGCGAACGGCGGGCGCGCAGTCTTCGTTCAATTTCGGCAGAGGCGTCGGCGTGATCGACGGGATATGCGGCGCCCTGCAGCTTCGCGTCACCTACCCGACCCCCCAGAAATGGAAAAAGCGCGGCGGACTGATCGGCAAAGACAAAGACCAGGCCCGCACCCGAGCCCTGGAGCTTTACCCGCATCTGGACCTGCACCGAAAGAAAGACGTGGGCCGGGCCGACGCCATCCTGATCGCACACTACGGGAGCGAATAACCGTGTCAGCAGAAGAAATCATCGATGCCATAGGCCTGGATTCAGCCGCGAAACTGAGCCGCGAGTTAGGCGGCAAGTGTGTGTATGTACCACAATCGCCAAGCCCGGATAATCCCATAGCAGGCGCCCTGGGTATCGAAGCGCTGGCGAAACTGACCGCCGCCATTGGCAGCGGAGTCCTGTACATCCCAACCGGCATCTACCGCCGGGAACGCGACGCCCGCATCTCAATACTGCTGGCAAAGGGATGCACCGCCAAGCGCCTGGCCCGGGCCCTGCGAATATCCCCCAGGACGGTACGGCACATAAGCCGATTTGACCGGATGAAACACCAGATTGAAAGGCAGGCGAATGGTTCATGACGACGACAACCAGGCGGGCGGAAGCGCCCTGATTACCGACCTTTACCACCGGGTGCGGTTTATGGAGCAGAACCTGCCGCCGCGCGTCCAGAACCTGGAGATTGCAGTCTCCGAGATACGCGAGGAATTCCGAGGCATGCGACACGAACAAATTATGGCGGCCAAGGAAAACCACGAAGCCCTTAACGCGTTCCGAAGCACCCTGGATCGCAATGAGGTGGACCAGAGCGCCAGAGCCGACAGGGCCCGGGCCAACGATCAGGAGGTCAACAAGACCCTGCAGGCCCTGGGCCGGAAAATCACCTTCGCCACCGGCGCCTTCTGGGCCGGAACCGCCCTGCTCGCCTCCGCCGCCTACCACTGGCAAACCATCGCCCCCTTTTTAGCCGCCGCCGGAGCCACAGAATGATCACCGACCTCATCGTGCATTGTTCCGCAACCCCCAACGGCCGCCCCCACGACGCCGCAGACATTCACCGCTGGCACCTGGAGCGAGGCTGGGACGGTATCGGATACCACTACGTGATTCGGATCGACGGCAAGATCGAGAACGGCCGCCCGAACTACTGGAAAGGCGCGCACGTAAGAGGCAACAACGAAGGCACCCTGGGCATCTGCCTGATCGGAACTAACATTTTCACCAACGAGCAATACCTGGCGCTTGATGAGCTGCTGGGCGATCTGCGCGAGGTTTATCCCGACGCCATCATCCGAGGCCATCGGGACTACACCAGCCACAAGACCTGCCCGAATTTCGACGTTCGGATCTGGGCCAGAAACATGGGCATCGACCCGAAGTGACCCCTCAGCGGCTGGATGAATGGCGGATCGTGCCCAGGCTACTGATGACCCTTTACGGGATCGCTTGTGCCCATACGCATCTCTGGTTCACCAGCCTGCCGGACCCAACGACGGCCCAGCAGCTATACGCAAACGTGATCTGGACGGCAGCGGCCGCCTGGTTCGGTTTCTACGTCAACACCGGCAAAGGAAAGACCAAAGAATGACCACCTGGATCCTGATCGCAATCGGCGCCCTCGGAATGGCCGGAAGTCTGTTCTACAGCATCAACCAATGGATCGACACAAACGCCGAACTGGCCAGCGTCAGCAACCGGCTGGACGAACAGACCGCCAAAGCGCAAGCCGCCATCACCGTCCTGGCATCAGAGCGCGACGCCATGAACCGCACCAGCCGACGCCTGAAGGAATTGGAATCCAAGCGCGACGACCTGAATGACGCCCTGCAGGCAGAGCGCACAGCCCGGGAGCAACTGGAGGCCAGCAATGAACAATACAAAATATGGGCTGATAGCCGCTTGCCTGATGCTGCTATCAGCATGCTCAGCGACAGCCCCCTCTATCCGCACAACCGAGATTATCCCATGCACCAACGCCAAAGCGCTGACGACACCAGTGTCGCACCCAGCCAGAACGGGCCTGACCCACAACCGACACTTGATGAATCTGATCGATAAGTACGCCGCGAGCCTGACGGCAGCGAACGACCGGATGGCAGCCATTGATGACGAGTTAGACGATTGCCAAGCGCGCAGCGGAGGGATCGCGCCTTAAAGAATCCGCCGCAGCCGAGATGTCTAGGCAGCTCCATCTGGCAGAACACGCCAGAAAATTATTGCCGGGCATGCGAAGGCCGCCCGCCCCACGCTACGGGGCCCCTATTGATTGGAGCAACGCATGAGCAAGTGGCACGACCGCATCACCGGAGAGGGACACGAAGCGCCGGACCAGATCCTGGCCAACCCCCTCAACTTTCGCCAGCACCCCGAGAACCAGAAGCAAGCCCTGCGCGGAGTGCTGAACGAAATCGGCTGGATTCAGCGCATCATCATCAACACCACCACCGGGCACCTGATCGACGGCCACCTGCGTGTGGAATTGGCGATGGACGACGGCGAACCGGAAGTGCCCGTTATTTATGTGGAGCTTACTGAGCAGGAGGAACGCGTCGCCCTGGCCAGCATCGACCCGATCGGCGCCCTTGCCCAACAGGACCAGGAAGCCATGGACCGCCTGCTGGACGAGATTGTGGATGTTGAAGACGACGGCCTGTCCGCCTTTCTGGAATCCCTGCACACCCCGCCCGACGACAACGAACCGGAAACCGAGGGCCTGACCGACGAAGACGACGCCCCCGACCTGGGCATCGAAACCGTCAGCCAGCCGGGCGACGTCTGGATTATGGGCAACCACCGGGCCATGTGTGGCGACAGCACGATCGCCGACGACGTAGAGACCCTGAGCGCCGGGCCCATCGATATGGTCTGGACCGACCCGCCGTACAACGTCGCCTACGAGGGCGGAACCGGCCTGACCATCGGCAACGACGAAATGGATGACGGCAAGTTTCGGGAATTCCTGCGCGACCTGTTCACCAGCGCCTACCTGGTCACCAGAGAAGGCGGCCCGATTTACATAGCGCATGCCGACAGCGAGGGCGTGAACTTTCGCAGCGCGCTGACAGAATCCGGCTTCCTGCTTAAGCAATGCGTTATCTGGGTAAAAAACAGCATGGTGCTGGGCCGCCAGGACTACCAATGGCAACACGAGCCGATCCTGTATGGATGGAAGCCGGGAGCGGCCCACAAGTGGTATGGCGAATTCAACAAGAAAACCGTCATAAGCGACCTGCCCAACATCAAAGAGATGGACAAAAGCGAGCTGGTCAACCAGGTGCGAGCCCTGATGAACGCCATGAACACCAGCGCCCTGCACTTCGATAAGCCCAGCCGCAGCGCCACGCACCCAACCATGAAGCCCGTCGAATTGGTGGCTCACATGGTGAAGAACAGCAGCCGCAAGACCGACAAGGTTCTGGACCTATGCGCGGGCAGCGGAACCACCGTCATCGCCTGCGAGAAGTACGGCCGCCACGCCCGGGCCATGGAATACGACCCGAAGTACACCGACGTACTGGTCAAGCGCTGGCAGGAATACACCGGGCAGACCGCCATCCATGAGGCGACCGGGCAGCCCTTTAATGACACCACGCCCCTGGCGGCGGGGAATGACGAACAGATTCCCCTAGCGAACGCATAAGCAGGAGAACGGGCATGGCCAACAAGACCAGCCAGAGAACCATCGAGGCAAGGGAACGCCGGACCAAAGCCGTCGCCCTGCGCAAGATGGGATGGAGCTACGGCCGCATATCCGTCCAATTGGGCATGACCAAAAGCAGCGTTCACAAAGCCGTAACCAAAGCCCTGACCGATGCCCAGGAGCATCTGAACGGGGAGGCGGACATTCTGCGCACCCAGGAGCTGGACCGCCTGGACGACCTGCAGTCGTTCTTCTGGGCGGACGCCAGCAAGGGCAACCCAAAGGCCAACGCCCAAATCCTGAAGGTCATGGAGCGCCGCGCCAAGCTGCTGGGCCTGGATGCACCCGCCAAAATAGCCCAGACCGACGGCAAGGGCGATGACACCGAAAGCGGCGTGTTTGTGGTACCGGCACCGGCGGGCAGCGTCGCTGAATGGATGGACCAGGTGAGCGCGTACCAGGCCACCAAAGCCGAAGAATGAGAACCCCCGCCGCCGACACCCGCGTCGTCTGGTCACCACAAGACGGGCCCCAGACCCTGCTGCTGACCTGCCCGATCGAGGACATCATGTACGGCGGCGCCCGGGGCGGCGGCAAGACCGACGGCTTCCTGGGAAAATGGGCGAGCCGCTGGAAGCAGCACGGCGGCAACATGCGCGGCATATTCGTCCGCCGGACATACGACGAGTTGGACGAAGTGATCGCCCGCAGCATGGAGATATACCCGGCCCTGGGCGCGGAATATATGGCCGGCAAGCGTACCTGGTATTTCCCAGACGGCGCCCGGCTGAAAATGCGGAGCCTGCAGCGCGACCTGGACGCCTCCAAGTTCCAGGGCCACAGCTATACCGATATCTACGTCGACGAGGCCGGGAACTTCCCCAGCCCGGCGCCCCTGGACAAGCTGCGCGCCACCCTACGGAACACCGTGGGCATTCCCCCGAGTTTCAACCAGTCGGCCAACCCCGGCGGCCCAGGGCACGAATGGCTGAAGAAACGCTACGTCGATCCAGCGCCCAAGGGCCTGAGCCTGATAGACACCGACGAGGGCGGCCAGCGGATATACATCCCCAGCCGCCTGAGCGACAACCGGCTGCTCTCGGTCAACGACCCCAACTACCAGAAGCGCCTGCGCCAATCCGGCCCGGCATGGCTGGTACAGGCGTGGCTGAACGGCGACTGGAACGCAACACCAGAGGGCGGCTTGGTTAGGGCCTCATGGTTCGAGCGCTACAGCGCCCCGCTGGCCCATTACCGCCGCATCATCCAGTCCTGGGACACCGGCATCAAAGACGGCGATGCCAACGACCCGAGCGTCTGCACCACCTGGGGCGAACACGCCACCGGGTACCACCTGCTGCACGTTT
>Ga0136598_1001202_pt1 | contig 11052 bp, 16 predicted proteins | sample AntRauTorcE11899_FD_104790 | JGI IMG/M metagenome (GOLD analysis project Ga0136598, IMG submission 104790) | Saline lake microbial communities from Rauer Islands, Antarctica - Metagenome Torckler E11 #899 | ecosystem: Environmental > Aquatic > Non-marine Saline and Alkaline > Saline | place... | reverse complement strand
TTTACTTCTCTTTTTTGTGTATCAGTAAAATCAAAAGTTTCATAATTTATATTACAAAAATGATATTCATTTTCCGCAAAAATTGAATTATCATGACCAACTATGAAAAATCCTGTTATTGTAAACGGAAAAGTTTTATTATCAATAATGTATCTTACTTCATCACCGATACTAAACACTTTACCGTCTGACAGTCTTTTAGCAGAATGAATTACAACACCGGGGTGATCTAACATTTTCTCTTTTATCATAATATTTATTTAGTTAATCGTTCATCTTCTTGCAGAAGTGATATTGTATTCCATAACTGCTCAAGGTCATTATTTCCAAGTGGTAGTAAGTTTCCACCTTTACCTTGTTTTACGCCTTCTAAGTAAACAGCAATAGTTTTTAAACTACTCACTTCTACTTGTTGTCCAATTGCTTTTGTTTTTGTTTCATTCATAATTTTATCTTTTTAATTCGGCGCTAAAATCAACTCTGCTGAATCTTAGCTTTGTACATTATGGCTAATTGCTATTTATCAGTCTTAACATAAATTTACATCCTTCAATAAAAGCCATCCTCTTTACTAAGTTGAATTGAATAGCACCATCTGGGTCATTACCATATTTTTTTTTAGCAATTTCATCTAATTGGCTTTCAGTAGGCAACATAGCCATAACATCAGCTATATGTAATTCCTTTTTTTCTTTTTGATTGTTCTGTTCTTTATCCATTTTTTTAGTTTTTTAAGTTAGTGTAGTAATTTATTAAAGGTCGGCACTACACCATACCCTCAACGTTGTATCCACCGTTTAAGGATTTAGAAGATATTTCAATGCAATATGCAAAACGTTTCATAGGCTCCTCGCTATATAATTAACCGTATGAGCTGTCATGGTTCCACATACAAACGCTGGCGGTTATAGGTATGCAATGGATAAACCATAACGGCGAAACGGCTTAGAATTAAAATTTATTACTCGTCAATGTATTTCCAGACCTTTTCAAGCTCCTGTTTTTTGCCTGGCGAAGCGTCCTCGTCTTCGATGTTATGATTGAAGAATTCTTCCAGTGTAGCTATTGTGTAGCAACCAACTTCATCTCCAGGTTCTTTTGCAAACATATTGCTATATCTGGACTGGAATCTTTCCCAGACTTTATCTGGGTTTTCACGAGACCATTCGAGTGCATATTCAAAACTAAGATCTTTCAATTCTTGCTCCGAGTCTCTATACATTCTTTCTTCAGCATCCATTCAATTCACCTATTTTGTCTTGTTAGTAATTTTAGCCTAAAATTGACGGCTGACTCAAGGATAACAAAGTCAACCGACAATTCCAAACACAAGACTAAAATAATTTGCTATTTCTTTATTCCAAGATTTTTGTCTATAAGGTCGCCCATTACAATCAAGGAAACAGCCCTCTCGTCTATCTTATTCTCGTCTTGAGCCATATCCTCCTGCCACTCTCTAATCTTGGCTTCTATCATATCGAAAACGATAAGCCTATTCTCAACGAGCCACTTGGTAAGGATGTCAGACTTCTCTGAAATTGACATTGTAGTAGATCTGCCAACTACATTCCAAAGACGATTATATATTCTCAAACCGGCTGCTGTCATTTCGTGATACCGCCTTGCGTCTTCAAGACCTTTTAGCCTGTCCATCTCTTCGGCTGGAACTATATAGGCAACGGTATCCTTGTAGTATCTTACCTCTACAACTTCGCTATCCTTGCAAATTTCGTAAAATCTATTTTTTGCTTCTGTTTGTGTAATTGTGTACATATTATCTCTCTACTATTTCTATTACTGTTGAACTTGAAAATTGAAACAAGTATCCGAAAGGCGTTTCCTGGGCATCCTTGTATCTAATGTCGAAACAAACAATTCCTATGTCAGCCCCAAGCTTGGAGGCAAAAAAAGACAGCCTGAACCAGTAGTGGCTTTTTTTTGTTATGGTTCCCATCTGGGGTGGACCGTGCGGAAAATCTTTGTGCGTAAGATAGAAGTCAACATTACTCTTGTAGTTCTTGTGTATAAACTTTTTTGCATTATACTCAATATCCGTAAAGTCTGTTACTCCTAATATGGTCTTATATATTTTTTTGACTACTTTACCAATCATACTAACACCTCGTTAACTTGTTTGAATTTAGCGCCCCGAAAAGAATCTGCTCAAAAGCCCTTTCATCAAGGAGAACGTTTATTATTATTTTTGAATATCCGAAGTCTTTAACTATTTGCTTCGGCTCTACGTCTTGATAAGAAAATGCGTTTATCAAAAATCCTCCAGAAGAATAACAGCATAATAGCTTGTTATCTCTCGAAACGTAGTTTATTGAATGATTTACAATACTCATATCTTTGGATAAACTTTAAACGATGTGAACGAAGGGTCTCCAGTGCTGATGAAAAACTCGTCCTCGCCAGCAGTTGGTTTTCGTATTAGAGAGAAGTGATTATCCCAAGATATATAAATAATCTGGTTACTAATCCTATCTATGTACTTCTCCCTTTCTGGCTTATACTCAAACCCTATCGAGGCTTCCTTCTCGCATTTTTCTATAACGGAAATCATTCCTCCCATAGAAATTGGGTCTTTCTTCTTCCATCCAGACTGACTCCTTGCGTATCTAACAGCAGAAAAAGGATCGCTATATATAGATCCAAAAAACCCAGAATCACCTCCAATTATTTTTATGGAGTCGTGGTCTACCATTTGATGTTTTTCTTCTACGTATTTGCTATGCCAAAAAGCGAGATATATCTCCCCATCAGAAAGTATAGTCCAGTCGAGATAGTTACTCTCTGAAGAACCTGCATACATCGGGTTGAGAGGTGAGTGTATTCCGCATATCTCAAACAACTCGTCAATAGCAGATAGTGTCATTCTTGTGTTTATAATACCCATTATAACATTCCTTTTTGCTGAAGTTGCATTGCGAAAAACTTGTGTCCGTTCTGGTACGCAATTTTTACTGCGTGTTTAATTCCAGAGCCAGCAATTACGCTAACTGCATTATGGAAAAAAGACCCCTCTGGTTTTGGTATATGTTTGTTCCAGTCTATATACCCATCATCGAGATGTCTTTCTGCTTTTTTGCCGTACTTCAAGTAAAACCAAGCAATTACTGTATCGTTACTCAAGATAACAAGCTCTCCGCTATTAAGTCGAGTAATCCATTGACCAGGAAATTGCTCGTGATCTATTAAAGACCTAATTTTCTGAATGCTTCTTCCGAAGTCTTCTTTTTTGTCAGACATTGTATATGTTTTCTTATTTCTTGTTTTAGCTTATTTGATTTTAAATCTACAGCTTCTCTATTGTGCATAGAGTTCTGTATGTATTCTGCATTTCCAACTTGCTCCATTACGGAAATTAGCATAGTTGTTCTATACTCTTTTTCTATTTTAGATGGAGCTGTTTTGTCAGAATTATAACATCCTATCGGATCGTATTTTTTATCACTGTCATAGTCGTACTTCATTAAAAAACTATGCTCTGCTCTTGAAAACTGCCTATCAAGACAAGCTCCCTGCTCGTACATACAGGTAAAGCTACCGTAAAGGTCTTTTACCAAGCCAAATGTAGCTTCGAGCGGAGGCAAATGCTCCATCCACATTGACATCATTTTTCTTCTTATTGCGCACTCAATTCCGTATTGCTCTGGAGACTTTAGTGGTGACTTTATATCTCCAGTAATTACTTCCGCAATGTCATGAAAGAAGGCAAACGTAGAAAGCTCGAAAAAAACGTATGGAGGAATTTGACCGTTCTTGCTTATTTTTAGCAAGAAGTTTTTCATTGCAAGAGCATGGTCTGCCACCGTATATAAAACAGTAGGCACTCCTCCGAATCTTGGAATCCTTGCGAGTATATCGCAACACTCAGAAATGGAGATATAGGGCATCTCTACCCTGTGTCCTCCATCCTCCATCCTCTCAACAAGGCACAATCCGCGAGGCGTAGAAAGTCTTATAGTTTTCATTTCTAAACCCTCGACTTTTTTATCAGATAATCAAAAGAAGCATCAATAAGACCGTTAATAATTTCTTCTTTTGCGGTGTAAGAATCTGGGATGTTATTATTGTTCTCTTGAATAAGATTAATAAGATGTCTGGCAATATTAGAGATACTGCTAATATTTTTGCCGAATGCCTTGTTTTTGACAACAAGTGTATTTCTGGATAAGCTTGTCGCTAAAGAAGGGCAGTATTCGATGTGCCCAAAAAACGGAGAATATTCTGAAACAAATACAATATCTACATTAAGATAGTTTGCTATCTCCGTTATTTTCTGCATGTCATTAACTACTTCTTCGCAAGGCTCTTCTGTCAAAAACTTTTCTGGTAATGGAAGTTCAATCTTCTTGGCTAAATCATCGAACACCATTTCTGGTATTACGATTGCATCCTCTGTCATTGCAGGTCTTAGAGATAGTGGGCAGGAAATTATCCGATAGCTCATTGCCAGCTCTTTAATAAAAAGAATATCTACTAATTCTGGCTCTCTGTATATGCTTAATATTCTTTCAATAACATTATCAATATCGATACTACTACTCAGTTTCCCGAACATGATATATTTAACTTCGAGAAACCATGACATTAACCGTGAGGAGTTATAATGTCTAAAGTCATTGCTTCCCATTTCGCAAGTTATATTGACGCTAAAACCATACTCTTCGGGAGCCTCAACCTCTTCAATTTGTACGCCTTTGAAAAATATCAATCCAGATGGATAACCATCCTCTTTTTTCAACACGTTACCAAATCCAAACCCATGATCTTCTCCTTCGTCAATACCAATAACGTTGCATGAAAACTCCTTTGAATCTTCTGGGCATGTTATATAAAAAGCAGTAGATTCTTCAGCAGAAACGATTCTGAAGTAGTCTGAGTCTTTTGGGTCTCCTTTAAAATTTCCAGTGTCTAAAAGACCATAATCTTGAGCATTGTATATAATCTCAAGGTGAGCCTTCTTGTCGTCAAAAGTGTGTGAGCCAAAACCCTTGTGAATATTGGTTCTAATTAAATCATCATCGGAGCTAAGAGCTATTGTCCCGTTGTCGAGAATAACTAAATCATAAATTACTCGGGTTCCGTTGGATGCTAACTCTAAAACAACCTCAAACCCTTCTCTCAAATAGTGGGCTATTGCAAGTTTTGAGCCTGTTCCGAATTTTCCTATTTCTGCAGACTCGTTGGGTTGTCCTGTTATGACAAACTTCTCTAAGTCGAGAACAGTCTTGTTTCTGATTACAGTTGTATGTCCTGGAGTAAATTTAATCGTTTTCATAATTTTGCTTCGTTTTTTTTGTCGGTTGTTTGTGCGGTTGCTATTATAAAGGAATAGCGAACGCCTAAATATAAATACAACTGACATTTTTACCAAATAAAAATTTTGATTGACTTAAAATATATTTGTGACTATATTGGGGTAAAAAAACGAACGTATATAAAAAATGTCAGTACTTGAAATCAATACAGAAAAATGGATTCGTCAGGTAGATGCCGTCAAAATCATAAGGAAGAGAAGCAATAATAAAAACTTTTCAATACAGAATCTTGCCTACTGGATTAAAGAAAAGAAGGTAAGATCAAAAGTTATAGAAGAATATAACCTAACCTTGATAGACAAGGACTCAATACCATAAATAAAAAAAACGAAGCAAACTATGGGTAAAAAAATAAAAATGAAAGACGGAGTATATCCTAATCAGGAATTTGAAGTCTATGTAGATATTGACGCAGTAAACTTCTCGTCAATGAAGCACATACACACACACTCCTTGTTCCATTACCTTAACTGGAAAGATAAGGAAACCAAGGCTCTCGACATTGGAAGGCAGGTTCATGAGTTTGTCTTCGAGCATGAAAAGTTCCTAAAAGGTCACGCTCCTTTCCCGGGACAAAATGAAATAGAGAAGTACTTTCATTTATTCAGAGAGCAGGATGTAGAGAAGATAAATGACGCTCTTAAAAATAAGAAAAATCTCTACTTTATGGAGGACGGAAGGGGAGCAATCGCAAAGAGGATTAAGAAGCACTTTGAGAAGAACGGTCAGGAAATAGTGTCAACACTTGACTGGTATATGTTTGAAAGTATTGTGCGATCCCTAAAGGAGAATCCGATAACAAACAAGCTTATCTACGATGGGAATCCTCAGCGTGAAATGACAGTAGTATGGACAGATAAAGATACTGGCGTTCAATGCAAGGGAAGGGTTGATAACTATAATAACGGATGGGAGCTTGATCTCAAAACATCAAAAGATGCTCGTCCAGAGAAGTATAAATGGGATATGAAGAATTATATGTATCACGTCCAGAGAGCTTTTTATGGAGACGGGTTGAGAGAGAATGGTCTCGAACACAAAGGCGGTATCATAGCCGCAGTAGAAAAGACATATCCATATTATGTTCAGCCGTACCTGTTCCACAGAAACAGCAATGTCTGGAATGAAGCCGAAATGATATACAAAAAGTGTCTTGAGAAAATTGCAGACTTTAACGAGAATGGCTCTTCTGTCGTTACTGGGTATGTTGACCCAGACGAAACAAACAAGAACCGAGAGCACATCGTTGTCGTAAACTGGTAAATTATTAATACTTAAATAAATTTAGCTATGAGTAATAAAGAAGAATCAAATAAGAAAAAAGACGCACAAGAATCTGCTCCTGAAATATCAGAAGAGGAGGCGAAGCAACTTGAGATTAAGTCAACACAGGAAAGGCTATCTCGCCTTTTCTATCCAGAGGAAATAGAATGGATTCCTGGGAGGCTAAAGGAAAGAAACGGAGTTAAAGATCTCGATATGTATCCGTATGTATCGAGTCGATCTGTTATGGATAGGCTTGACGAGGTTCTCGGAATTGGCAACTGGCAGACTTGTGATCTCAATATGCACAGTACAGAAGAGAAGAAGTACAACAGAAACAAACAGCAGGAGGAGTTGGTTCCGCTTAACGGATGGACTATTGGTTTAATGATTCGTATTGATGGAGAATGGATAACTCGATACGATGGGGCAGACCTAACTGACTTTGAATCTTTCAAAGGAGGTATTTCTGGTGCTCTTAAAAGAGCTGCTGTTTCATTCGGTATCGGAAGGTATCTGTACAGGCTCAAAGATATGAAGGCTATTATCCATAGTGATGGGGAGATGTACCAGAAGGACGGAAGCGGTACTTGGTTTAATTACACTACGCCAAGATTGCCAAACTGGGCTATTCCTGGGGAAGATGAGTACGCAACCGTAGATCAGCAACAAGAGCTTGTCGAGTTCTACAAGGGGGGCACGGATAAGTACAAGGCGTTCTTGGTTGAAAATATAGATAAGATAGACAGGCGCACTTCTTATGTTGCTATTAAGAAGCAGTACTTAGCAGGAACAAGAAAAGACAAAACCACCAAGCTGAAAGAAGTACTAAACTACTTTAAGACTCTTAATTCTGACGAGAAGCCTGAGCCTAAAAAAGAGAAGAAGAATCTAAAGAAGCCAAAAGAGCAGATTGAAAGAGAGGAGAATCAAACTGAGGCTGACGACCTTCCGGACTCTCCTGAAAATATTGACGTAATGAAAGATCTCGGATTATGAAAATAAGAATTGAGAAGAAAAGGAAGTATGAGCACTTTGTGTTTAGCTTCCCATTCTCTTTCGAGATTGTCGGTTCGGTCAAGTCTATTCCTGGAGCTCGGTATGTTCCAAGCAGAAAGGAGTGGACTTGCCCCGTTACGATAGCCTCTTCTCTAAAGACTGGAAAGGTCATAGAGGATCATGGTTTCGAGGTAGAGGATGGTGTTCTTGATAGAGTTAAGGATGCTCAAAATCATAGGCAAGACGGAATTGATGCTAATAAAAATAAGATTATTGACGATGTAGAAATACCTGATTTTCCTGGAGATCTTGAGTTGTATGAATTGCAGAAGGTTGGAGCTGTATATATGTATAAAACCAAGAGGGCTATTAATGCTGACGATATGGGTACTGGTAAAACCATCCAGTCGATAGCCGCTTGTGAGATTGGAAACATATACCCTCTAATAGTAGTATGCCCAGCTATTGCTATAAGATCTTGGAGAAAGGAGTTTTACAAATGGGCTCCTCGTAGATCGAGTTGTTCTTTTGCTACTCAATATTATTCTGGCGAAGATATATGCGTCATAAATTTTGAGATGGTGTCAAAGAATCTTGATGCTCTTAAAAGAATAGGAGCTAAAGGCTTGGTGGTTGACGAGTCTCACATGGTTAAAAACAAGTCTGCTGGAAGGACAAAGGTTGTAAGAAAGCTATCATCTGGTATAGAATATAGGTTCTGTTTATCTGGAACAATACTTGAGAATAAGCCACTTGATATAGTTTCCCAACTTAGAATAATAGGAAGGATGAACGATTTCGGAGGTTATCAAAACTACGTTAGAACGTACTGCGATTCAAAAAATACTCCATTCGGAACAGACAACTCTGGAAGTTCAAACCTAAAGAGGCTAAACAAAAAGCTACTTTCAACCTGTATGATAAGGAGGAAAAAGAAAGAGATTGACAAAGAGCTGAAGGGCAAGTCTGAGCCAAAAGTTATATACTGCGATATAGATAATGGAGATAGTTACGAAATAGCAGAATCAGACCCAGTACAATGGGGAGTTGATGAAAGAAACAGAAGGAGACAAGTCAATGGAATGCTTTTTGACTTTGCTAAAGAAGAAAAGGTTTCCTCAGAGGCAATAGACCTTGCGATGATTCAGGCTTTAAAAACAGAAGCTATGAGAGGAAAAAAGAAGTTCGCTGGTGACTGGGTTGATATGTTTATGAAAAGAAACAAGGGTAAGAAACTTGTTGTGTTTTCAGCAAGAACAGAAATGCAACTATATTTAAAAAGGAGGTTTGGTGCCCTTTCAATACTTGCAGAAGATAGTCCTGAGCAAAAGTTTAAGAAGTACGAAATGTTTCAGGATAACGAAGAGTACAAGTTGATAGTATGTTCTCTCAAAGCGGCAAACTTCAATATAACTTTAACAAAGGCTCACAACTCCTTGTTTGCAGATCTTGGATGGACTTCAACTATACATGACCAAGCAGAAGATAGGCTGTTCAGGATAGGTCAGAAGCACTTTGTAAATAACTACTATATACTTGCTCGTAACACAATAGAGGAAGATATATTTGAGCTTATACAAAAGAAGAAAAATATGGTATCTCAGGTTATGGACGGAGAGGATTCTCCCGAAGAAAACTATTCCGTATTTAACGAGCTTAGGGAAAAGATAAAAGAAAAATACAATATAAAAGATGCTTAATAAAAAACTACTACCGTTTGAAAGGGCGCAGATACTCCGATCTTTTGGATTCAATATAAACAAAGATCATGGGCAGATTGATAACATACGAAACCCTGCGTACAAAGACACAAGACCATCTCTTAATATAAATCTTGATAGAGGAGTATTCAGAGACTTTGGGGATGGAGGTGCTTCTGGAGATATATTCGACCTGCTACAAATGCAGACAAACGAGAGTCTTAGCTTTATACTGGAACGGGTTGAGAAGATAATAGGTCGCTCACTTAAGGACTCAAAGGAGTTTGATATTCCACAAGAAACAAAGCCACCAGCAGAAGACTTCTGGACAAAAGAAAAAGTAAAACTTCATAAATCAGATGTTGGGCTATTCAAAAATAAGGGCATAACTTGGGTTAATTATTTGCGCTATTACGACCACATCTGGCGCGAGGAGACGCTAAATACATTCGGTTGTGGTTTGTATAGGCATAAAGATTTTGAGTTCGGTATGGGCGAAAAATCATACTTGAATGAAACTTTTTTATCAATACCATATAGTACTGGTGTTATGCTATACAGAAGAGATCATTCAAAAGTAGTAAGGCACGTAAAGGGTTCATGGGCTGGTGAATCAATGTTTGGGTATAAAGAAGAGTTATTCAAGAGCAATGACTCTGGATTGCTTTTTGTAGCAAAGTCTCCAAGGGAGAGTATGTCAATAGTAGAGTTCATGGACTTTAATCAAAAAGTGCTCGGATTTATTCAGGGAGAAGAAGTAAAATCCCTAACAAAACGTCAAGCGCAAGCAATAAGACAATCAGAAAAAGAAGGCGAATTGTTAATAAAACTTCTTCTCGACTGTGATAGTAAAAAGGCGTACAAAGTAGCCTTAAAAACAGCCAAAGCAATAAAGGAATCAGAAGGTAAATCAAGATACATCGTAGATATTTGTAGTATATATTCCGCATCTGACGGAAAGCATAAGGATTTTACAGACCTTTGCCAAGCGTCAAGCCACGGGCTAAACAATGACAAGGTTGTAGAAAAAATAGAATCAACAAGTCCTATACATAAAATTGAGAGCGAAGAGCTCGATATATTTTACAAGGCAGTAATGGAACCAATAAAACGAATAGGATAAGTAAGTATGGATAATCTAACAAAAAAACAAAACATAAACTTAGGGAAGATGAATAAAGAAATAACAGAAAAAACCGACAAGCTGATTCATTCTGCGTTCAGGGAGATGGTTAGGAGGTCTAATGAAATGGCAATCGAAAAAGGTTTCTGGGATAAAGACAAAAGAATGCTAAAGTTCGCTATTTCTTGTGGCGATGAATATATGTACGAGTATATTGATTCAAAAATTATTAGCCAGAAACTTGCCCTTATTGCATCCGAAGCAGCGGAGTCAATAAATGCACAGAGAAAGAAGGGTATGACAGACAAAAAAGAGATCGAGAGGTGGAATAACGAAGAAGGTCTTGACCCAGAGTTCTTTTCTGCAACAGTTAAGGACACAGTGGAGGACGAGCTTGCTGATACCATAATCAGGATATTTGACTTTTGCGGAGAGTATGGGATAGACATATATAATCATATTAAAGGCAAGATGAAGTACAACGCAACGAGGGAAAAGAAGCACGGAGCTAAATTCTAAGAAAATACCCATAGCCAAAACAGGGGGCTGGTTTTGAAATACTGGCTCCTTATAATTTTTAAGAATATGACAAATGCTATATCACCAGACAGATCACGGAAAATTATTCCTTATGAATAAC
>Ga0136598_1001193_pt1 | contig 11119 bp, 6 predicted proteins | sample AntRauTorcE11899_FD_104790 | JGI IMG/M metagenome (GOLD analysis project Ga0136598, IMG submission 104790) | Saline lake microbial communities from Rauer Islands, Antarctica - Metagenome Torckler E11 #899 | ecosystem: Environmental > Aquatic > Non-marine Saline and Alkaline > Saline | place... | reverse complement strand
CTAACAAGTCCTTTAGTGACCATAGTTTAAGACTTCGTCCTTAAGCGCGGTTTTTCTTGGGTATGTGGAGAGAAGGTTGGTTTCTATTTGAAGCGCTTTTTCCCCCACTGCCTTTTTAGCGAGATGCACGATTTTCGCGATATCTCGGTAGGCTCCTCTTTTGTGCGCCGTCTTTGCCCGGTCAAAAACGAGCGTTCTAAACACCTGATAAACCCTGTCACTATAAACATCAGGTATATGCAGGTAGGCAAGGCTTATGGCGGAAGGATAGCGTTCAGTATAGCTCATGAGCTCCGTGTGTCTTTGGTACTTATCAGCTATTTTAGTGAACAAGGTATCTGAGACTCTTCTTTTTTTAAGTTCAGAGAGTATACGGGACGCTTCACCTTCGAACGCGTGCTTTTCATAAAGTGATTCGTACGTGTCAAAAGCTTCACAATCCCCACCTAGTACAAGTGATAAAAGCACGGGTTTCGCTTGTTCATAGTCTTCTTGTGCAAGCAGTGCATTTACAAGCCACCATTCATAGGGCTCTTTGAGCCATGTTCTTCGAGACTTATCCATCAGGGTTTTGGCGCATTTGACTGCCATAGCATGGTCTTTTTCGTCCATGGCTCTTTGATAGGCGATTTCCAAAAATGGGTTGCTTTCAAGGTGCTTATGCAGATACACTTTAGATACACTCGGATTATATAGGCTGTTCAAATGTTCATACATGGCGAGTTGAATGTTTTCCTTTAGAAGTCCTTTCAGGGTTTCATCCATTTCAAGTGTTGTAAGCAACTCATGAAATGCCTCTTTGTGTTCTTCACAGTGAAGCCTTGCCATGATATTTAGATATTTAGCGTTGGTACGATAAAGCACATCTTCAGTGTTTTTCTTATAAAAACCATCCATGATTTCATAGGCAATCTTTCTCGCTTTGGAAACACTGCGAACTCTTTCGGTAAGGCTTTTGAATACGGGGAGCGTATCTTCCATAATAAAACCGGCGTATTCGCTATCAAGGGAATCACTTTCCATGCATGCTTTAAGAACTGCGTTCAAAAGCCTGATGGAAAGATCAGGCTTTGTATCATCGCCCAAGGCTTCATCATAAATCTTCTCAATATCTCTTCGGCTTTCTGCCCACTGATCTTCATAGTCGTCGTGCTCAAAATAGTTCGCATCGACCCAATCGATGGCTTCTTTCACCGTGGAGTAGGCGACTTTGACTTTCGTCTCATCATTTGAATAACGATAAATAAGCGTTTTATATAAATCCAGGTCCATGTACGTCTGCTTAAGCAGATAGTCTTCAAGCGTGGTTTTATCAAGAGCCCTTACAATCGTTTCCATGGGACTAGGTATATTTTCTTCACCAGGTGCATCATTTTCTGGCAAAGGGTTTTCTCTGATTACAAAAAGCAAACAGACTATGTGTTTGCACACAGGCCCATAGTCGTATGGGCAGTCGCAATCATATTCCTTAATGTTTCTCACGTGATCGAGTGTAGCGAATACAGTGTAATCATTAGTCCCGTGTGCCACCATGGAGTAGGTGTTCCCAAGCTTAGAAAATTCGCTATAAAGATCCTGTTCATAGAGCTCAAGACCGCGCTCAATGATAATGAAATCAATCTGCTTGGTAAAATTATCTAAGTTCATAAACAACTCCTTTTTGTGAATAACAGTGTTTTACTAAGGTAGGCAACCGACATTACTTTTCCATTAATGTTAAAAAGCTTCTACCTTTAGAGGGGTGCTATAGAAATAGCCTTGGTGTTTATAACAACCGATATTTTACAGAGCGAATCTTTTCATACTGTGGTTATGTACTATGTGAAATCCCTGTTCATTCAGGGTTTAAAAAGGTAGGAGCCGAATTCAATTCCCATTTCCTTTGGGGTGTTGTATTTCTCAGGGCGGTAAGACGGTTTATTTTTTTGTCTGAATACTGTTGAAATAAAGCGTGAATGGACGCTCTTTTGAAATATACCATTCGCGAACCTTATCCCAAGCGCTTTTTTATTGGAAAGCAGGGATCATAAATCATATTCTCTGTAGGATTTGCTTTTACTGAGGTCTTCTTGAAAGGTGACCTAGTAAAAACGTGCTGAGATATGGATCTTCACACGTCTGATCCTTATGTGTTTGAGGTAAACACCTGAGGCTCTACTATAGACTGTTTGTAATTATGAAGGTCATTACTTTGGAAGATATATTAGTATTATAATCACTACTAAAACATATCAAAATAGATTTATTTTTGTTTTCCCCACACTACTCTCTCAACGTAATCTGTGTAACTTAAAATGATTTTCAACACTTTATCAGACACATTATTCGACATATAGTCTTTTACATCACTGACTTGTTTAAAATTAGATTCAAGTATCTTAATTCCTTGTAGTACTCTATCTTTATTGACACCAACCATCATGACAGTACCTTCTTCCATGGCTTCTGGTCTTTCATGTGCTTCCCTAATATTCAGTGCACTAAACTTTAGTATTGATGATTCTTCACTTATTGTCCCTGAGTCACTTAACACCACTTTTGAATCAGTTTGAAGTTTATTGTAATCAATAAATCCAAGAGGTTTTAATGTTTGAATCAAAGGATTGAACTTAATTTTTTTCTCACTTATCATATTTCTAGTTCTTGGATGAGTAGAAATAATAATAGGTAACTCATATGTTTCAGCTAGTGTATTCAACGTATCTACTAAGTTCTCAAAATTATTCGAATTAATATTTTCCTCTCTATGTGCTGAAACAAGAAAATATCGTCTCTTTTTTAAATCTAATCTATTTAAGATATCAGAATTATCAATTTCTGTTTTCTTATTCATTAATACTTCGTACATTGGGCTTCCTGTTTTTATAACTCTATCTGCAGGCAATCCCTCTCTAAGTAAATATTCTCTGGCAATACTACTGTATGGAAGATTAATATCGGCTATATGATCAACAATTTTCCTGTTAGTTTCTTCAGGCACTCTTTGATCGAAACATCTATTTCCAGATTCCATATGAAAAATTGGTATATGCCTTCTTTTAGCTGCAATTGCAGCTAAACAACTATTCGTGTCTCCTAAGACTAAAAACGCGTCCGGATTTCCTTTAGTTAAAATCGGGTCTATTTTCATTAAAATATTACCAATCGTTTCAATTGCGTTACCAGTTGCTGCATCAAGAAAGTAATCAGGCTTTTTTAGATTAAAGTCTTTGAAGAACACTTCATTTAAATCATAATCATAGTTTTGACCTGTATGAACCAAAATATGTTCTATAGCTTGAGAATTATTTAATTTTTCTATAACAGCTGATAATCTGATAATTTCAGGTCTTGTACCAACAACTGTCATGACTTTTAATTTTTTCATTTTCTCTTATACCTCCAAATAATACGTATCGAGATTATTTGGGTCAAATGTTTCATTTGCCCACATAATGGTAACCATATCACTTTCACCTAAGTTTTCAATATTATGGGTGTATCCAGGTGGTATATCAACAACTTGAAATTTATCTCCACTTACATAATATTCTATAACTTTTGTTTCGTCTATTTTTCTAAAGCGAATTACACCATTACCACTAACTACTAAGAATTTTTCTGTTTTTGTATGGTGCCAATGGTTACCTTTTGTAATATTCGGTTTAGAAACATTGACTGAAACTTGGCCTCTATCTATTGTTTTAATAACTTCTGTAAAAGAACCTCTATTATCAATATTCATCTTTAAATCATATGCGAATTGATTTATCGGTAAATAACTTAAATAATTTGAATATAATTTTTTAGTAAACGCGTCTTCCATATTGGGAATATATTTATCATTTCTATTCTCTTTAAATGTATTGAGCAATTCTATTATCCTACCAAGTTTAACTGCGTGAACTGGCAAGGCATAACAATACTCACCTTTTCTATTTCCATTACCATTTAAAGATTTGATCAACTCTTGCACTAAATCATCAATATATATAAGTTTCATATCCACGTTGGGATTATTTACAGTAATTGGCAAGTCATTAGCGATATTATATGAGAAAGTCGCAACGGCACTATTATAGTTTGGCTTACACCATTTGCCAAAAACATTTGGAAAACGATAAACCAATACCTTTGCACCTGTATCTTTACCATAAGCAAACATTAAATCTTCTCCCGCTTTTTTACTTTTACCATATGGATTATCAAGTTCAGCTTGTATTGAAGAAGATATCATTATTGGGCATGTGTTATTATACTTTTTAAGTTTATTCAAAAGAATAGAAGTAAAACCGTAATTTCCCTCCATAAATGCTTTTTCATCTTTGGGTCTATTTACACCTGCTAGGTGAAAGATAAAGTCAGCTTCTTTAGCATATTTATCAAGTTCTTGAGCAGTTGAATCAAAGTCATATTCAAGAACATCCTTATACTGTTGATTTATTAATTCCGTGATTAAGTTTTTACCAATAAGGCTTTAGCCCCAGTTACTAATATTTTCATGAAATCAGTCCTTACTTAAATAAATTTGATTTTAATAATGGTTCTTTCAGTTCGCTTTAATCGACCATAATTGCACCTTGTTACCTGCTTTTGATTATAATTGCAGGTATTTTAATGAATTATACATTAATCTTATTTAAAAGCAATATTATACTAATAATAAAAATGTAGTCATCTATTGATAATGAAAAATATCTTTTTTCTTATAATCATTGAAATTAGAGTTAAAATAGGGATGTTTTTTATATTATCTTCGTTCTATTTTTCACTTTTACCTGAATAACTGTTGGTTCTTTTCGGGGAAGGCTGCTTCTTAGGGTTATGGTTTGGCTTTGATGTGAGTTTTTTGAGCATGTCGTTGTTTTGTTTTTGAAGGGTGATAATTTCATCATATTTGTCCATTTGGTGATTCAGTTCAACGGCTTTGATAGCCTGGTCAGCTTTCTTGGTTACATTATTGTGATTTAATTTCAATGTTTCAAAGCTTGTGTTTAATTTCTTTTCAAAATTTTTGGACTTTGCATTGTAAGTATTCAATAGGGTCTCAAAATGTCCCATTTTTTTTATGATTCCCGCCAAATCGTCTTCAGTCATTTGTCTAATGGTTTGAATGGAAAGGATGCCGTCTTGGATTTTATCGAGGCTTTTCTCCATACTCTTTACACTGTTCTTATAGTCTTTTTGAACTTCATTTAGCTTTGTGTTGTCAAGCACTTCAGCGTATCGCTCCCTTACATCTTTAGAATTCTTTTTAAGATCGCTGATTGTATCACTTAAATCGCTGATTTGATTGATGACACTATGAAGTTCTTCATAAGTTTTTTCTATTGAATTGGCAACATTTTCCAAGTTTGTAAGTGCGGATGATTCATTCATTATAACCCCTTCTTTCGTTAATGGTGTGGATGTTTTTTTCTATACGATGTACTTGTACATCGCGAATCAGATCAATGGTGTCTTTTAACATAACCGGATAGATTTCTTCGGATTCATATGCCTTAATGGCTTTGATCAAACTTTTGCCTTCAATGAGTTTAGTGAGTTTATTTAAGTCGTAAGCCCCACTTTTATACCCCAACAAGGTATTGAATACCGGTAACTTGTGGGTGTATTTTAACGCTTTATTATAATGCTCGGCGTAAGCATAGAGATATTTGACTCCATCTTCGAAACGTCCCTTTTGAAGGTTCGAATACGCCTTAGCGATATTTCCTTTTTCAGTATCGTCAAGCTGCCAGTAGACTGTCTTGGCCCGTTCATAGTCCTCTTGATCAAAATAGTTTTGAGCTTGAATGTAGCGACTTTCACGTGTGTCGTAGTTAGAAATATCCATAAGGCTTTTAAGCGAATCATTAAGATGTTCGAACAATGGTTTTATGTCTCTGATAATCGGTGTGTCTTTTTCTTCAAACAAAAAGATATTGTGTTTGGCACGTGTCATGGCGACATATAGAATATTAAAATAATACATGTATTTTGTGACGATGCTTTTGTCTCTGGTTGGATCTTCTTCCATTATTTTATGCCACTCATCCGAGTAATCACTTGTGATGTTGTAAATTATTGCTTTATAGAATTCCTTGCCCTTGACTTCCTGAACGGTAAAGATATTCGTTTCAAGTGATATATCTAAATCCAATTCGGTTTTGAGAATTTTTTTGGAGCGTTCGTTGGCGACAATGATAGCAACATTAGGAACCCCAATCCAACTATTAAGTGTGGGAATGAACATCTCTTTGTTTCGTTCAATGTAAAAAGGCATGCCTGAAAATTCTTCGCCCGCCCGGCTTTCTTCCCGGATATCATCTGTGTAAGTCCCCAAACGTTCTTGACGAATATTAAGAAGTTTAGAGACGATATCTAGTATGCGGCGCCCATTTCTGAAGTTTTGATTAAGGGTCAAATCCTGGTTCAATTCAATGCCTTCAAAACGCTGTTTGTAAATTGCACCGACCCGCCCTTTCACAAATAATGTCGGATTGATGATTTGTGAGACATCGCCAGTCATATAAACGTTTTGCGGTTGATCTGCTAGTTCAACTAGTGAAAGGATTTGAAGTTCGGATAAATCCTGAACTTCATCGATAAATACGTGGTCGTAAGGCAATACTTCGTCTTCATGTATCGCCCTGCGCAAACCCCGCGCAAGATCGTTATCGTCATAAAGATTATTTTCGCTTAAATACGGTTGGTAGATGTCTTTTACGAATCCATAAAGCTTTTCCTTGATTTCACGGTCATACATTGAATATTTGTCACTCATGCCAAATAGATAGGTATATCTATCTATGAAAAGTGTGGTCAAATCTTTTTCAATCAACGCTTCATGTAACTTAGGTACTTGGTTCTTGATTACTGGGTAGAGTTTCTCAATATCTAGTATTTGATAGCGGCTGCTAGATCCAGATTTCTTCTTTATGAGTGTGTCATATCCCCACTCTTTTATGGTTTCTTTTTTTACATAGTGGCTGAGATTCTCAATTTCCAAGTCACGGTAATAGTTATTAGTGTATCCTTTAATCAATCCTCTGATCTCAGTCCAGAGATTTATCGGACCAACGGTTTTAAGATAATCATATTTCCCCTCAAAGTTATTCTCCTTGAACCACTCTAGGAATTTTTCAAAGGACATATGGTTGGTTTCTTCGAGGTTTAAAGTTTGAAGATAGAAGTCACTCAAGGCGTAAAATGTAGTTTCTCCTTCAAGACCACTCATGGCGCTGTATCGCTTGTAGAGATCTTCACCTACATCCTTGAGCATTGAAGTGAAAGTGATGTAGAGTTGATAAGTATTATCATGGGCGTTTTTTAAGGCTTTAGAAATTTCTACAAGTGTCTTCCCACTTCCAGCACTTCCCATCAAAAGTAAAGGGCCCTGACTATCGAGTACGTCGTCTTGTATGCCTTCAAGCGGGTATAAAAAACGTCCATCCGCTTCTTCCATTTTGTACATCAACGCTTCGGTTGTGATTGTTTCATTGATAGGTATATAGCGTAAATACGTCGCCTTATCTTTTCTTTGAAAGTAACCTTCTTCTCTTACTTCATCATTTAATGTATCTAGCGACTCACTAGTTAAAGGATTCTTTTCAAGCTGCCTACCTCTAACCCCCTGAGAATCATGATCTACTACTCCATGCAAGATAATTTCAGGTTCAGATTTAAACACGCGGTTTTCTTTACCATATTCGTATAAACACCGATACCCATTAGCTAATCTAAATTTGAATATTTTATCGGTGCCTTTCATTTTTTTACTATTATACTTCTTCCTTATTTTATCAGTAATGCCCTTTTCTTTGATAACATCTTTGATGAATAGAATGAGCTCATCGAATATTTCCTTGTGTTTGAGAGAAGGAATATTCTTAAGCAATGTATCCTTGTTAGCTTTTACTAGCATGATTTCCTCCCTGAAGACTGTATTAGATAAAAAAGACATGATTCACTATGTCTTTTATTGTAATGAAGTTCCTTTTTTCTTATCGCAAATTTACCCCACTTTATTAAAATAATATCACAAACGCTTTCAATGTTATAGGAAATGAATCGGTTTTTTTATTAAACAGGGCCTTTGTTATATGGTGTTATGTAGAATAACGTAAAAGCGTTTGTTAAAATGAATCAAAATAGTATGCCGCAATCGTGTCTAATGGAGTTTATAGACCCTATTCAAAGAAAGAGGGTTCAATATGGATGATTTTACTATAGAATTCCCAAAAAGGTAATGAAAAAGGAAGGTGTTAATGAACTTTTCAGGCGCCTTCTAAAGAATCGGTGAATACGCTTCTCAACCTGAGCTAAGCGCATTTTTAAATTTAAAGAAGTACATGTGGGCGGGCTAAATTAGCGGCAATAGCCGCAAACGAAGGTACTCACCTACATTCAAGACCGGTGCGGCACTTTAGTGAGAGTGCTTGCAGGAATGGGGCGTCCACCTTTGAGACCATCGAACCTTACAAAAGGAGGAGTGACGCTCTAGAATCCTTCGTGTTTGCACTTCAATAATGAATAATACGAAGATATAGCTTCATCATTGATACGCTAGAACAGTCTCCATATGACCAGGCACTGAATAGCAGATTAAAGCGTTCCAATCGTCCGTTGAATAACCGCTACGCGGTTTGCCATTTAAATATGGTGCATCTTCCCTTAGGCAAGTAAATCGACTAGTTAGAAGGCGTTTACGCCGCGAGCCTTCTCAGTCTTTTTACGTAGTTTTCATTTCCCAAAGCGCTTCAAAGGATTCTTTACACTAACCAGATACAATTTGCATTGTGATTTCTAGATTGTCGTTTATAATGGAAGTAATAAAGGTGTGTTTACCTACTCATTCTATTTAAACATAGAATTAAGGAAAATGCATAATGAAGATTGAACATGTCACTTTGAGCAAAGCCATGATAAAATGATTTTTTTATGAGACTTATTTTGATGATGTGGCAAATATAAAGTATGTTAACCTTGCTTTGGCCTTTGAATTCTACTTCATACATTTTATGAGGGAACAAGGCTTGAGCGTATGCACGAAAACCCTAGAGATTGCTTCGAACCCTAAATCCTTAGGGTGGCATGCAGTGCCTTTTCTCTTGTAAGCAAGTCCCAAAGTGGGCTTGCTTACAAAGATGCTTAAATAGCACGTTTTTACAGTCTCTATAGAACCACTAGCACCACGGGAGACGGCTAATGTGAATCATGCGTTAAAGACGCGGGGTAACTTCATTGAACTAAGTGTTTAGGGCATGTTTTTAAGTCACTCTTTTGTTAAACACCTGACTTAGTGATATACTACTTCTAGATTGAATGAAAGGAGCGGGACATGTGAAAACTCTATATCAAGCAACTAGTAAAAAAATGAACCGCTTTTTTTATTCTTATCCGTATATCATACTTATTTCTTTGATTGGTAGTTATGGGTTTATAGCCAATCAAGAAATGCTCGTTATTTATATTCTCGCAGGGATATTATCCATTCAGTGGATCTTTATAAGAGATCTCGTGCCCACTTTAATCATTATGATGATTCTTGGCATAGTGCCACTTGACAGATACGGAGAAGTTTCTTATTTTATACCTGTCATACTGTATGTTCTTCCTTTCCTTGTTCCGTCTTTTATTATCCATTTGATTGTCTATCCTCCAAAATTCATACGGGGTCGTTTTTTTTATACCACGCTTTTTGTAGCAATCGCAATCACGTTTGGAGGGGCGCTTTCACCTTATTATTTTAATAATTTTAGTGGTGCGAGTCTTTATTACTTCTTTTTACTCGGGTTCTTCATGGTCATTCTCTATCAATTTCAAGTGAACTACACCCCAAATAAAAAAGACCTCCATCTTTATTTTGCGAAAACGATGGTCGGTGTAGGATTGATGGGTATTTTGATGGTCTTCTCTTTTTATTACTTGAACTGGGATTGGATTCAATCACAAGGTCCTGATAGCTACTTCCAATGGAGCAACAATCTTTCAAACAATCTCCTTATCTCTATGCCTTTTGCGTTCTATTTATCTTATAAATCCAAGTTTGGGCTCCCTTACTTTTTATTCGGATCCCTTCAGTTCATCGCTCTTGTGCTCACATTCTCAAGGGGTGGTATGATTTTTGGTTCCCTCAGTTTTGTGATGCTTGTTTCTCTCACGTTTTTTTTAAAACCTAAAAGGATTCTCAGTGACGGAGTTTTGATTCTTCTTCTCTCCTTTGGCATTTATCTTTTCAGCGAACGCTATTTTGTTGGAATGTATGAAGTCTATTCAAGCATCCTAAGCACCATCACAGTCAGCGAGGAAGAATCTAGGTACAAGATGTTTGAAATGGCCATTCGCAATTTCAAAAACTACCCTCTCTTCGGCACCGGTCTTGGCTTCTCTACGGCCGAACATTACGACCCTCAACCCATGGGCATGTATTGGTACCATTCAACTTTATCACAAGTGATTGGCAGTTTCGGCATACTGGGTATTCTTGCCTATGGATATCAAAGTCTCGTGCGTCTTTTTACACTTATAGAAAAGATTCATCCCTTTAATTTTTATGTCCTAATGGTCTTCATTGGATTCGGTGGATACTCACTCGTAAACGTAGGCTACTTCATTCCACTTCCGATGGTCGCATTCCTCACTCAAATGATGATTGTGGTCAAAGTACAAAATACCCAATCGAGTAGAGACTAAATAAATTAATTATTTAGTCTCTCTCACGCCACTGTACAGGGTGGTTCAATTTTATATTCCAATTAGATTTTACTAAGCCGATAGAAAAGGATTAACAAATCCTTTCTATTGTTTTTTTTATTGGGCATTTCTAGTGCTTTTAAAGATAAAATATAATTACATACGTTCATTGATGATCTTTTGCATGGCCCATATTTACTATTAGCGACTTTGTAAAAGTCTATGTCTTCGAAACTTAATTTTAATTTGTTACTAATGTTTCTTAGATTTCTAATAATCGTTGTGCCTTTCTTCCATTCACAGAACAGAATGAAATAAAACACTATTTGAAACAAAAAAAAGAATTCAAAACGTTATAGATACAGTCACTCAATTTCGCATCATTTTAGCTTCGAAAAGATTACCATTATTTAAACAATGGATGCAACAAACTGGTTGCAGGAATTCAAACATATAAATACGT
>Ga0136598_1001175_pt1 | contig 11212 bp, 9 predicted proteins | sample AntRauTorcE11899_FD_104790 | JGI IMG/M metagenome (GOLD analysis project Ga0136598, IMG submission 104790) | Saline lake microbial communities from Rauer Islands, Antarctica - Metagenome Torckler E11 #899 | ecosystem: Environmental > Aquatic > Non-marine Saline and Alkaline > Saline | place... | reverse complement strand
TCAGAACCGGACGCACTCGAACCATCTCCTCCTCGTCAAGGAAGAGATGAACGATGTCCCACGATCAAAGCCCCGGTCTCGCCAAAAAACTGAACCTTAACAGATTCTTCGCCGTGGGGGACGACAAGAGAAACGCGATCCTGCGTGCCTTGGGTCTCTCTACCCAACGAGACCACGACTGGATCTCGATCTGGGCTGCCATGGGCCTATCGGCGGTGCAGAAGCGCAAGCTCTGGGACGAATTGCAGGCTCCTATGCTCACGGTCGCCGAGGTGGCCGACATCATCGAGAAGCGCCCCAAAACCGTGAGCGGCTGGTGCAACCGGGGAGAATATCCGCCGGGTTTTCCGGTGCCGTTCGATTTCGGTCCGCGGACCAAGCGCTGGATAGCACTTGAGATCTGGGCCTATAAACAGCCCGTAATCTACCGAAAGCATGCCTGCGAGATTGCCCGTCCCTCTCCTTCTACACGCAAGATCCTGCAACGACCGACAGGGCTTGGACCTGTGCCGACGACGCTTGACCCCATGGCGTTTTCCTGAGGTCTTGAAGATGACGCGCATGGGCAAAGAGGAATTTTTTTCGGCCAAATCGCCTTGGACCAATCTTCCGGGAAAGGTCCAAGGAGAATTGACCCATGTTCCAGTCTCTCGACGAACTCATCGCCGACGCGGAGGCCACGGTAGCCGCAGAAACCAGCCGCCGCGCCATGACCGAGGTCGAGGCTCTGCTCGACCGGGAGATTGCGGAGGGAAAATCCGCGATTTCCCGACAGCGCGCAAAAAGCGCCCTGCGCAGCCTTCTCAAGATCCGGAACCTGACCCCGGAAACGGCGGAACTGGATATCGAGTGGTTCGATCGGAACTTCCCGCTCGACGGCTGGGACCCTGTATCGATGCCAACCCTTACCCAGGATTCCTATCTCGACTATCGCAAGCGGGTGCGCGCCGCGATCGAGCGGGTTCTGGGGATCGCGCAGAAGCGGAAGGCGGCGCGGTCGATCCGGGACGCCTGGACCGATATGGGCATCTGGCTCAAGACATGCCCCGAGTTCGAGGGGTTGGGCTCGCGACGTCTCATTCCGGTAACTTCGACCCTGACCATGGGCGCGAGACAAAATGGATTCCAGCCCGGAGGGATCACCGACGAGGTCTTCCTGCGCCTGCACGACACCGCCGGGGACAGCGGCACGCGGGCGAGTTACCGGAACGCCAGCGTCCTCATCGCCGACCTTCAGGCAAATCCCGAGCGCGCCCAGATCTGGACCTGGATGCCGCATCCCATTTCGCCGATCCGGGCAGAACAGCGACGGTCCTACGATTTGCCGGACCATTTCCTCGCAGAAATCGAGGAGATGACAGAGATTGCGGCTCGGCTGCGATATATCAGGGTCAAAGAAACTTGGGAGTACGTCGCGGGCAAGACCCGCGACAACTATCGCAATACGCTCCGCGCGCTGGTCGGCGCACTCTTGGCGACCGGTCGCCTCATGCCCCAAGCCAACAGCCTGCGTCCGGCCCTGCAGGACACAAATGCTCTCGCAGCCGCCTTGCGCGAATGGCTGAAGTGGCTCGCCCAGGGCCAGTGGGCTGCAAGCACCGCCGTTCGCTATACTGGCCGTCTTCCTTGTATCTTCGAGCGCAACGGTCTTGAGGTGTCAGATCTCAAGAAGCTGATCGAGGAGGTCGAGGAATTCCACGACTCGCTCGAGACGCGGGAAATGAACGACGAGACGAAGGCGTTCTGTCGGGCGCTCATAGAACGGCCCGGCTTTCGTTCGGACTTCCTGCTATCGCATGCCGAACCCCGGAAAGCCGCGGAGAAAATCCTCAAGCGCGCCCGGTCCCGCCGAAATGGGAAACTGAAGCCGAGCGAGATCACCCAGGTCCGACAACTCGGGACAGTGGCCCTGTTCTGCGCGATCGAGTGCGGCGGCGCTCCGATCCGGGTCGGAAACTTCCTTGCGACGACCTGCATCGGCACCGGTGCTTGGCTTAAAAGGACGTCCAAGGACCGCTTCGAACTGTCCGTGCCGGCAGGGCACACCAAAAACAAGAAGAAGATCTGGGCCCCGATCGATGCCAGTCGCGAGAAATACCACGATACGGTCCGCTGGTATCTCGAACATGTGCGGCCGCTGTTTCTCGTCGATCCGTTGACCGGGAAGGACGTCGATAGTCCCTACCTGGTGCCCAAGGTCACGGACCCGAGCCAGCCGCTGCCCTACGACACCTTCAGGGGCTGGTTCCTGAAGATCATGCGCGACATCTGCGGCATTGTCTGCACGCCACATAACTTCCGCCACGGTCAGGCCTCGCTGCTCTACCACGACAATCCGGGTCTGCTTCGCACTATTGCGCGCCGCCTCGGCGATACGGAGCAGACGGTCGTCGAGAACTATGCGTGGGTTCACGAGGAAATCGAAGCCGAACGCGGCCAGACCGCGCTGGTGGCCATGATCCAAAAGAAAGGACGCAAATGAAACGAGATGCGAGAACCCGCGAGGAACTGGGTCGACTGCCGGTATTCGCCTCATTGGCGGATCGACCGGACTTCGCTACGCTCGACATGGCCGATCTCCGGATGGTGGCGCGGTTGCTTGAACATGCGGGCACGTTTGATCGGGTCACCGAGGCCTCCGCTCTCGAGGTTTCAGAGCGCTCCCACCGGCGACTGGACAACATCCAGCGCGGCCTGCGGCATTTGCTTGGCCGGGAGCATCCTGCGGCCCTGGCGGTTTCCTCCGCACTCTCCCGGGTTCGGAACGAGGCGCGGGAGGAAGGCGGCCGGGACACCCGGTCCCGCGAACTTATCCTGCAATCGACCCACTGGATTCCGTTCCGTGCGGGTGCCGGAGCCGCAGGCCTTTCCATGGCCCAACTCCGGGCTACCGATCGGCTGCTGGCGGGCTACGGGAGCCTCGATGCGATTACGGAAGCGGTGGTCCTGAAGACGGCGGCCGAGATTCCGAACGCGCTCGTTCTCCTCCGCGCGGCATTCCGGAAGCTCGTCGGCGATCGGCACCCTGCGGCTGTCGCGGTAACGACGGCGCTCGCGCGGCAGCAGAACCGCACGGATGCGAAGAGGGACCGGCGCCCGCGCGAACTCGTTCTGGCGGGTGCGGCGTGGGAGAAGCTGCGCGTCCAGCCCGCAGCACTGTACCTGCCGATAGACCTGCTGCGCGTAGTCGACCGCTTCTTCGCCTACTGCTCGGCCCGAAACATGCGTCACATCCAAGTCTGCGACGTCGTCCGTTTCGACAAGGACAACGCGCATCCGGGACCGCTAAATCGTCTTAGGGACGGTCTCCGGACGCTCTATGGCGCACACCACCCCATCGTGCACACGGTGGATGAAGCGCGCGTCGCCAAGAGTAGGGCCTACTACGAGGCGACCGCCCCCACCCGCACGGTCGGACAGGGCCGGCGCACGCTTGTATATTCAGTTCCGGAAACAGAGGTGCCCTCTTCGTGGCTGGAGGCCTTGGCCCGCCTCGAGGCCGGGGAACGTGTTCGCGGCGGGAAGACGGCCGCAAGCTGTGTCCAGAGCATGCGAATGCAGGCAAGGTATCTTCTTTGGGCTGCCCGCCGGGAAGAACTTCCCGACCGGCTCTCGCTGGAGACTCTACGTGCCTATGATCGGGCCCTCGATGAGCGGGGCACTCGGGCGAGCACCCGTGGCATCGCATTCGGCTGGCTGCGTATGTTGGCCTTCTATGTGGGCGCCGCTGATTCCGTCATAGACGACGCGCGCAGCGTGTCGGACTTCTACGAACGCCTGTCGCGCCTGGACCTTCCGTTAAAGGAGGACCGGCTCGCAGATCTGCCCGATCTGGCTCACGTATTCGAAATGGCCGGCAACCTCCTCGTGGAGGCAGCTTCGGAAACGCATAGCACGGTGCGGGCCACGCTCTACACGGATGCCGGAGCGCTGGCCCTCCTATCGCTGATCCCGTTCCGCAACCAGGACACCGTGCTGCTCTGGGGTAAGCATCTCTCCTATCGCGATGAGCGGTACCACCTCGACAAGGCCATCACCAAGACGGGAGCCTCGTTCACGGGCAAGCTACACCGCATCCTCGACCCGTTCATCGACGCCCTGCTCCTGCGAGGCCGCCCTCCGGCGCTTCTGCCCCAGCTTCGCGAAGCGGCCACCCAGAAAGAGGCGCCGCTGTTCCCGAAGAGCAACGGGGGCGTTCGCTCGGTGACCGGGCTATCGCGGCGCTGGAACAAGCGGGTCGGAACCGGAAGCATCATCAACAGGACGCGAATCCATACGTTGCTCGGCGAACTCGGACCGGCGGGGGTCCGCGCCGCTCTCACGCTTTGTGCTCAGCGAGCTTACCGCACGTCGGAGCACTATCAGGCGGAGAGCCTCGCGCGGAACGAGATGCGCAGGAGTCAGGTCCTGCTGAACGCCTCGCTCCCGCTTTCCGACGAGGACCTGGCACGTCGGCTGGAAGGGATTTAGATCGCAGCAAACATCATACCGAGTGTTGATGTTGCGCACGAGACCTCGGTCGGTGCGATCATGGATCTCAGTCACCGTGTCCGCTTTCCGCACCAGTGCCTAAGCGCAGGCCGGGCTGGAAGAGTCGGGCAGCACGTCGACGCGCTGGCCGGAGGCGTGTGGGCCATGGTGCGCCTTTCGCCGGGCTTGCCTGTGGCGGCACGGCTGGGCATGGTCCCAGTGTGATCGACCGACGCAGATTTCGGAAAAAAAGGTGAGTTCCAGAGTATGTATAAACCGGGCGGAACGATCGCGGATGCCCTCGGGGCGATCCAGAAAAAAGACTACGTGCTGCCGGCAATCCAGCGCGAGTTTGTCTGGAAACCCGACCAGATCGAACGCTTGTTCGACAGCCTGATGCAAGGCTACCCCTTCGGTACCTTCCTGTTCTGGAAGGTGGCCCCGGAAACCTCCAGTAAGTTCAAGTTCTATGATTTCGTGCTGAACTATCACCAGCGCGACGCCGCGCATTGCCCCGACCTGGGGCCCGTGCACAACCGCGAGGTCACGGCCGTCCTCGACGGCCAGCAGCGCCTGACGGCGCTCAATATCGGCCTGCGCGGCTCGATGGCGATCAAGCTTCCGAACCGTTGGTGGACCAACCCCGACGCATTCCCGGTCCGCCGCCTGCGGCTGAACCTGCTCGCGCCGGTTGAGCCCGACGAGCTGGGCGTGTGCTACGATTTCCGATTCCTGACCGACGAGCAGGTGGCGCGCGACCAAGACAGCTACTGGTTTTCGGTGGACACCGTGCTCGACCTGAAGGGCGGCCCCGACATGCTGAGATCGCTGCAGCAACAGGGGCTGGAGGGCGGCGATCTCGGGCAGGCCTACGAGACGCTGGACCGGCTCTACTCGGTGATCCACAAGGACAACCTGATCCACTACTTCGAGGAGAAGGCGCAGGATCTCGAGCGAGTGCTCAACATCTTCATCCGCTTGAACTCGGGCGGGACGGTGCTGTCATATTCCGACCTTCTGCTCAGCATCGCGGTGGCGCAGTGGAAGCAGATCGATGCGCGCTCGGAGATCCACAAATGCGTCGACGAACTGAACAAGACGGGAACCGGGTTCAGTTTCAGCCAGGACTTCGTGCTGAAGGCCGGCTTGATGCTCTCGAACTCGAAGGTGGGATTCAAGGTGGAGAATTTCACCGCGGAGAACATGGCCACCCTGGAGAAGAACTGGCCGCGAATCCGCACCGCGCTGAACCGCACGGTGGCGCTCGTTGCGAGCTTCGGGCTGAACGGCCAGACATTGCGCGCCGACAGCGCGCTCCTGCCGATCGCGTATTACCTGCACCATGCTGGTGTGCCGTCGAACTACGTGACGCACTCGAGCTTTTCGGAGGATCGCGAGCGGATCCGGCGTTGGCTTATCCATTCGCTGCTGAAGGCATCGGGGATCTGGGGCAGCGGGCTCGACACACTGCTGACCGCCCTGCGCGACGAGATCCAGAGAGAGGGTGCGGACGGCTTCCCGGAGGCCGGTCTGCGCCGGGTGATGACCCAGCGCGGAAAGTCGCTGACCTTCGAGGCCGAGGAGATCGAGGAACTGCTGCACCTGGAATACGGCGACAAGCGGACCTTTTTGCTGCTGTCGCTGCTCTTCCCCTTCGTCGACCTGCGCAACCAGTTTCACGTTGATCACGTCTTCCCGATCTCGCGCTTCACGCGGGCGAAGCTGCAGAAGATCGGGTTCGATCCCGAGGAGGCTGAGGAGATCCAGCGCATGGCCAACGGGTTACCGAACCTGCAACTGCTCGAGGGGCCGATCAACAACGAGAAGCGCGCCCGCCTACCTGCTGAGTGGATCCGTGAGCATCTCCCGGCCGATGAGGGCCGGCAGAACTACGTCGACAAGCACCTCTTGAGGGATCTGCCGGAAGACATCGCGGCTTTCCGGGCATTCCACGAAGCCCGACGCGACGCCCTGAAACCTCGCATCGAGGAGATGCTCCTGGCCCCCCAGAAGTAGGCCGCGGACCTCGGAAGGGCCTTTTGACCTTGCGATCGTCGACAACCAACGGTCGGCACAGTGATGTGCCGGCCGTTTCGGTTCGTGCTTCCGGTTTTCTCCCCGAACGTGGGGGGCTGCGAACCGTGGCGGTTCGGACGATTAGGGGACGGTGTCAAAGGTCTGCGCTGGATTTCCCCGGTAAGGCAGATTTGACACGAACACCCGTCGCACCTCCGAATCAAAGGCTTTGTCGGTGTTCATGTCAAATCCCGGATAAGGGCGGTTCCGGCCGGGTAAGGCGCGCTTTCCTTGAGGGCTTCCATACAATTCAGAACAACTGAAAATGGCTGTGAACAATTCAGCCACGGTAGCGGCGGGATGTCTGCTCCTTAATCGGTATCTCGTCGGCCCAAGGCTTGTCGAACCAGGCATCCGCCCCGCTCGCGCGCAGCATCCTGTCGTCGGACTCTCCTCTGAGCAGGACGTCGAACGCGAGACTGTCCCTGTCCAAGCGAAGAACTCTGGGCCGAAGTCGACGCTCATTTGATGGGAATGGGGTTTGAACTGCGCCGCCCGCGGACGCAGGCGGCCTGACCTTGTCAGGTCCGCGAGCCGACGACATGGCGATTTCAATGATCGTCAAAATTTTTCAGATTTCCGGGTCTTGGAAGAAAAATTTCAACGATCGTTGACAAAATGCGCGACTAAGCCCATATTCAGCGAAACTTCAACGATCGTGGAAATCGACATGTCTAAGATAACACGCGCCATCCGCGCTGCCAGCGATCTGGGCGCAGCGATCCGGGAACGGCGAAAGACCCTGTCGATGACTCAAGGAGACCTTGCGATGCAGGCAGGCGTATCGGTCGCGACCATCAGCGCGATCGAGAACGGCAAGGACACTGCGCAGATCAGCATCGTCCTCGACCTGTGCCGGGACCTTGGGCTGCGGCTCAGCGTGGAGACCTGAATGCTGGAACTCGATGTTTTCCTCGAAGCCCAGCCGACGCCGGTCGGGCGGCTGGCCCGCGATGACCACGGTGACATTTCCTTCAGATACCTGCGGGATGACTTGCCGCATCCGATATCGACGTCGCTGCCTGTCGAGGAGAAGCCCTTTGGCGATAACGAGGCGCGCGGGTTCTTTGACAATCTTCTGTTTGAGAACGCGCAGAGGGACCAGATCATGCAACGCCATGGGCTGGACCACTCGGATACAGTTGGGCTGTTGTATCACCTCGGACGGGACTGTCCGGGAGCGATCTCGGTCGTTCCTCGTGGCGAAGGACCGGCCAAACAGCCAGGCAACTTGGACACAGATTACGATCCGCTCGACGACGACGCGCTAAGAGATCTGATGATCTCCTTGCGGGATCGTCGACGCGTGCCGGACGGCACAGGCGATCCATCACCTTTGGCGGGGGTGCAGGGGAAGGTCGCTGTCGCCATACTTCCTGACGGACGCTTCGGATTTCCGGGTTCGGGATTGAACGTGCCGACAACGCATATCCTGAAAGTGCCCCGGGCCGTCGAAATGCGGCTCGTGGATCACGAAAATGTATCGATGCAGATTGCGCAAGACGTGCTCACCCATCCCGTCGCAGACACGTATATCCGTGAATTCGAAGATGTGAGGGGGCTATTGATCGAGCGGTTCGATCGCCAAGTTGAGGGCGCGCAGGTGCGCCGCATTCACCAGGAGGATTTCTGCCAGGCTTTGGGTTTGGGACCAACCCTGAAATACGAACGAAACGGCGTGGACGAGCGCGCCTTTTCCGCCCGGCGCGTTGCCGAGCTTATCCTGTCTTGTGACAGTCCGGGCCAGACCCGGCAGGCCTTCCTTGAAGGGGCTTTGGTCAATCTGTTGCTGGGCAATACGGACAACCACGCTAAAAACCACGGTTTGCTGTATCACGGAGCACGACCGCAGCTCGCGCCGTTCTACGATATCGTTCCGACCCTGCTCGATGACCAGGTCACGCATCAGATGTCTTTCAAGATCGGTGCCGCCGAGATGACCGACGACATCACGACCGAGGACATCGCGCGCTTTCTCCGGGATCTGGGATATCGGCGCATGACGCCGAAACTGAAGAGCCGTCTTTGTGAAATCGTATCGGCCTTGGTCGCGCGAGTTCCCGAAATGCGGGGGCCAGGGATGAAACGCCTCGGCGACGCAATCGCCGAGCAAGCCCGCTGGCTGGGCCCGGCGATAGGTTGTGATGTCGACGTTCCGGAACGGGACCTCGTCATCATCAATCGCCTTTAGGCCGTCGCGGCGATTGGGCCTGGCAAGGGGGAAGATCTACGCGAGCGAAGGACCTATTCGCCTAAAAAGGAAACAACCGCCGAAGAAACCCTTCGGCGGTTGCATCATTTACTGTAAAGGGCTGGTTCCGCACCGCCTATTTTTAATTCACGACGTTGCGAACGCTTCTGCAGCCTTACCGCCTCGTCCACCACCCGCCCCGTGTCGCGTAACGCCCATTCCCGGACTCGGGTCGGGATCTGTGCGGGTTCCAGATCGGCATGCACCTTACACTTGCTAACGCTCGCTCAGTTCCACCGACGGTCTGAGCCAGATCCTGATGGCATCTTCCACTTCGGCTCGGGACCATACTCCAGACGTTGCGAACTGCCCGATCTCGCCGTTGTCGAACAGGATCACCGCAAATTCGTCTCCCCACCGAACCAGCCGCTCGCCGGTCTGATGACGGACCTCCGGCAGGTGAGAGCACAGGATCGAAGTGAGTGTCGACATACGGGTAGCATGCTGAAACAACGTTGACGAATTATTACTGTGTCGCGGCGGAAACGCTTAGATACAGGTCGAAAGAAATGAGCGGTAGCGGCCTTACAAACCTCTGTTAGCATGGATAAAATTGGCCAACTGTTCTGAATTGGAACAGGCAGCAGGCTGGGAAGGGATCAAGGTTGGCGGACGACACACAGGTCTACGAGACCGACTTCTTTCGATGGTTCAAAGACCGTCTGAAAGACAAGGGACTTCAATTCTCTCAATGCGGTTTCAAACTCGGCACCGGCCTTGGTTCTCGACACGACATCAACTTGGAAACCGGCTTCTGGAAGGAGCCAAAGTACTCAGCGAACAAGCCGCCGCGATGGCTTTACCAGATCGAGCCCGCCGGCGCGGGATGGAGAGCGGTCAATCCCGCGGACGGCCCGCTGAATCTCGGCGCGATCAACGCTTCGCAGGCAGACAAGGCCGGGGTGGTGTTCCGCTTGGTGCCGCTCGTACGGCAAGAGATGAACGACTATTTCCAAGATGACACTCTCGAAGTTCACGCGCTTTTCGTCTTCCACGGGGCAACCCCGCAAGGCTCCTCTGCAGAGCCATTTCAGTTCGATCCCGATAGCGGCGTGATGAAGTTCAAGGGCACAGCCCTGCCCTATCTGCTGGCGGGGCTTCTTGGGGTGCAGCCACGCGACCATGAGGTCGAAGTATCGGTTGGTGGGACGCCGCGCACGCTGACCTATGGCGAAGTAATCGACGCCCTGGCGGCGGATATCACGGTTGCGCCGGAAGGCGGCGCAGCGGGACCGATCCCGGTCTATGACCTGAATGAAAAGTCAGAGTTCGAGCGTCTGAAGAAGGACGTTTCCGACGCTTGGAAGGCGGCAGGACCTGTAGCGCCCCCGGCTGCTGCAGTAGGTTCCGGGCTCGATGACGAGGAAGACGAGGCGGCAGATGACGAGGAGATCGTCGCGCCCGCTTCGATGCATATCCCTGAATTGACCGATCTGTTGGGAATCGACGCGGCGGTGTATCGCCAGATCAATGCCGCGCTCGCCTCGGGCAAGCGGCATATCATGCTCTACGGTCCGCCGGGGACGGGAAAGACGACACTCGCCCGCCATATCGCCACGGTGCTGACGGGTGGGAAGTGGACATTGGTTACGGGCTCTTCTGATTGGAGTTCGCAAGACATCATCGGGGGCTATCAACCTGTTGGCAGCGGATCAGTGGCGTTCATTCCCGGGGTGCTGCTGCGCCGCTTCGACCGGCCGCTTATCATTGACGAGCTGAATCGCTGCGACATCGACAAGGTGATCGGGCCACTCTTTACAGTGCTTTCGGGGCAGCAAACCACCCTGCCCTACCGGCTCGACATCGAGGATAAGGACAGCCTGCAATATGTGATCCTGCCGGAGAGCAAGCCCTCGGCGGCGGCGCATGAATTTGCGCCGGGGCCGCATTGGCGATTGGTGGCAACGATCAACTCCATCGACAAGGCATCGCTCTACCAGATGTCCTATGCGCTCGCGCGGCGTTTCGGCTGGGTCTATGTTGACGCGCCTCGCGATACGGCAGTCTTCATTGACGCCTTCCTGCGGAAAGAAGAACCCGCTTGGTCAGGACCGGCGGCAGGAGCCCCCTGCCCTTTGGCGGCGTTCTGGGAGGCGATCAACACGGTGCGGGTGATCGGCCCTGCGCCCATCATCGACGCGATGAAGGCTGTGCAGGCGATGGAAGGAGATGCGGAGTTTTTCACTTCGCCGTCTTTTTCGATGAAGGAAGCGCTGCTCGATGCGGTCGATATGGTGCTGCTGCCCATGCTCGACGGGATCGTCGTGCAGGATGCGGAGTTTTTGGCGGGGAAGGCTGTTGAAGTCTTCGATCTCGACGCAGACCAGGGCGCACGGATCAAGGCGCGGATGGCCTCCGTGGCAGTCTGATGGAGACGCTCGACCGGGCCATTAGCGATTACACGGCGGGGGTGTT
>Ga0136598_1001168_pt1 | contig 11276 bp, 10 predicted proteins | sample AntRauTorcE11899_FD_104790 | JGI IMG/M metagenome (GOLD analysis project Ga0136598, IMG submission 104790) | Saline lake microbial communities from Rauer Islands, Antarctica - Metagenome Torckler E11 #899 | ecosystem: Environmental > Aquatic > Non-marine Saline and Alkaline > Saline | place... | reverse complement strand
CACACACACACGCACGCATGCACACACACACACACACACACACGCACGCACGCACGCTTGCAAGCACGCACGCACCCATGCACGCACACACTCAAGCACACACACACACAGCAGCAGCAGCAGCAGCAGCAGACAGTGCAGTGCAGTGAGCAAGCTGGTGCAGGCTAAGCAGGCTGCAGCAGCAAACTTGACTGCAGGTACGCATGAACGCGCCCCACGCTGCAAGGCTCTACTCCTAACCTTTTTGCTGTTGTTGTCCCAGCCTGTGCAGTGGACGAGCTTGGCGTACTGCTGCCTGAGCTGGTAGTACAATTGCTGAGTTTGCTGGAACTCAGACCTGGATGCAAAGACGGCGGAGCCAGGAACTGCTCCCTCACGCGGACTTCCACAGCAGGGGGAAACGCCGAGAAGTCGTCCCTGTTGATGCGTGGGGTCCAGGGGCAGATGGGATCAGAGAAAATGTTGCTCGAGGTGGTACTGACCTGGTGACCTCGAACCAGAGAGCTTCGCTGCCAATGCAACGGATGCCAACGTCCTCTTGGAATGTGTCAAGCTAATTGTTCAAGGTATAGATAACACTGCAGGAATCAAACCTGCCCATGGACTCCAGTCACTTGATCACATTTCTTTATATACATCACATCTTTTTATAGTTAAATATTTCCGCGAAACAATCTCAGTAATGGTGCAAAGCATTCCTGGCCCGATAACTGCCCGAAAACTGAACTGCTAACCAGCACTGATTACAATTCTGGTAATTGTGATAATCCAAAGGCTGGTAATGGAATACAACATTTTTACGTAAAGCCAAATGTTCAAATTATTGTCTGCAATTGTGGTCGTGTTTTGTTCTACTGGCAGTTTCCAGCAGGCCGAGCAGCCAAACCACCTGGCTGAAAGTCAAACTCTCATGTAATCTATTTCGAACCTCAGGTGAGGGCGTCTCAGAGGTGCAGGAAAGATACCAGAAATATACACCTAAATCAAGAAGGATTTCAAAGAAAAGAAAAATTACATAGGCAGTGAAACACTCCCTAAATCAATTAAGGAAAAGAGGCCACCTAGGTCCGAAGTACCGTGTGACCTCCCACCGGATATGAAATCCTTGTCATACAATTCGTTTTAATTTGGCGGCATTAAGCACACTGCACCAATGATGGCTCAGACATAGGTCATTCACTAAGGTGGCATTATACCACAACTATGAAGAGCAGAAACAATCTTGGGCCACACCTGCCGTGGATCCAAAGTGCCATATTTACTTCTGGTAATGAACTCTAACCCCTGGTAGCAGCCCCCAATTTGGCCCATAAGGTTGAATGCATTTCGGTTTGAAATTGGGCGCTCGCTGAACTCCACTATGGCAGGCTTCTTCATGGCAATTGCTGAGTACAGACCAGACCCGTGCATGCCTGCAATTGAAAAGAGAGCAGCAAAAAAAGCCAAGAATAGTGAACATTCAACACTTGATCAAGAGTGATCAAGTATTTAAGGACAAAACAAGCCTTTTGCTCCTCAGCAGAGTTCAACGTTCACTCACCTACGCAGGCACGCACGCGCACACAAACACACACACACACAGAGGCAAATCTTCAGGCTTATAAGCACGTATGAAAAAGGAAACCGTGGAGCAAGATGTGGGATATTGGGGAGGTGGGGCTCCCGTCACTTCCATTAACATCAAGCATTAGAGCAGACTGGCAAATGCAGCTATGATAAGTCGTAGGCGTACTTGTGAATAAGGGGGGCTTACGGACTTGGCAGTAGTACTAGTTTGACATTTGATGCGACATGTCAATGTGTTCCTTTCTTACAGGATGGGTTAATGTTTATACACACATATTAGCAAACGTGAGGAAAGTTGATCCTATGTGAACATAGACCACTAAGTACTAATAAGCCCTTTGCTTCCCTCTTACCTGCAAGAATAGAACATCTTGCTGTCCTGTGCAATTGTTCCACAATAGCAACTGAGTTGTTGCCATAGAAAGCAAGTTCTTCTACGCGAACTCCTTGTGCCTGTCCAAGATCATTGAGCTCGGCTACCAGCCCAGCCTGGATGCAAGAAGATGAAACACCTTGTTAGGTGGATTGTTATACAATTATGGCTTGTTTAATCATAGTTATCACTTTGCATTTAATTGCCTGCCGTGCTTGCACTGAGGTGACCTGTTGCTCTGAGCACAGTTGTTTATGTAAATGCTAATTGTTTCTGTTCACGGATCCTCACAAACTGTCATAAATCAACTAAGGGCCATCAGAGTAGCCCCTGTATGCCCCGAGTATGCAGGATGCCCAATCGTGAGCTCCCTATTGCTTGTGTGTGTTGGACGTGCATGGATGGGCTAAAATTTTGAGCTGTGCAGGGATGACTAGCTGTCACTCGTGTATGCCTTGCTTGTCATGCTGCTGTGCTTGCGTGTTTTTTGTCATCTGTATGCACCTTACACTGTTAGCAAGTATTTCTCTGCCTGCAAAAATGGTGTTGCACAAGCAGCAGTATGCTACATGCTCAAGCTTCCCTCACTCTCACTTAGACCAAGCTTGCAGTTACGGAGGGCTGCAACCACGAAGTGAACTGGGACATTTTGGTTTTGCCTGCTTGGCGTGCAGGAAGTTCTTTCGGTTGCAAGAGGCACCCCGGAAAATTTTATTTCAGAAGTTGCCCTGCACCTTTGGCAGCTCCCTCTTGTGCCCAATCACCGTCCCATCTGCACCCTTCCCCTGACCATATCAAAAGATACCAATAAGATAATGAACCTTCCTGAAAAGGTGGGGAGGAGGGGGAGTCTTTAAGTGGCCCCTTTCCGACATTGCAAATCAATCAAATCGCCTAAAGCCTGGGAATTCGGGCAAACTTTACCAAAATTTACACCCGGAAACCAATCAACTGAACAACTCTGGCGCAGGCAGTGAGAAAGGTACCTAAAAGCTGACCTCTGTTGTAAGATTAAAAAATCAGTAAATTGTATACTGTGTATTGATAAATTGTACATAGGTAGGGTTGGCCAGTTCCGTATACTTATAATTCTACATTAAAAAACAGTACGTTTCAATACTGTATATTTCGCCCTTCCTCTACCGTATCCGCATTCCGTATTTTAATACATATACCGTCTGTCCACGATCAGTTCGGATATTAAATAATCATTTGGCCAAAAAACGAAAATTTTTAATAATTCCCGGAGCCCTCTCCGAACTGCATTCGAACTCACAAATTAATTATTTTGAGTGGTTTTGGGGGCATTTTCAAAAAATGCCAAATGAGCCCAGCGCAAGCCACCTGGCCCGTTTCATTAAGCCCTTGAACCCAGCTGAGAGGCTGGCACTCCAGCAGGAGCATGAGAAGCTACTGAAGGAGAGGCAGCTCAGGGAGCTGGCAAGGGGCGAGGCGGAGAAGAGGCCTGTGGGGCGCCCTCGCGGCTCCAAGAACAAGCCTCCTCCTCTCACAGCCCCTTCAGCTCCTTCCTCTGGGTCCTGTGGGCCATCCACACAGAGTGAGTGAAGATGCAAGTGTGCAAGAGAAGGTTGCTTCTCTGGTTGAGGAAAGCATGCGTGCGCTCACAGCTGATGTTCTCCCCTTGCAGCCAATGGGCAGCAGCCTGCACAGCAGCAGCAGCTTGGAAACCATGATTAAGTATGTAGAAGATGTGCTGGATCCTTACTTAAAGGTGCTAAGGGAGGCCCTTGGTAAGACAAAGCATTTTGTGAGTAGGAAGTCTGTTTTAAATTTAGACTCTTGGTCTGTGCACCGTGGTCCCTTTCTTAGGTGGCTTCAGGAAAACCGCAAGCACATCATTCCTTTGTTCATTCCAGCAGGTTGCACGAGTGTTTTCCAGCCTGCTGATATTGGGCTTAACAAGCCATATAAGAGCAGCATGCGAAATTGTTTTCATTTGTGGTACATGGAGGAGATGTACAAGTGGATGCAGGCTGGCAGTAATGTTGTTGATTTTGCTCTTGATCAAAAGATTGCAGCAATTAGGGATCAGTCTGCTATGTGGATGATAGCAGCATGGAAGGACTTGGCTGTGAAGCATGATTTGATTAAAAATGCATGGCAGAATCAGGCGCGTTTGTTGGATGCTTGGCAGCCTAGTGTGCAAAATGTTGCTGAGCGAAGAAGAGCAGAGCTGTTTGATGGTGATGTTGAGCACGATGTAGAGGAAGAGGCCAATGATACCCCTGAGCCTGAAGAGGATGAGAATGGACAGCGTTTTGCTGACAGGCTTCTTGAGCTTCAGAGTGCTGAGACGGTCGCAAATTTGCAGCAACAAGCAGCTGATGTGCAGCCCCTTAGCATTGAGATGTTACTTGATCAGTTGAATGCGAATTGGTGTGACAGCCATGCTGCCTTGGAGGCTGAGTCTGCCGAAGAGCGTGAGCGTAATGCGTGACTTGAATTTTGATGAAAATGAATTTGCAGCTCAGGAAGAGTTTGGTGAGGGTAATGCGGGCGTGGAAAACGATGGTTTTGCAGATGAAGATGATCCGAGATGGGAGAACATTACAGAGGAAGAAGCTGCTTTGGCTGACAAGTATGCGCGTGAGGGAATATCAGTCTCCTATGACATGTTGAGGGCTGCTGCCAAAGTGGCCAAGGCTCGTGCAAATGCTGGTGGTGATGCTGGTGCCAGCACGAGTGCTGTTGCGCGCATGAATGATGTTGTTGCAAATGTGGCAAGTGCTGCAGCCAATGTTGCTGGTGCAAGTGAAGGTGCAGCTGTGCATGGGGCAGGCACAGTTGAGGAGTGCACTTGTGAGGTTGTGTGCACGTGCGGATTGAATTGCTGAGAACGTTTGACGAACCCCCTTCCTTTGTCCGTTTGTGTTTGCCCATGTTGTGGCTGTTGCTGCATGTAAAACCCTCACCTCTCACCCCTGTGTGTTCCCCCCTGAGCAGCACCCTGCACCACACATCTGTGTGTGGTCTCTGCAGCCTCAGCTTCAGCAGCAACAGCAGTAATGCACAGGCAGCAGCAGCAGCAGAAGGGGGGCTCTCGAACTCACAAATTAATTCCAGACAGGACCCTCACGAACTCCCCTCGAACTCAAAAATTAATCCCCAAACCCCCTTACGAACTAAAATCGAAAATTCAATTAATTTTTAAAATTTGGTGTCACGAACTGATTGTGGACAGACGGTAATACCGTACAGCCGCGTGACCATTGCGCACCCTGATTTTTCATGAATTGTTTGAGTGCATTGCGCGGGGATTGCGCACCCCTGCCAGTGGGAAAGATTTGCCATTGCGCACCCCAAATTGCGCATCAATTGGGGGCATGCTGAGTTTTTCAGGGGCATTGCACAGACCCCAGCAGCAAGCTTGCAAAACTTTTCAGTAAGCATTGCGCAAACCGCAATGAGTCCTGGGCGCACACGCGTGCTGCCCTTCCTGCTGTGCCCCATCTTGCTCCTGCTCTTCTCTTTTCTGGTTGCTGTGCTGCTGTCATGCTGCTGTGGCTGTACAGCAGGTGCTGTGTGCTGCTTCACAGGGCCTCTGTCAGCTGCAGGTCGCCCAGGTCCCTTTCCCTCCAGCTTGCGCTGCCGCTTTGCCTCTGCATGGTCCTCCTCACGCTTGCGCTTCCACACAGATGCTTCCTCTCTTGCCTCTTGGATGGCCTGATTTGATCGCTGCTGCTCCCGCGCGACATCCTCCTCCCGCTTCTCCCGCGGGATGGCACGCACAAACCTATCCATTTCGCCTACCCAAAACTTATGATTACCACTGAATTAATTTTGAGATTGCGCACCATTGTGCACCGGCTCTCACCAGAATAATTTCCCTTTTGCGCACCCCCTCTTTCATGTCCCAAAAAATATCCATTGCGCGTCTCCATTGCTCCAAAAGAATAATTAATGCGCAATGATCAAGCGGCGGTACGGTATACGGATATTGCGGCAAATTTTCGGTCTTGAAGGTCCCTTGAAGGTAAGATTGCAGCACTTTGAACGCAACTTCAGTAAATGTTGGCAGATGGCACAGTAAAGATGGCTGATGAAGAGTAGCAAGGGAGGGATTCACAGCTCCCAAGCATGGGGGAAGGGTTCCAGTAGCAGCAGGCTCAGGAGGAGAGCCAGCAGCAGCAGGCTTAGCAAGAGGCTCAGCAGGAGACAGCAGCAGATGATAAGCAAACCGAATCAGTATAGGAAGCAATGGCGCGCATGACCAAGCTGAGGGCCAAGCAGCAGGCAACCTACTGGAAGTTCCTAGAGCCTGTGCTGCTTACAAAAACTGAGAACGGTGCAGAGGTGCAGGAGTGTAAGCTTTGGTGCGGTTGGCAGGGGGCGGAGAGGAGGTCAAGCAAACTGTATTGCAGGAGTTTGTGCAGCTGCTTTTGGGGGCTGTGCCAGCCTTCTTCAGCGACATCAGTGATGTGCTTGCTGAGCACAAGGTGCAAGAGGATGGAAGTGTACAGCTCCAGCCCGCAGCATATCGCAATTTTGGCAAGGGCACATGAGCAACAAGTTCCCCCGCACCAAGAACCGCTTGGCGCTTGAGCGGGCCCAACAGGATTGCCTTCATCTGGCACAATAGCAACAGCAGCTTGGGGGCTGACCAAGAGAACATGCTCTCAGAAATTGATGTGTTAGATTAGAGCAGGAGCAGCAACAGGAACTTGTCATAATCAGACAGCCCGTACATTGGGTGCACTTGCACTTTCTAGGGCTGCTCTAGCACATTCAAATTAGATTTTCCAGATCCCATATTCTGTGAGCATACTACAACTCTTGAAGGGCTACACAATGACCTCAAATGATATAATTATGAGGGGTGACCCTTTTTCAAATTATTCAGCGTACGGCGAGTATACGTATTAAACATTACAAATACAGAAGAACACGGCATCTGGAATTCTGACACACGGAATTGGCCAGCCCTATATAGGTAAGCTGTTGCTTTTCGTTAGCATCTGTCAGCTATCAAAAATCGAAGCTAAAAGAGCGGTTGAGAGGCACCAGACAGGAGATCTCCTGACGTCACCTAAATTCACTGCAAGTTAGAAGTGTTTACATACGCCGTCAGGACTTGATTTGGTAGTAAGTACGCCATAATTACGGTCAATTTGTGTGACGTCAGGTGCCTTCCAAGCACTCAGTTTCAAATTGACATATACAAGATGCAGACAATTGTGGAGGAAGTCGAGAGCTTCCACCTGCATACGCACACTTGGCAAGCATGTGTGCATGCAAGATGACCTAAACACACACGCACACAAAACGCACGCACGCACCCACATGCACGCATACACACTCCTGCTGAAGCATGGGCTCCAGTCCTCCAGTGCTCCATCTGGCCCCTGGTACTGGAGCCCTATAGGGCTTGAACTTGTTGGAAGCGCGGCTTAAAAGCTTAAGTAAAATGTAACTGCCGTTTGGAAAGGTTGTTTCACGAATTTCCAGTCGACTTCCCAAATTACAAGTGTCCGTCAGAGGGTAAGGTACATGGCCAAGTTACAACGTAATTACGCCACCTCAACGGAAAATCACGTCATGATGCCAAATGACGTCAGGCCTGATGTGATGTGACGTAACCGTAAAAGCAACAGTGCTGCTGCAAATATGCCATATGTAATTATTTATTTTTTGTATTCACGGCCAAAAAGAATTTGATGGTGCAAGTGGACATACCTGGTGAGCTTACATGGCAAGCAAATGATGGGAGATGGAAGCTGTGTGCATGATCTTCAAGCGTGTGGAAAAAGCATCAGATTTGCACCAATTACCCCAAGATCAATGGTCAGCTTACCTGATCTAAGATTCGGCGTGATTCTTGCCATGCAATAAACTCGGGACGTTTGACTTCATCACGGGATACCCAGCAGACCGTGGGAACGACAGGGGACGGGAGGCTGCTTAAGTTTGCTGATGTTTTTATAGAAGCCACCTACAGTCATCACACACAGGGCTGAGGGTTTAGGCTAAGAAGGCAACTGGATGGCTTCACATTATATACTTGACAGTCAGGCTAGCCAAGCTAGGCCCAAAATGGAGGAAATTTGTGGTCACTTTGGTGCCATTTGGTGCAGGAGATGAGTTTCTGGATCAATTCTGCCCATTTTATTTGCACCCACAGGTTTTTAATCCATATGACCCTTGGGCCAAAAAAAGGAGGGGCCAAAAGTTGGCCCCCAGGCACTTGTTGTGCATGAGCCAGCTTCACAGGCAGATAGTGGTGCAACTCTGAATGCATGCGCGCACCGCCCTAGCCCACTTTCTGTGGCCCAGGGGCTGTCTAACATAAGCCCCAGGGGTGCCCTGCTACGTGTGGTGACAGGAAGGTGGGTGTGTGGGGGGGGAGCAGGGTGGGATGGTAAAACCTGACAGCAATGATTCAAATGATGCCATTGAGGCAGGTAGACCCGAGCACCATCTGCCGCGATGGGCTCACGGACATTGAGAGGAGAAATATGTTCTCCATTTTGACGGCTTCCTTAAAAAACGATTGCTCATATTCTTTTATTACAATTATAATGGTCAAGTAGGGGTGTCAGCTCAACGGGCATTCCCCTGGTTGATCTATTATCTTATACTCACATTTTCTCAAGGTGGGGCCAGCGAACTCCCACCCCAGCTCTTGAGTGCCATCATCAAATAATCCGTGATATTGCCAGGTTATCTAAGTACAACATGTTGTTTCTCTTATATCTGTGTCAGTTTGAGGTGCTGTGAGCACCCGGATGCTCACCCCAGAACACCCCCATGAGCTCGGGGTTGGCAGTGCAGGGTCAACGTCAACCCCCATCAGCTCAAGGATATGGGCAGATGTTGATGTATGTAAGGTCCATCAGCTGGCGGGATTTACTTTTTCATGCCGCTGCATGCCATGTTGGGGGCCTTGCTCTCTGTTCACTCTTACGCCTGCTTGGAAGCAGTTGTGCAGGATGTGGGCTAGACACCGGATAGCGGTCAGTGGAGGGAGTTCCTGCTGCTGCTGCTGCTTGTACAATGCACTCGCTGAGCAGCTGCACCACTCCTCGCCCACCCATGTTGGTGTTGCAGCTATCCACAATCGCAAATCAAAAGAGAAACCTCATCTGATTGGATTTCTGCAAGCAGGTCATGACTGCCTCCACCTGAGCTTTTGCTGAGGTAGCTGTGCAGCTCCTTGCCATCTGCACCTGAGATGGCACACAAGCGTTCCATGCCCACCGTCACCCTGAATGAGTAGCCCCTGCTGTTATTGCCGCTGCTGCTGCCGCCTGCTCCTTTGGGCTCTACCCTGCTGCTGCCGCCAGACTGCTATCCTGCATAAAGTTACGGGCACACACAACAAGGTTGTCATGCCCGTGCACTTTCTTGGCATCAAAGCTGAGGCCCACAGCTTTGCACCCTGCCAGGACCTCTGCCTCATACTTTGTCAATGCTGTCAGTCTGCAAGTATTGTGGGAACATCACTTTCGCACTAGTAAAAAGGTAACGGGTAAGGTGGTTACACATGGCAACATTCAAGCAAAAAATAACTGCAAGTCTTTTGTGCCTATCAATGCTACTTACATTGCAAATGGCACGGGGAATAACCTCTGCATGCAGTAGGTCCTGCTCACTCTGTGCCTTTACACATGGGCAGAGGCTTCTGTCCATCATTCCAAGGAGCTTGTCGTTGCTGACACCGTGCTCAACGCCAGCAGCCTACAAGGGAATCAGCAGACTAGGCAGCGTTGCAGCCTGAGCCCATTTGCAGTGCACATGCAAATATGATGGAATATATCTCATTCATGATAATTTCTGCTTACACAACATACGCTCTGCTAGCTGTATCTGTTGCAAAGAAGTTAAATAATGCCTGCACAAAGTTTGAGCTATGTCAGTTGCAGTTTTTTACAGCTTGAAAAACTTACCTGCATTCGAAAAGGCCTCGTCTGACCCTTCTGCTTGGGGCACGCGTACTGGCTGCTGTCTGTGTTTGCAGGCAAGGAAGGCAGGGCTTATGTCTGTAGGTGCACTGGTTGTGCCTATGTTTGCACGCTTTGCCGCTCATTTGATGAGCAAGGGGACCGAACTTTGCTTGCCGCAGCTTGCACTCACCTAATGTCGTCATTATCAGCCAACTTGTGCAGCCGATTTAGGCCACAAGGGTGCTCTGTAAGCCACAGGTTATAATCCATCATCATTTGCCAGCAGGGAGCAGTAGTAACTGAGTTGCTCTGCACATGTCCTCCTCCAGCTTCCCCATCATGGCCGCCGCTGCTGCTGCCCTTGCTGCTCCTGCTGCTGCTAAATCTGCCAGTTGCCCACTCATGGATCACACATCAGCACTGCCAGCTAAGCACAGAGAAATATCCTTGCTGATATTTTTATGACAGCTGCTTGAGCTCCAGCTCTTGCAGCTTTTTCTGCGGACTTGCTACTGCTGCTGCCACTTTTACTTCTGCCTAAATAATCATTTGCACCATCTGCTCACCACCTGTCAGCATATTTTGTGGTTACAGGTGCGAACCAAAAACCTTGTGAGACCCGTTTCCCACACCAAATTTAATAAGTAAATACAGTCAAGGCATTCCCTCTCTCCAGTGAACTCCCCCTGCACAGTCCTGGAAGTGGCCAGGAGCTACCCCCCACCAGGCCTTCTTCATTGGTGTGCATGCATTTAAAACCATTTTATAGGTTGTACCTGCACACTATGGGCGCAGCACAGGGGGGCTGGATGGCAAGGGGTGAGCATTGGCATTCCACATGGGGCGCTGCGTGCAGCAGGCTTGACCAAATAGGGCCAGCTCAGCCCTGAAAAATGGCCTTCTGGACCCCTCTTCAGCATTGGCATTGGAGACCTGGCTGAAAATTGGCAAAGTATAACACATGGATGGAAAACCTAAGACGACCACACTCACCAAAGCTGAGATGACGGGTGAAAAACAATGGGCCTGGACGTGTGCTCGCTTCTTCAAGATAGGAGACCCACTGTCAGCAAAATGGGGAGATCCGGTTTCGCCATTCCTAACCAGTCGGGAGATGCAAGAAAAGCTTGTAAAATTGGCTATTCACGGTTCTGCCCCACATCAAGGCCTGTCTTGCTTTTCCAGCATCACTCTGTTTTGCTCTATATTTTGCATTACTTGCTGAAACTCACGTGGTTGAGAGCCGCCTCTTAGTACGTGTGCAAGAGAGTGTGTGTTTGAGAGCGAGTGTTTGAGAGCGAGTGTTTGAGAGCGAGTGTGTGTGTGTGTGTGTGTGTGTGTGTGTGTGTGTGTGCATGAGATAAACTTTCCAGAGTTGCAGGATGCAGCACATTGGACAGGCCTCATCATTGAATGATTCAATTTTTCTGAAATGT
>Ga0136598_1001164_pt1 | contig 11284 bp, 10 predicted proteins | sample AntRauTorcE11899_FD_104790 | JGI IMG/M metagenome (GOLD analysis project Ga0136598, IMG submission 104790) | Saline lake microbial communities from Rauer Islands, Antarctica - Metagenome Torckler E11 #899 | ecosystem: Environmental > Aquatic > Non-marine Saline and Alkaline > Saline | place... | reverse complement strand
TTCCATTTGGCGCAACATTACCAGATAGATACCTCCACCAGGGCAGGGAAAACTGAACTATTGAAGACCTATAACAGCAATACAGATTTTGAGCGTACTTTGTATAAATCCGTGCGGATTACCGTGAAGGATCAGGATGCTGATTTTGCCGCGAAGCTCGCTAATGGTATTGTGGAAATTACTAACCATATCAATCAAAAAATATACAGACAAAACACCAGGGAGAAAAAGGATTTCTTTGAGGAGGATTATCGCAGAAAGCTCGAAGAGGTGCAACAGCTTACCGAATCGTTGACGCGTTACCATTCCGGAAAAACTGCTAAAGTCATGGACATGCTTCGCAGCGATTTACAATCGGTTTCCGAAAAAACAGAGCGGCAACGTAATGAGCTGAAAACAATACGGAAGCGCTTTCAGGTGCATGACCTGAATAGCCACCTTGACAATATTAAAAGGCAATACGACGAAGCCAGTACCGCTTATTTGGAAGCCAAAGCCCGGAAGGGTGTCTATGAAAAATATAACAGGCAGGACTCTCTCATGATGGCCGAGGTTGCTGTTGAGAGAAACAGGAACAGAAAGGAGCGCCTCAAAAAGCAACTGGATAAGCTGATGCAGGCAGAGAGTGAGTACAACTGGCTGACAAACAAAATTGCGCTGAATCGCAGGATATTTGAGGAGTTGCGGATTAAGCTTTCGCGGATGGCTGCAGCGCCTGAGCCTGAATTAAACACAACAGATCTTAGTACCAGGAAGAAAAATCTGGAACAGCAACTGACCCGACTGGGCCAGCTTAAAAGTAAATATGAGCATGCCAGATCTCAGTATAACCAACCCGTACCGGCAGCGTATATGTTTAGCAGGGCAAAGCCTGATTATGAGATCGTGTATCCGCAAAAGATACTCATAGTGGGTGGGGCTGTAGTGCTGACTTTTTTGTTGACGTTGAGTATTTTATTAATCTTTAGAGGACATGCTTACAGAGATAAAGCGTAACCGTTACGCCAATGCGTTTATGGGGGGTTCCCTGGCCGCATATATCGTGATTATTGTGTATGCTGTAATTACTGCCAGTGAGCTTTGGCAATGGGCTGCCGCTTTAATCCCGCTGGCCTTGCTGTTTCTTTTTCTCGCTTTTGAATATCCTGTAGGTTACCTGTATGGTCTTTATTTTTTTCTTCCGCTTTCGGTAAATATCGAGGAAATCGGGATGGGAACCGGGTTGAGCATCCCCGGGGAGGTGCTGATAGCACCCCTGTCCCTGCTTGTTCTGGCCAACCTGATAGCAGGGGGCTATATCGCACCTGCTGTTAGAAAACACCCTGTTACTATAGCCTTAGGCGTCAATATTCTGTGGATGATGATAACAGCTTTTACAGGCACCATGCTGGTGGTTTCCCTGAAATATGTGGTGATGAGAGTGCTGTTTCTGCTTGTCTTTTATTTATTCGTTACCCATACCTTTAATTCGCTCAGGCGGGGGGTAACGCTTTTCTCCTTTTATTTATTACCGGTAGCTGCAGTGGTGGGATGGGCCGTAATACGTCACGCCCGCTTTGGGTTTATTCAGGAGGTGAATGGGCATGCCCCGCAACCATTTTTTGCAGATCATACGGTTTACGGCGCAACGCTCGCCCTTATCATGCCGATAGTGATAGCAGCTGCTTTTATGCCACGGAGGGTGCGACGCATTCCGGCCATTTTTTATCATCTTTTGCTACCGGTAGTGCTAACAGGCATTGTGCTCTCTTATTCGCGTGCGGTTTGGATCAGTGTGGCACTTACGGCACTGGTTTTCCTGCTGCTGTGGATGAGGATTCAATTCAGGTATGTGATTTACGGTGTAATTGTGATTGCAGTGGCTTTGGTGGGCCTTCGCGGCACTATCGTGCAGCAGCTGAGCAATGTGGAGAGCCAGCGGGGTACTAACATCACAGAGCATGTCACCTCTTCCGTAAATATCAAAACCAGCGTGTCGAACCGGGAGCGTATCAACCGGTGGGAGAGTGCTTTGGATATGTTCAGCGAGCGTCCTGTGCTGGGGTTTGGGCCCGGAACTTATCAGTTCCGCTATGCACCTTACCAGGATGAACGGTTGATGACCCCGATAAGTACATGGCATGGCGATGTGGGCGGGGTACATTCTGAATATCTCAAGCCCTTGGCGGAATCCGGTGTTATTGGGTTTTTGTCGTTTTTAGCCATTGTGTTTTTTACGCTGCAAAGCGGATTTCGGGTAGTAGTGAAGGCTAAAGAGCAGCATGTGAGGATGTTTGCTGCTGCCTTGTTGCTGGGGCTGATTGCCTATTATATCCATGGTTTTGTAAATTATTTTATACATACCGATAAAATTGCAGCGCTTTTCTGGGCATTTACGGCAATGTTGGTTGTGATGGATATTCGTTATACACGTAACGAACAATGAAGAGTTTTTCATGTTGTTGAAAAAATGCGGGATGGGATGATGGAACAAATGAGAATTATGGAGCATTTCTTACCTGAACATGAAAGCAGTGTCATAAAGACATTGTTGTATTTTGATATTTTTGAGCACCCGCTCAGATATGAGGAGCTCTACTGGTTTGCAGCTCACGGTCAGAAGAAAGCTGCTTTTGATAAAACCCTGAACAGTTTGTCGGCGTCAGGATACATTTATTGCAGCAAAGGGAATTATTTCCTTTATAACAAGGTAAAGAATGTATCGGCAAGAAATAGCGAAGCACCACGCCTAAAGAAATTTTTTAAGATAGCACGCTTCATGGCCTCCCTGATAGCCACCTTTCCTTTTGTGAGAGGGGTATTTCTTTCCGGGTCGCTCTCAAAACTTCGGGCCGGCAAAGACAGCGATATCGATTTTTTTATCATAACGGCTCCCGGCAGGCTCTGGATAACACGCTCGCTGCTCATTCTTTTCAAGAAAGTGTTCCTGTTCAATTCATACAAATATTTTTGTCTGAACTACTTTATCGATACCCGATCCCTGCAGGTGCATACCAGGAACAGGTATGTGGCCACTGAACTGGTCACTCTGATACCGGTCTATAATTACGGAATATATCAACGATTTATCCGCTCCAATCAATGGATAAAAGACTTTTTTCCCAATTTCCCCATGAAAAAGCATGCCCTCATCCGTAACCCTTTCAGCCTTTTCCTGCGCAAGGTCCTGGAGGCGATGCTCGACAATAAAGTGGGAGATAAAATTGATGATTTTTTAATGGAGAAGATGCTGAAGCACCGCAAAAAGAAGTTTGGTTACATGGACAGCGAGACTTTTGACGACTCTTTCTTCACCCAAAAGAACCGCTCTAAGCATCACCCGGTCGATTACAGGAAAATCGTGATGAATAAGCTTGTTGATCGAGAGCGTAAATTTGAAGCAATATATAAGGTTAAATTGCAGTAACTACTATGAAAGAAAAATCAACGGAGCATTATTACAACCGTGTGGCGCAACACTTTGATGAGGATGCGGCACTTTTTGAGGAGCGATATGAGGAAAATGCGGTGTTACAAAAATTGCGACAGGACTTCCGGCGCCGCACCGAGCGTTATGCGTTTCACAATGCGCTGGAGATAGGCTGCGGACCCGGTATTGACATGGTGTATTTTTGCTTGCACTATCCTGATAAAGATTTTTATGCTTTCGATGTTTCCAAAAAAATGGTGGATATCGCAAACCGCAATCTGCAGCATCACGGGTTAACCAATGGGGTAGTAAGGCAAGGCAGTGTAGAAGATATTCCACAACTTTTTCCCGGAAAGAAGTTCGACCTGTTTTTCGTATATTTTGGAGGCCTCAATACCGTTTATGACCTGAAGGGTGCTGTAAAAATGCTGCACCAGGTGGCGGCGCCCCGGGCCACTTTTGTGCTTACTAATGTTAACCGTTATTACCTGATGGATAGTGTTTTCAAGGTGCTGAAAGGCAAGTTCAGCGAGTCGGTAGCCCGCTTCCGTAACCGCTGGAAAGGCTACTCCCCCGGAAGGGATTTACCGAGCAACGTATACAGCTATCGCACCGTAAAAAAAACATTTTCCCCCGAATTCGACATCATAGACAAAAGAGGCTACTCCTTGTTTTTTCCACCATGGTATGGCGCCCGCCACCTGAACAAAATCAAAGGTGTGGGGCCTGCCCTCTGGAAACTGGATGCCTTGCTGCAAAAAACACCTCTCTGGAATATCGGGGAATACACACTTTACATAATGAAGGCGAAGTAAGATTAGGACTGTTTTATAATTATCAAGTGTTTACCTGCTTAATCGTTCATGTATTTAAGTGACATAATAAGCGATAACTGTCTTTCTGGTACTGAAATTTTTCAGGGTTCTCATTGCGTTAATCAGCCAGATAGAAGGGCTAAAGATGCTTTGTTTTTATAGTTGAACACTAATTATTCGCTTTGCTGCACCACTTCTTTCAGTCCCTCTTTCAAGTCAGGATAGCGTGGCGTATAGCTTTGGAAGGCTGCAGGATACTTTGTTGTAAGGTTCAGCGAGAAGGTAAACGCTTCAACAAGTGCTTTCTCATAACGCAGATGTAACCACCACACAGGTTTTTTCCTTACCGGGGCGTCGGTGATGCGGCTTAGTAATTCCGAAAATTCTTTCTGGGCAATGGCCGGCTGGGTGCTGAGGTTGTAGATATTTCCAGGCTTACCTTCCTGCGAAAGATGCAGCAGCATACCGGCCACATCCTGTACATGAATGAAAGCCATCAGGTTAGTGCCTTTGCCGTACTGAGGGACATGGTTTTTGGATTTGGCAGGCTGCAGGAAAAAGGCTTTTAGCCATGAACCGGGACCGTAAACCCAGGAGGGGCGTGCGATAATTACCGGGATTTCTTTGCTTTCCAAAGCCTGCAGGATGGGTTTTTCAGCAATAAAATATTCCCGCTGAAAGCTGATAGGATTGGGTGCAGTGTGCTCGTCAACAAGTGTTGTGCCGTGGGAGCCGTAAACCAGCGTCCCGGAAACAAATACCAGCAGGGGAGGAGCGTCAAGGGTTTTTAAATATGCTACCAGTTGCTGGTTAGCATGGCGGTTTTTCTGCGCTGCCCTCAGCCGGCTTTTGCGGTCTTTGCCAGCAAAGCGCGCCGCATGAAAAATAACGTCTGTGGCAGCCGGGAGGGTTGACCAGTCATAATCCGTAAGGCTGCAAGGAACGGAGGTAAGCAGTGGTGAGGCTGCAGCCGGCGGGGTGCGGTGAACAAGGGTGGTAACAGCAATTCTGTTTCTGAGCAGGTTGTTCACTAAATACTGCCCGATATATCCGCTGCCTCCCAGTACGAAAGCATTTTTTATTGTTTTCATTCCTTTTCTATTTTTCGATAACGTGCCGGTTTGATGCATATATTCTGTTTATACTCCTTGTGTGCCTGATAATTATCTCAGGCATTGCCTGGCTATCAGTTTTTATTTCCATGATGACAGATCACGATGGATGAGAGATTCCAGTGTAGTAATATCTTCCGTAAAATATTTGTTGTAATGCTTTTTTTGCTGCTGCGACAGGGAGGGCTTTGCAAGCGCTGCTCTCTTCAGCAACTCTGTAAAGCGCTGCCTGGTGTTTTGCGGCAGTAATGTGCCTGAGAGTTTTTTCATGGTTTTGCTTCGAATAACACCATAGAGCATCTGATAAAAGCGGTTTTTGGGGAGGCCTCCCTGGTTAAATACCGCACCGGTGGGGTTGGTTGCGCCGCGGCTGTCTATCCCCAGAAATGCTGCGATAGTGTGATAAAAGAAGGCCGGATCTTTTTGCAGGTCATCAAACAGCAACACTTTCACCTGCTCGAAGTGTTGCATGTATTGCCTCACCGCATAAGTATAGTAACCGGCACCCAGGTAATCGTAGGCCGGCACCCACCCTTTTTCCCGGCGCCGGGGCCAGGCGGCCACAGCTTCATCAAAAGGGAGCGTTTCATGGCTGTGGCGGTTGAAAAGGTACTGCGAGTACATGCGTTCCACAGGCTGTCTTAACAAAATAATAATCCTGACTTTCTCTTTTAGTGGATGAATAGTGAGGATGTTCCTGATAACACGATCCACCCAGTAGATATAAAGATAGCTGACCGATTTTTCGCCCGGGATTTTGTTGCCGGCGTGTTTATAAAAGGAAAGATAATGCTGATATGTTTTGATAAGGGTGTTGTTAAGCACGCTGAAGCGATAATCGTTATCTGCAAAAGCAAAATAATTCATTTCATGCGGCGGCATAAATATGGCAGGGTGTTTATCCAGATATCCTGACAGCGAACTAGTGCCGCTTTTGGCTGCTCCCGCAATAATAAATCGCGGAAAATTCTCCGAGCCCTGAGCTTTTCCCATAGCGTGCGTTTATCAATGAAAGACAATCCGGATGGGAAGTTTGTTTATTTCTCAGTAACTGAAGTTTCGCATTTCTTTTAAAATATTGAATATTAACCTTTTATTAAAAGATAGTTTTTATAAATAGTTCTATATCAAATTCTAATATTTTCCAATTTTGCTATACCACTATCTTAGTGAAACTTTGTGCCCTCGTGTCTTTGTGGCTTTCCGGAAGGTTTGCCACTAAGACTCAAAGTAACACAAAGTTATACTATTATTTGATCTTAACTTATTGAAATTCATTATTTCACTATTCCGATTTTTGAGTGCGAAACTTTAGTCAGTAATCTCCATCCGTAGTATTAGGAAGGAAACAATAATGAAAGCGCAACAAGGGCGTTTTAAAAAGTGTGCAGCGGCACTGGCAGCCCGCCTTGTTAGTACTGCAACACCAGTGCCCCGGAAGTTATTCCGTAACAGGAACAAGCACTGCAAGTATAGGTTGCAACAAGGCTTAAAGTGTTAGTTTTCGCGCATCACATATTCGTCATACTCCAGTTCAAAGCGTAGCTTGTGTTTCGACTCCTCCTGGGCCAGCGACAGGAACAGGTTTTTCATCGATTCGTTGGGGGCTCTGTTCGCCAGGTCGTTGTATAGCTTAAAAGCCGCCTTCTCCTTTTTCATAGCTACCATCAGCGCCTCATCATATTTCATATTAGGATGAGGCTGCACGTCAACGGTGTAGTCCGCGATTTTCAGGTCAGCCACTTTTCCTGTGGGGACAGTATAAGTGCCGTTTTCTTTGATGCTCATGATGCGCGACTTATGGCCCATCTCCTCCTTGGCGAACTGCTTGAAGATATCCGCCATCTCTTTATTGGAGGCTTGCTCCGCAAGCGCGGTGTAAAAATCCACAGCTTCTTGTTCCGATTGCATGGCAAAATCGAGAATCTCATTGATACTTTTAAACGTGCTCATCGCTAACAGATTAATTGGTTCATTTACAAAGATAAAAGATTGTAGCTGCGATATCCGTTGTTATATTAATTTAAAATCATTCTATGAAGTGTGCTGTAGCCAAAGTAGCTTAGCTCCGGCAATATCAGCGATCTTTTACTGGAATTGCTGTCTCCTGAATTTTTCCTTGTCGGGATTGCCAGGCTTTTCGTGTGCGGACTAAAAGCTCATTTCAATTGGATAATCGGTATAATGTGTTAAATAAAAATCCCTCCCGGCCAATAGCTTTCAGCCGGGAGGGATGCGATTGTGTTAGGGTGTGGTTTGCGGGCGGTGGATTACAGCGCAATTTTCAGCCCGCTCATCACATGAGTGCCGGCCTGCGGGAAATATCCGCTCATTTTATAGTATTCGTTATTGTAGTGGTAGCGGTATACCCATGCATTCGTCTCATACTTTTCGTCGAAGATGTTGTTGACCTGAAGCGTCAGCTCCAGTTTTTTTACCCATCCTGTTTTTACCGTATAGCTTATCAGCACATCGCTGACCAGGTAGGGGTCCAGCTTTCTTTTTTCGCTGGAAGTGTTGTCGACGTATTGTTTTCCTACGTATTTCGAGAGCAGGTCTATCTCCAGGTTCTCTCGCGGCTGCCAGTTGATCTGGCTTCCGCCGATAATCCGGGGAGAGAAAGAGATATCCGTGGTGCCGAGGTAGTTTTCTTTTTGTTCGCCCCAGTTGTCCCAGTCATCCACGTAAGTGGTAAAGTCCTTGATTTTATTACGGCTCAGGGTGAGGTTGGCATCCCACGTAAGTGAGGGCAGGATGCGCACACCTGTCATGATTTCAATTCCGGCGCGGTAGCTGTCTTCCACGTTGGTCATCACAGGGTCGCCTACATTGTTGATTTCACCGGTTAGCACCAGCTGATCGGTATAGTCCATCAAGTAGACATTGGCGCCTATTTTACCCTTGGTAGTCTGGTAGGTATATCCCAGCTCATAATCGGTCAGGAGCTCACTTTCGGGCACTTCGCCGGGGTCGGCGTCGCGGAAATTACCCCGGCTGGGCTCCCTGTTCGATACGGCCACGCTGGCGTAGGCCTTGTGGTTTTTATTGAAAGTGGCATGGATGCCTGCCTTGGGATTGAAAAACGCAAAGGCATGACTTTGCGTCAGGTCGCGCAAATCATCGTGCGTCCCTGCAATGTTGTAGTTAATATTGCGGTATTGTATATCGCCGTAAGCGCTGAAAACATCCGTCAGCTGGTAGTTTGCTTTAGCGTACATATTAAAGTCTTCCTTGGTGCCGGTGTTGAGGTACCACTGGTAGTCCTTGCTGAAGTGGCTGGCATACTGCGCCCAGATAATATTTCCGAAGTGGTCGCCGTTATATTTATTCCAGGCGCCGCCTAAGGTCAACTCCAGTTTGTCATGGTCATAGGTAAGTGAATAGGTGGTGCCGTAAAAGTCATTGTTCAGCCACTTCCGGCGCACCAGGTCGGTAGTGCTTACCGTTTCACCTTCCAGCGAAAAAGGACTCAGTCCGTAATCCTCAAAATCCTCTTCTTTTTTCTTCTGCTCGAAATAGCCTTCTCCGTGGGTGTAATGCAGGGCCGCATTCAGCAGCCATTCCTGCGAAAAGGCATGCGAAAAGGTTAGCTGGTAGTGATCCTGCTGATAGTTATCCACTTCGTTATCATAGGTGTAATAGTTGTAGGTGCGGCTGTTGGAGTTAATCATGTGCTGTGTCTCCCCGGGAGTATACAGGCCATGCTCTTCATATCGCTGCATTCCTTCCAGGTCGTCGTTGAGCCTTACCAGTGGCACCCCGTTCCATGCCTGGTAGGTGCGCTCTTTGCCTGAAAAGACATTGGCTTTGACGATGGTCTTTTCGCCGAAATAGCCTCCCGAGACAAAGAAGGAGCGCAGGTTGGATTCGGCCCTGTCAATAAATCCATCGCTGCTGATTTTAGACAGGCGCGTATCTACGGCCCATTTACCGTTGATTAGTCCTGTGCCGGCCTTTACGGTATTTTTGTAGGTGTTGAAAGAGCCGGCGCCGCTGTTTATTTCGGCATAAGGGTTTATTTTGGAGTTCTGGGTTTGTATGTTGACCGAGGCTCCGAAGGCTGCCGCTCCGTTAGTGGAAGTGCCTACGCCGCGCTGTATCTGCATGTTGTCTACCGACGAGGCAAAATCGGGCAGGTTTATCCAGAATACGCCCTGCGACTCAGGGTCATTGTAGGGTATGCCGTTAATGGTGACGTTGATGCGCGTCTGGTCGGTGCCGCGGATACGCAGTCCGGAGTACCCCACGCCGGCGCCCGCATCGGAGGTGGCTACTGCCGAAGGAGTGAGCGACATCACATAGGGCAGGTCCTGACCCATATTCACCTCCTCAATTTCTTGCCTGCTCATATTCTGATAGGTGGTAGGTGCATTTTCGCCGGCACGGGTACCCCGGATAATTACCTCCTCTTCCATTACAGCACGCGGCGATAAGCGGAAGGTGATGGTGGTGTCGCTTCGGATAAAGGCAGATTGCTGCAGCGGCTTATAACCCACATAGGTGACCGTGAAGCGGAAACGGTTTTGCCCCAGCGATTTAATCTGAAACTGTCCTTTGTTGTCGGAAACTACCGCACGATAGCTCTTTTCCATGCGGATATGGGCTCCCGGTAAGGGTTCGCCCGTTTCGTGGTCTAACACCACGCCATTTACGGTGTGCTGGCTGATAACAGACAGCGGCATCAGTAAAAGAATAATAAAACGAATTGCTAACTTCATAATTCTAAGTTTTTTCAGTTTAACTTAGAATGGGAAATAGAGGAAAAAACCATTCGGATTTATTTGCTTTAAGCCCTGTTTTGTCCCTACACCGGTACTAACCGGATCAGGTTCGTTGGGTATGATCTCAGCCCGTCAATTAATCGGGCACCCCTATTTTTTGTAAGATCACTGCAAAATTAGTATTTTTCATACCACCTGCCAAGCCGCTCTGTTTTTATTTTCTATTTTTACAAAAAACCACTGCTATGAAAATTGCTGTTATCAACGGACCGAATCTTAACCTGACTGGCCGGCGGGAGAAAGGACATTATGGTGAGCAATCGCTGGATGCGTATTTTGCAGCACTGAAAGAAAAATATCCACAAGTGGCGTTTGATTTTTATCAGAGTAATGTGGAGGGCGAGCTGATAAATAAGTTGCATGAAGCAGGCTTTTCTGCTGATGGCATTATCCTGAACGCCGGTGGCTACACGCACACTTCCGTGGCGATTGGCGATGCCGTTAAAGCTATCGAATCGCCGGTGGTGGAGGTGCACATCAGCAATGTGTTTAACCGCGAGCCCTTCAGGCACGAATCCTATATTTCGGCGGGCGCTGCCGGAACCATCACCGGCCTGGGCATGGATGTTTATGAGCTGGCGTTGAAATATTTTACAGAGGTTGCGGAGGGGTAGGAGCGCTGTTCCGAATGATTATTCAGAAATACAGATTGTTGAGGGGGGATTTTTTTGAACCCCATGGGATTTTTATTAAATTTACAAAACATTAACCGGCAGGCTAATGAAATCATCTAATGACCGGCAAGAAGCAAGCAGGTTTTCAGCAGTAAACCAAAGCGGGTTAAATAATACACTGGCCGCGAAGAGACGTGATAAAACCAACAAAAGGTGTATATATCCACCGAATGGTGATGGATATAAACGATAAAGGTGAATATATAAACAAGTTATACGCAATTCAAAAAATATTTTTCTAACAGATAATAAGGAATGATAGGCTTTCAAAGGGGAATAAATTTGATTTTTTCTTTATTTATAGAGGGGGATAATATGGTGTTTTCTTCACTTCGTTACGAAAACGATTTATTTAAAAAGACAAAACTTATATAATGATAATAACTTTTAATTTATAAATGGCGGTCAATATGGATAATAAAACTATAAAACAACTCATTGAAAAAGTCTTGAAAAAAGATGAAAGGCTTTGGAACGAAGATAAAACCGATTT
>Ga0136598_1001160_pt1 | contig 11312 bp, 9 predicted proteins | sample AntRauTorcE11899_FD_104790 | JGI IMG/M metagenome (GOLD analysis project Ga0136598, IMG submission 104790) | Saline lake microbial communities from Rauer Islands, Antarctica - Metagenome Torckler E11 #899 | ecosystem: Environmental > Aquatic > Non-marine Saline and Alkaline > Saline | place... | reverse complement strand
GTGATCGACGGCGCCCCCACGATCCTGAAGGACCCCGGAATCGCCTTTGTCGATGACAAGGAGGGCAAGCCCCTCGGCATCGACACCCATATCGGCAAGCGGCCGATATTTGTCGCGGGCAATTCGGATGGCGACTTCCAGATGCTCGAATGGGCGACGACGGGCGAAGGGCCGCGCTTCGGCATGATCTTGCACCACACGGATGCAGAACGGGAATGGGCCTATGACCGCAACAGCCATGTCGGCCAATTGGCGCGTGGGCTCGACGAGGGGCCGGAGCGCGGCTGGCTGATCGTGGACATGGCTGAGGACTGGTCAAGGGTCTGGCCCGGCGAATGAGCGCGCCTCCCGCAAGCCGATGACGCAGGGTTGACATGCTACCGGACAGGCGCGGTCGGTAGGGCGGGTCGACCCTTTTGAACTTAAGGAAACCGTATGCGCTTTGTCGCTTCCATCGTGATCCTTCTTGCCATGCCGGCAACCGCACAGGACATGCCGGCCCATGTCGGCTCTGAGGTCTGCGTCGCCTGCCACACAGACGCAGCAGACGCATGGTCGGGATCGCATCACGCGTTGGCGTGGACGCTACCTTCAACCGAGACGGTGAAGGCCGATTTCGACAATACGCGCTTCGACCATGACGGGATGACCGCGCATTTTCGGATCGAAGCGGATGGCGGCTATCGGGTTTCGGTCACCGAGAAGGACGGCGTGACCACCGATTACCGTGTGCACTCCGTCGCCGGGATCGAACCCTTGCAGCAATACCTTCTGGAAACGGAACCGGGGCGTCTGCAGAGCTTCGATGTCGTCTGGGACACGGAAAAGGGGGGCTGGTTCCATCTCTACCCCGATCAGGATCTGCCACCCGATGACGGGTTGCACTGGACCGGCCCCTACAAGACCTGGAACGCCCGCTGCGCGGAATGCCACGCCACGGGTTTTGACAAGAACTACGATGCCATCAGCCGCAGCTACGCCTCGACGCAGTCCGAGATCGGCGTGGGCTGCGAGGCCTGCCACGGACCCGGATCGGCGCACCTGGATTGGTCCGAGGGGCGGACAACCCTGCTGTCGCCCGATCTGGACAGCTACGGCTTCTCGCAGTCCTTCGCGACGACCGAGGCGACCGTGCAGCAATGCGCCACCTGCCATTCGCGGCGCGAAGCCCATGACGACGCTGCGCCGGTCCCGGGAACGCCCTACCACGACGCCTACGGTCTCGCTTTGCTGCGACCGGGGCTGTACCACGCCGACGGCCAGATCCTCGACGAGGTTTACGTCACCGGCTCTTTCCTGCAGTCCAAGATGTATGCAAAGGGCGTCGGCTGCCTGAACTGTCACAACGCCCACACCGCGGAACTCGTGGCCGAGGGCAATGCCGTCTGCACCCAGTGCCATTCGCCCGCCGGCAACCCGGACTTCTTGACTCTGACGCGCGCCGAATACGACGCGCCGGCCCATCACTTCCACGAAACGGGCACCGAAGGCGCCGAATGCAAGAGCTGCCACGCGCCCGAGCAGGTCTACATGGGCAATGATTGGCGGGCGGACCATTCCTTCCGCATCCCCCGCCCAGATCTGAGCACGGAGACCGGCGCGCCCGACGCCTGTACCACCTGCCACACCGACCGCGACGCGGATTGGGCCGCCTCCGAGATCGCCGCGCGCTTTCCCGACGGCGCGAACCGCGGACCCCATTATGGGCTGACACTCGCCCGCGGGCGGCAGGACGCAGTCGCCGCTTCGGGCGATCTGGCCGACCTCGCCATGGACGACAACCGGCCCGGCATCGTCCGCGCCACCGCCCTGTGGCTGCTGGAGCAGTCGGAGGGCGCCGAAACCGCGGAGCGTCTCGCGCCGCTTTTGTCCGATGCCGACCCGCTCGTGCGGGCCGCGGCAGCGGGCCAGCAGCGCACGGCGCCGGCACAACAACGCGTGCTGCGGCTTGTCCAGCTTCTCGACGACCCGGTGCGCTCGGTCAGGATCGCGGCAGCGCGCGCGCTGCTCGACGCGCCCGTGGCCAGCTTCCCGGGCCCGATCGCGGAAGACTTCGGCGCCGCGATGGACGATTGGCAGGCGGCAATGGCCAGCCGGCTGGATTTCCCCGAAACCCATCTCCAGCTTGCAGGCGTCTCGCTGACCCTGCGCAACATGGCCGCCGCAGAGCGCGCCTTCGCCGAGGTCGTGCGCATGGATCCTCAACGGCAGGAAGCCTGGGTGATGCGCGTGCGCATCGCTGCCGCGACGGAGGGGCCCCAACGCGCGCTGTCGGTCGTGAACGCGGCGCTGGAGGTTTTGCCCGACGACCTCGCGCTGCTCGGGTTCAAGGCCGAACTCGAGGGATCCTCATTGCCGCCCGGTGCGCTGCTGCCGCCGCCGGCGCGATCCACGGACGCGCCGTGAGCTTTGATGACCGGGCGTGACGCGCGTTTCCTGCGATCGCACCCGTGTTCCTGCCTGTCTCGTGAAAGGTCTCCGTAGGTGCAGCGGATACGGAGCGTGCGCGGCGAACGGCGGAAAGTCCGCACTTCCAACCTTCACCTTCAAAAATGCTGCGCGATGCATGAATGCCCGGTCTCGCGAAGCTGCAGCGCGGCATCGGTTCGAGTGTTGAACGGTCGTTCTGGGCCGGTCGCGCCCCGAAGACCAATGGCGGTTCGCAACTTTGCAGCGGCGGCTCTCTGTGTTGATTGTCACTGAGATCTGACCCGGCATTGTCACCGAGACTTGACCCACCCGGTTGTTATCTTCTGCGCGTCATGATGGCGTCAATGCGGTTGCCTCCTTTCGTTTCTTTTTCGCGATCTCAGAGCTGGCCTTGAACCGATAGCTGTCATTGCCGGTCTCCAGGATATGGCAGCGATGGGTGAGGCGATCGAGCAGCGCGGTGGTCATCTTGGCATCGCCGAAGACCGTGGCCCAGTCGCTGAAGCTCAGATTGGTGGTGATGATGACACTGGTTCGCTCGTAGAGCTTGCTGAGGAGATGGAACAGCAACGCGCCACCCAAGGCACTGAACGGCAGGTAGCGGCCTTTCGCTGCATTTCTCGCTAAGGTTCACTGTGCGGACCGAAGCTGACGTCCGCTGCGCATACGTGACAACCCATTGAAACCTGATATGTTTCGGTAGCACGGATTAAAAGGGCCTCCATGTATAACCTTTTTGTTTCCTCCAGCGATGAGGCTTGGAGCGGAGAACCTTGGCTGATTGAACGCAGCAGGTGTGTCAGGGAATACACAAGCGATGCGGTCCAAGAGGAATTTGGAGCGCTGGGCGTGGAAGAGATAGATCAGCTACGGCGCTTTCCTTGCATCTTTGCGTATGAAGCAGTCAATAAGCTCGATCCGCATTTCGGGCTGATCCGGGATGTGACTGTCCGCGGTAAGGACGTCCGCGTTGACTACGAACTTTACCCGCTCGGGTCTTTTCTGACAGCATCCCAGCTCGACGAAATGACTTTCGAGCTGGAGATCGGCAAATGGGAGTTGAATCGTACACATTGGGCGGTGAAGGATGTCGACCTGCCGGCCGAACTAAGCCGGAAGGGCATCTCCCTTCCCCGTTGGGCTGCAAGCGCCGGACCGAGGATCAATCTGTCGGAACACCAATTTGATGTTGCCTTGTCCTTTCCTGGCGAGGCTCGCCCGTATGTGGAGGAGGTCGCGCAGCACCTCGAGCGGCTCCTCGGTCCCGACCGCTACTTCTATGATCGAAACTACACTGCGCAGCTCGCACGCCCTGCTCTCGACACTTTTCTTCAGGGTATCTACCGTGATCGTTCGCGACTCATCGTGGTGTTTGCCGGCGGCGACTATCAACGAAAAAATTGGTGCGGGATCGAATTCAGGGCAGTGCGGGAGATCATCAATGAGCGCGCCCATGATCGGATCATGTTCATCAGGATGGACGATGGAGAGGTCGAAGGCATTTTTGGCCACGACGGGTATGCCGACGCCCGACAACACGACCCCGCGGAAATCGCGTCCTTCATCGATGAGCGAGTAAGCGTGCTTCGGACATGACATTCGAGTCCGATATTCGCGCTGCCGCACGCGCTGCTGACAGTGCGGTCAATACCGCAATGCGCAAGTATAGCGAGGCGCGCGTTACGGACGAGCCAGACATTACCGGCGTCTTGGTGGGGCGTTTGGATGCCGCGCTGGATGGCGGAATTGGCGGATTAGAATGGTCGAGCACAATCGTCCGAAGCTCTTCAGGGTCCGCGGCCGAAGAGAAGGAGATCGGAGCTGACCTCCTACTCCATGTGCGCCTCGACGCCCATGGACGATCTTTTAGCAAGGGTCTGCTTGTTCAGGCAAAAAGAGCAGAAATTGGGGAGCGACTGTCGTCGAAAGAGGCGGTGCGCCTGCATGAGCAGTGCAGACGAATGCTCAATACGACGGCTGCATCATTCGTTTTCGTCTATGCGACCAACCAAATGCGCTGCGGCGGCGCTGCAAGCTTTTTCACTGGGCCAAGACGTGATGTTCACGGCAATTGTCCTTGGACGTCCTATCGCTTCTTTCTTGAGTTTTTTCGGTGTCCAATCGGAGACCCATCGATTCATGGGCCTTTGATAAAGGATTTGCCTGTTCCGCATATTCTTTCGTTAAAGGCTCGAGGACGAGACCAACCTGAAGATGAACCATTGATCAGGGTCGACTGATCGCCTTGTGGCCCTTTGGACGCTTAAACAGCGATAGGCTTCGTTATCGCCGACTCGATGTCGGCACTACATCATGTTATGCCATGCCGGGCTGCCGCCGCTACGCTCTGAGCCCATCTTTGCAGCGTTTTGTGGCTGGGACTTACCCAACAGTCCGAACTCCATGAAGGGCAGCTTTGGGCCGAACGCGCCGGTCCTCCGTAAGGCAGGGAGGGCGGGGACGTGCCGTTCGCCGCGGCGACCATAAGTGCGTGGAATGCGCTGTCCGCGCAGGTTCATCGCAGGTCGTACCCTGTATGGATGGCTCCCGTGGGGCAAGAGTATTTCGATTGAAGCTGGCATGATTTCGGTTGCGGCCATGTATACGGCGTCTGGATTGCAGCACGGTGGCTGCGCGCCCTGATGAAAGTCCGCGGTCGCCTTGGTCCCAATCAATGGCACGCGCTTGAAAGCGCTCTGGTTCGAACAGGGTGTCCTCGGCGATTTGTCCGTCATTTGCCATCATCTCACGATGCACTTGCCTTCTCGGTGGGGGTGATACCCCCTGTCTTGGTCAGGCGAGGGTTGCCGCCCGGAATTCCGTCTGGTTCTTCATCAACGCGTAAGCCGTGCGTGCCATGCGGTTGGCCAGGGCGATCGCGGCCTGCTTGGGTTTCTTGCGTTGTATGATCTTCCACAGCCAATCTTCGCTGGGCTCACCACGGCGCCGGGCGCTGACCTGCGCCATCGCGCCAAGATAGAGCAGCCGCCGCAGATACCTGTTGCCCATCTTCGAGATGCGCCCCAGCCTTTCCTTGCCACCAGTTGAATGAGGCCGCGGCGTCAGACCCAGCCAGGCAGACAGGTCTCGGCCTGATCTGAAGTCAGCGATATCGGGCAGAGCCGAGACCAGTGCGCTGGCGGTGATCGGTCCGATGCCAGGGATCGTTTGCAGGCGCTGCGCCTCTTCATTGGCCCTCGCGTCTGCGCGGATGTCTGCGGTCAGTTTCTCGATCTTCTTTTGCGTGTCGACCAGTTGATCGGCCAGCAGGTTCAGGGCCTTGCGTGCTGGTGCTGGCAGATCGGCCCTGTCACAAGCCATGATCAGGCGCTCGACGTTATGAATGCCTTTGGGGACGACAACGCCGAATTCGCCCAGATGTGCGCGCATGGCGTTCACGATCTGGGTCTGTTGGCGCACCAGAAACTCCCCCGCCTTATGGGTCATCAGCAAGGCCTGCGTATCCTCACTCTTCACCGGAACAAACCGCATGGATGGGCGCGATACGGCTTCGCAGATCGCCTCGGCATCTGCCTTGTCCGTCTTTCCGCGCTTGACGTAGCCCTTCACATAGCTGGGCGGCATCAGCCGGACGTCATGGCCGAGCTTGATCAATTCGCGGGCCCAGTAATGCGCGCTGGCGCAGGCTTCCATGCCGATGAGGCACGCCGGCTGACGCTGAAAGAACTCAAGCATCTGACTGCGCCGGAGTTGACGACGCAAAGAGGGACGACCCTCGGCGTCAACACCGTGAAGCTGGAAAACAGACTTAGCCAGATCGATCCCGATTGTGGTAATATCTTTCATGGATGGCTCCCTTTGTTGGCCGTGTTCACAGCACCCAACATGGCACATTGCGATGCCGGAAACGGGAGCCATCCACCTCATCAATGGCGGCTGGGTCGCGCTCTTTAAGCATGTCATTGCATTTTCTTTAGCTTGGCTTTACCGTACCAGTCCGGGACGCGGACACAGCCGAGAAATGCTCCATAGCGGCCGCGCCGTTCGACAAGCCATCCTGCTTCGCAACTGGGGCAAGCCTGCTGGGTTTCCCCGCAATCACTGCAAACCAGTTGTTCTCTGGTCCTGGAACGAATCGGGAGGCCAACACCGCAGGCTGGACAAGCCGGCATGCGGCTGCCGCACAGCTTCACATGCTCGCAGCGATACCAGTCGCGACCGTCCTTGCCAGCCATGTGGAGCAGACGCCCCCCCGCAACCCGGACAGGTGTGGGTGTGCTTCTGGGCCTCCAGGGGCACGACTACGCCGAACTCGGGCTCTTTCATCAGCTCTTCGACGAACACGGAGGGGCGCGCCTCGGATGCAAGAATGGTCACGGTCTGCCGGGCCCGGGTCACCGCGACATACATGACGCGCCGCTCCTCGGCGTTCGGGAATGGCTCTGCCTCCGGCGACACGAGGCTGAGCAGAGGGTCATCCACGATCATCGATGGGAAGCCCAACTTGGCGTTGTCGACGCCAAGGATGATGACGTGGTCGGCCTCCAGTCCTTTCGATGCATGGATGGTTTTGAAGGTGATCGTCACCCCGGGGTTCTGACGCTGAAGCCGCGCTACATCGGGCCTCAGGAAATGATATCGCCCGAGGATAAGGATCGAAGGCTTCCCGCCCCCCCTACCTTCAGTGGCGGCAAGAGCAGCCACGGCGTCGTTCAAGGCCGTCTCCCCGTTGTCGCGGCGCGTCCAGGCGATCCTGATCGAAGGTTCGTCCGCCTCGCCTGCCGGTATCACCGTCTTGGTGATCTGAGCGGGGTTACGGAGAACGAAGCGACGGGCGGCCAGAGCGATCTTGTCCACCGATCGGAAGGTCCGACCGAGATCGACGGTGCGATGGACACCATTGGCCCCTGCATAGGCGCCGCCGAATTCCGCGCCAAAGTTACGCATGATGTGGATGTCCGACCCGGCAAAGCGGTAGATCGACTGCCAGTCGTCGCCGACGGCAAACACCCTTGCATCGGAATGCTGGCGTTTGAGTGCCTGGATCAGCTTCGCCCGCCCGGTGGAGATGTCCTGAAACTCGTCGACGAGGATATGCCGGAACGGGCTCTGGTAGCGTCCGCTTTCGACGAGGGCCGTGGCGCGGTTCACCATGTCCTCGAAGTCGATCCGATCGCCCAGGCGGGATTGATACTCCCGGAACACAGCGCCGAAGATCTTCAGAAAGGCGTCGGCCCGCTTGCCCATCTTCAGCGTCTGCGCCTTGTCTGAACAGTCCTCGACCCGGTAGCCACCGTTCTTGAAGTGCCGCAGGAAGGTGCCCATCAGCGAGGTGAAGCTGTCCACCATCCCGACCTCAGCCACACGGTCGTAGATCTCGATGTCCGGGATCGGCCGCAGCGTGACGTAGGGCTCGAGCTTATCGGCAAGCGCGTCGAGCAACCGGCCTTCTTCACGCTCCCAGCTGTAGGTTTCCACCAGAACCGTCTCGTGCTCGGCATGGACCTGCCGTTTCCAGTCCATGCTCTCGAGGTATTCCTCGCGATCGACGTATGGCGCAGTGGTCAGCTCTTCCACGCCATCCCTGCCGCGTTTCTTGCGCACACCGAAATGTTCGATGTAGACGCCGCTCTCGGTTAGTCTGAAATTGGGCGTGTAGACGCGGCGACCAGTCTTCTGGAGTTTGTGCTCGTAGCTTGGCTCGTATTCGTAGGCGATGCCGTTCCTGAAGAGCCAGTTGGCGATCAGCAACTCTTCGAAGCTGTTCACCGTCTCGCCTTGGAGCGTCCGCAGGCTGCGGCTTTCGATCTGCGCATACCATTCATGCTTTGTCTTGAAATCCCACTCGGTCGGAAAATCCTCGAAGAAACCGGCGAACCAGCCGATCACGGTCTGCGCAATCTCGCTGGCGATCACCACGACGTGCCGCAGGATCTCCCTCATGAGCGACAGGAAGGCCTTATCGTCTGTCGCTGTCGGCGCCAACGGCGGCTTCTCGCCTTCCACCTCACCGATGATCTCATAGGCCAACGCGTGGAATGTGCGAGCTGCCACGGGAACCCCGCACCGGACTTCGATCCGCTCCGACATCTCGGTCGCTGCGTCTTTCGCGAAGGCAAGCAGCAGGAGTTCGCTTGGCTTCCGTATCCCCGCCTTCACGAGGTAAGCGGCCTTGGCAGTGATCACGCTGGTCTTGCCCGATCCTGCGCCAGCCAGAACCAGAGTTGCGTCTTCGTCGACGACGACTGACAGCCGCTGTTCCGGCGTCAGCGGCATGGACTCGACCGTGTCGAAGAAATCCTTCCAAAAAAGCAGTTGAGATTCCACGAACGCCTCGATTGACGCGTCCCGGACTGCATTCGGATCGGATGCGAACGCCGTGATCGGGGCAATTCGGGACATCACCTTGTTGCCAACGGCCTCCGCATTCAGCTTGGACAGCACACGGCTGTTCAGGTCGGCAGCATCGCGCGCCAGCGGCTCTACGTGGCATGCCACTGGGTAAGCATCCGGCACCTTTAGCGCATCGAGTGCTTGCAGAATGTTCCGGACTGCGGCTTCCTCCTTTTCCAGTTGCCCCAGATTGAAATCAGTCCAGGCGGTGGCAGCCGCATCCGCGAATTTCTTGGCCGCAGACCTATCCACTGCTGGCAAGGTCAGGTTTCGACCGCCCCCGAGATCGAGCGAAAGCGACGACGAGAGAAGGTCCTTTCTCACCGATGGGCGCGTCGATATAGCTTCAAGCCGTATCCAGGGCGAACCAGCCCCGCGTGCTGCAATACCCTTTTCTTGCAATGTGAGGGATCTTGGATGTCGGCCCAGAGGGTCAACCAGGAACCCCAAGAAGGATTTTGAGGTGAGATTCATGTGCACCGAATTGCCAGTCTTTCCCGAGGTGTAGCAGATATCGGACAGCGGGGAACCTTGTGGGACGCATTTCAGGCGCGAATGGGCGCATACTTTGTTCATTTATGCCCGACCGTGCAGTTGAATCGGGCGAACGGCTGGGCGGTTTCCAGAAGTTCGCTGCGGGCGCGAGGGACTATCCGATCTACTGGGAATGCGGACATTCGGCCCGAAGCTCAGGCCAGCAGGATTAGCATAACAACCAGGTTCCTGAACTTCGGCGCATCGAAACTTGCGTCGCGGACAGGAAGCAGCTCAAAAGACCGTGTTTATTCTTCTGAGAAACCAACAAGGCATAACTTAAAAAAAACCATCGAAATTGTTCGATGTTTGCGCTATCGCGAAGATCAATTGCAGGATTGATTTGAAGACGACCGACGCGATGAGCCCGTCCCCAGAGGAAAGCACAAGTTCGGAACAGAACAGCTCCAGTCCCGTCGGACGCGGTGGTGCCGGTACCTATATTGAGGGCGAACTTGGAGCCTACTACCTCCTGCAGATGCTGGCAGGTACCTGAACGGTTACTCCACCGTCATCAACCCGATCGGTTTTTCGGCGGATGACCGACGCCTCGCGCTCAGGACGGCCGGGGGCCGCCACTACGTCATCTCGCTGGACGACTGGTCTGTCGAACAACTGCCCTTGCCGGAACGAAGGAGCTTCATGGTTTCCTGGCTGCCAGACGGTCGGTTCCTCGTGGCGGAGGGGCTTCCGGACGAGTCGGGACCAGCTGCCAGCGTGTACATCCATAATGGCTTAGCGATGACAGAGGTCTTCTCCGTGCCGCGCGATCCGAACGGTTTGCGGGACGAACCTTATGCAGTCGTAGCCTCGCGCTGGGGCAACACCATGATCGCCGTAGATGGCGACCGGTACGTCGTCTTTGACGGGGCGGGAGGTCTCCGTGCCACCTTTTCCCACATAGATTCAGGCGGACACTTCGCCTATGTTCGAGACGGGACGGCGATTGCCTACCGCGATGCGTCCGGAACACTAGGTTCAAGCCTCAAGGTGCTGTCGCTCGAAACCGGCGAAGAGCTGCCTGCCGAGTTTCGGGATTATCCGGTCTTCGATCAGGATATCTTCGATCGCGATGGGAATGTCGGAGGCTGGAGTCTACCGCATTACGGCGCCCCCCGATACCGCGCCGACGACGTGCCAACTGGGACCGCACTGGTAGACATGGCGATGGCTCAGCTTTCCGACGACCAGCGCGCCGAGATCGCCCGCGACCGAATCGTGACGGAATGAAACATGGACGAAGTGGTCAGGGTCATACTGTCTTGCAGCGACCGCAGACAGGCTTTCCACCTCGGCAAGGCGCTGCTGCTTGCCCGTCTCGCATCGGGGATGAACTTCGGGGCCGACGCTCAACGCGAAGCTTGGGAATCAGGGCGCCGTTCACCGCCGGACGTTCCGCTTGTCCTCTCCACTCTGGCCCGGGCCGTGCCGTTTCTCGAAGCAAAGGTGCTGGAGTTGAACCCACAGTAAGCGCCCCCCCCTTCTTGTAATCCATGATTTCTGGGATTCCGTCCCTGTCTTGGAACAGGAATGGAGTTTCTCCGTGGAGGATACATTGGAGTTTTTCCAGTCGGGTGGAGCGGATAGTTCCGCTGCGGCTCAGCGGCGGTGGCCACGGACGATAACCCGCTGGCCGATAAGCGTCGTATCCACGGCCGATCCCACGGCAACGATCCGCCCGCAGCAATCGGTGCCCTGGATCAGGGGGAACGGCGTCACCGCATTCCATCCGCCATCCGTGCGATCTTCACCCTCGCTGGTCTCCCCCGTGCCCCCTCTCACGGACGACGAATACCAGCCGAGCCGCGTGTTGAGTTCGGTATTGTTGACGCCGGCGGCCAACACTTCGAGCAAGACGTCGTCCGGACCAAGTTCCGGCACCGCGACGTCCCGCAGCTCCAGTTTGTCGTATCCACCGACCCCGGTCGTAACGATCGCCTTCATCGTGGGTTTTCTTGGATGCATCTCGATATCCCGTATCATGGCTTGCTTTT
>Ga0136598_1001141_pt1 | contig 11453 bp, 7 predicted proteins | sample AntRauTorcE11899_FD_104790 | JGI IMG/M metagenome (GOLD analysis project Ga0136598, IMG submission 104790) | Saline lake microbial communities from Rauer Islands, Antarctica - Metagenome Torckler E11 #899 | ecosystem: Environmental > Aquatic > Non-marine Saline and Alkaline > Saline | place... | reverse complement strand
CCATGCTTTTGGGAAGTATCAAAATCCATTAGCATCACTTTCTCTGGATCAAAAGCCGGTTGGGAGGTCTCAATCTCAGCCCCCAAAAAGTGCTGTTTCAAACTAACATCAACTCTCTGATTGTAGAAGCTCTGTGGGCGAATGGCACTTTGGAAAATCCAGTCTGCTGAAAAGTCACCTTTATCTGTATGTACAACTCCAAGTCCATTTTCCTCCGAAAAATCGTTTATGGGTGTTTCTAAGAGAGTAATATTTGGGTGATTACCGGCTTTTTCCAGAATTGTTGACGTATAATCATGGCTGCGCATACAGTGATAGCTGTAATTTTTGAGCTTTTCACTGAACAACTTGCCAAACGCTCGTACTTCGAGAGTTTTCCAGGAGTGATGAATAAGGTCTCGTGACGGGAGGTTTGTATCGTCCCAAAAACACCATGTTTTATCGTTTGAGGGGGCGAGAGAGAGATCGATCAGCAATATTTTTTTATGGCTAAGCGTGTCTGATCGCATTAGATTCCATACCAGGCTTAATCCTGCAGCACCTGCACCGGCAATTATCAAATCATATGGTGAATCGTCAGCCATGAGGGATCCCGAAAATTGTTAGATAACGAAGTTGAGCAAGTAACAGGTTCTATAGAGAATAAAATTCCATTTTCTGAAAAATAAAAGGGTTCTACAGTTTCTTAAGGCACTGTTTTATCCGTCATGATTCAGGTCGGAATAATGTCTCCTCCCTTTCAGAAACCTCTCAATAATAATGAGATTCTTATAAAACGGAGGCTTTAAATTTGGGGATCGGTTTATCCTTTTCTCTTGAAGCGAGCGCTTGCGAATTGCAGATGGGAGTCTTTTGTAAAATCCGAAATGGGCCCTTATAATTGCCAGGGTCTCTTTAGGTTTGCACTGCAGTAGTGAACGAATTCCTGCAACTCCGTCAAGACATAGTCTTAAAAATATTTTTGGAACCCGATAGGACTCCAGGTTGATGGTGAGCATCAACAGACTGTTTCGATAATTGTAGTACACTTTGCGGGGCGACTCCATCGGCAGGGAACCTCCACCCAAATGATAAACAGTGCTTTTTGGCTGATATAGAACCTGCCGACCGCTGTGCCAGACCCGCCAGCACAGATCAATCTCTTCCATATGAAATTCAAAATCCTCGTTAAACCCATCAAGATCAATGAAAATTTGTTTGCGGATTGCCAGAGCCGCGCCGCTCGCCCAGAACACAATGGCTTCATCATCATACTGGCCGGTATCTTTTTCAACATGCTCAAATAGCCGCCCGCGACAGAAGGGATATCCGAGCCAATCTATCAAACCGCCGGCAGCCCCTGCATATTCAAAGTAAGACGGTTTAAGATGGCTTCGAAGTTTCGGCTGTACGACTCCTGTTTCCTGCCGTTGAAAAGATGAGTTCAAATGATCCAGCCAATCCGGTTCCACGCGCACGTCGTTGTTCAAGAAGAGTAAAATATCACCTTTTGCAAAAGGAACCGCCTTGTTGTTACCACCGCAGTATCCGTGATTTTGGTCGAAAGAGACGATTCGGCACTTCGGGGCATGCTCCCGAATCCACTCTTTTGTGTCGTCAGTGGACGCGTTATCGGCGATGATAACTTCAAAGCTGTCGTAGTTTGTCTCTAATACAGAAGGGAGAAAAGTTTTCAGGTGATCCAGTCCGTTCCAGGTAACTACAATAACGCTGAAAAAATACTGCATTATAAAGGAGTATTAAGTCGTTATAATTTGGTCGATTATGATTGCACCCCTCTGCGGGGTTTCATATTATCAGAAAAAAGAAGTTATACTATATGAAGATAGGGCTATTATCGGATACTCATAATTATCTGGATCCAGATTTTTCGGATTACTTTAGTGATTGTGACGAAATCTGGCACGCCGGAGATTTTGGCTCAATAAAAATTGCCGAATCATTGCGGAAGATTGCTCCCGTTATCGGTGTCTATGGAAATATCGATGGTGATGATATACGAAAGGAATACCCGCTGCATCAGCGATTCATCCGTGAAGGCGTTGACGTGTGGATGACTCATATTGGAGGTATTCCCGGACGTTACTGTATTCCAATTCGGGATGAAATTGGAAAAAATACCCCGAATATATTCATTTGCGGGCACTCTCATATATTAAAAATCGGTCGGGATCAGTCTAATGGAAAAATGCTGTTTGTTAATCCCGGTGCTGCCGGCAAGTATGGATTTCATGTTTATCGCACAGCTGTCAGATTTGAGATTGTTTCAGGGGAAATAAAAAATATGGAAGTCATAAACATGGGTAAAGTCAGAGAAACGGTATAGCTTCGGGTCTGTTTAAGATATAGCTAAAATCTTCAGTATATTTCGCCCTGATTTTTCACATCATAACGTTAGATTTGATAAAATTTCGCCCTGTTTTAATTTTCTGCACAGTTTGTTGTATTTGGTTGGGAAGCTGCGCAACCCCTGTTGGCCCGACGGGCGGCCCACGTGATACGACTGCGCCGGAAATCGTACGTACAACCCCCGTAGTAGGCACAACGAACTTTTCAGGGGATGAAGTGAGATTCGATTTTTCCGAATTTCCAGACCGCAATTCAGTCCGGGAGAACGTCACAATAGAGCCCAATATCGGCATTCAGTTTGAAGTAGGCTTCAGCCGGAAAACAGCGATAATTGAGTTCAATGATGAGCTACCTGAAAACACGACCATTCTCGTGAAGCTTGGATCTGAAGTCTCCGATACACGCAGAAATACATTGGGTTCTTCATTTGACCTGGCATTTTCAACGGGGCCTGTAATTGATGAAGGGCGTATCACCGCCCGTCTCAGAGATGCTGATCAAGGATCCGTGAATGCGGGTGAGAAAGTATTCCTCTACAGGGAACCGATTGATTATGAAGCTCAGGCAAATTACGTGACGCAGTCAGATACAAGTGGACAGATCGATTTTTCATATCTCCGGGAAGGGACGTATAGTGCAATCTGGGTGGATGATTTGAACAGAGACAGACGATGGAATCCGGAGCGGGAGAGAGCTCAACCGTTTCACAGTGAATTCGTTGATGTCATTCAGGGAGAGGAAAAAAATATCGGAACTATATACATCCAACGACCTGACACTGTTTCGCCACGTTTAGATGGGGTGGGGCTGCTGTCTAACACACGATTGCGGCTTCGGCTGTCTGAAGAAGTATTCTGGGGGGACGATGCAGAACTATCCATTGTGGACTCACTGGGGAATGAATACTCTACGGCATATCCGTTATATAAAGATCCATCAGACCCCAATGTACTGTTCTCACAGTCAGTTGATCCGCTTGGGGAATCTCAGCAGTTTAATATCCGGCAAACAGGTTTTACAGACGATAACGGGAATATAGTGCAAACGGATATTGACCTCTTTCCCGGATCAGCAGCGACGGACACAACGCAGTTACGAATAATTTCTGATAACGCAGACGCGGGCCTGTTTCCGGATGAACCTTTTGAAATTGTTTATTCAAAGTTTATTAATAATCCTTCTGTTATAGACTCATTGATCGTATTTGAAGGAGAGAATGCAAGGGCAGATTATGAGTTTGTTGAAGTAGATAGAAATACATTGCGCATCTATCCGGATGGCGAGTGGCAGTCTGGCGTGAGGTACCAGTTTGGGGTTTGGGATCCCGATTTCATTGAACGGAGAACGCTTCAACCAGAGATATGGCAGCGGAATCAACTGGGGAGCATAGACTTTATTCCGTCAGATGGAGATACGGTAACACAAACGCATCTAATGATTTATGATGAAAACAATAAAGTTGACATAGATACGGTTTACGTGGGATCTGTTGAGATTCCAAATCTACCGCCTGTGGAATATACGGCAAAAATATATCGAGAAATACAGAATGAATCCGGTTGGAACCCTGGAACCATAAACCCGTTTCAGGCACCGGAACCCTATTTTTTAAGACGTGGAATACCGGTTCGTGAAGGGTTTACATCTGAGGTGAGCGTCGAATTTTCAGGTGAACCGTCCGGTTCTCCTCAGAGTGTATCACCGGATTCCGTAACTACAGAACAGTAATATTATAAATTATCAAAATAAGTGACAAAAAATGTCTGATATCATAACTAAATTATATGATGAAGCTACTCTGACCGTGACTGTGATCGTGATACTGTTTATCACTATTGTAGTACAGTATCTGTTAAAGAGGGCGTTTAAGCGGTTTGAAAGCAGTCGTGCTCGTAACGAAATGGAAGATCCGACCAACGTCCGATTTTTGTACTACTCTTTGCTTGCGCTTATTTACATAACGGGGATAGGTTTTGCAATATGGAACATACCGTCCCTCCGTCATATCGCACAATCGATGCTGGCCAGTGCGGGTATTTTAGCTATTGTGATCGGTTTTGCATCACAGCAGGCATTGGGAAATGTTGTGAGCGGCGTGTTTATCGTGATGTTTAAGCCATATCGGATAAATGACAGGATTACGATAAAAGACACATTAAGGGGAGTGGTGGAAGATATCAATTTGCGGCATACGATTATTCGGAATTTTGAGAATCAGCGGATCATCATTCCCAATTCTATCATCGGCAATGAGATATTAATAAACTCAAACTACATAGATGATAAGCTCTGTAAATTTATCAATGTTGGCATCAGTTACGGATCGGATATCGATGAAGCAAAAATGATTATGGCTGAGGAGGTTGAGAATCACCCGCTTAATATTGACGTACGTTCCGAGGAGGATATTGAAAAGGGAGTTCCTCGGGTTATGGTTCGTGTAGTGATGCTGGGAGAGTCTTCCGTAAACCTGCGCGCCTGGGCCTGGGCAGCAGATCCGCACAACGCATTTGTTTTGGAGTGCGAGATACTGGAATCGGTAAAGAAACGATTTGATAAAGAAGGTATCGTCATTCCTTTCCCTCAACGAACCATAAGTTATCTTAACAAGTCATCCGAAAAGGAATTATAAATCTTCGATTCCTCTTTAAAACCTGAGTTCGATTAATAAGCCAAGTTATTGATAGTCCCGCTTCCCCGAAAGCATGCCCGCGGCGAAAAAAGGGGGGATGTTCATAAGAATTTTGGAAAACCAATGAATACTCCTCTCGCCGAAGGCATCCCCTCGGGAAAATCCCGCCGTCAGCCGACGGAGGGAATCGCTAACGCTAGGAGGCTCTTATTAGGGGCTATGGGAAAATTAAATTCCAAAGAAATTGTGGCTAAAAAAAGCAGGAAATCTTCTACTTTCAAAGAGTCCTGATTTTCTGACCCTCCTCCGTCCCCTTCCGTCGAAAGCCGGACAGGCTCCTATCGTGCCCTGTCGGGACTTGATTGGGAGGGGAGCTTCGGAATAAGAGCATCAGCCTTAAAGTTCACCTGCTCGACGTTTGACTCCCTATTTTCTCACAGTCCATTAGGGGAGAGTTCTGTATTTCTTTTTATAATCAAACTCAGTTTAAAGTATTATAAGTTTTTTAAACACTTTCATATAACGTCTGTACAATCATTTCGTTATATTGTGAAAACGCTTCCAAAGGAATAAAACAGATTTTAACACATATGTCTGAAGCAACGACAAAAGATTCACCTTCTACCCAAAAATCCAAAAAGAACGGCCAGCAGACCCAAACCAAATACGAGGCAAAACATAACCTGCGGTTTGTTACTGCTGCAAGTCTGTTCGACGGCCACGATGCCAGCATAAACATTATGCGGCGAATACTGCAATCTACAGGGGCTGAAGTGATCCATCTGGGGCACAATCGCTCAGTAAATGAGATTGTGAGGTGTGCCATTCAGGAAGATGCTCAGGGTATAGCCATCAGTTCATACCAGGGCGGTCACATGGAATATTTCAAATACATGGTGGACTTGCTGAAAGAGAACAATGCAGAACAAATTCAAATCTTTGGCGGCGGCGGGGGAGTAATTGTTCAAAATGAAATTGATGAGCTCCATGACTACGGTGTAAAACGTATTTTTTCTGTAGAAGACGGCAGCACGATGGGGCTGCAGGGAATGATCAACTACATGATGGAATCATGTGATTTTGACCCGAACGAATACAAAAGAGCAGAACCGGGCAAGATTGATTCACAAAATCATTTAGAAATTGCCCGCTCAATCTCTGCCCTGGAAAACAGGAACAGCGACATTCTTTCGTATAGTGATGGTGCTTTGTTTGATGGTGATGAAAAAATATTATCGGATACTAAGCAGTCCGATATTCCTCTGATCGGGATTACCGGAACAGGTGGTGCCGGTAAAAGTTCACTCACGGATGAGCTGATTCGCCGGTTTCTTACGGAATTCAGTGACTTGACTATTGGTATGATCTCCATCGATCCGTCAAAAGTGCGTACGGGTGGTGCACTGCTTGGCGATCGAATACGGATGAATAGTATCGACACTGAACGGGTATTTATGAGAAGCATGGCAACGCGTGCATCCAACCGGTCGATCAGTGACTCAGTCCATGGAGCGATTGCAGTCTACAAAAAAGCAGGATTTGACCTGATTATTATAGAAACCAGCGGGATTGGGCAAAGCGGCACTGAAATAGCTGACATCACCGATATTCCAATCTATGTGATGACACATGAATATGGAGCGGCAACCCAGCTTGAAAAGATTAACATGCTTGATCTGGCCGATTTTGTTGTGCTGAATAAATTTGAGAAAAAAGGATCTCTTGATGCGCTTCGGGACGTGCGTAAACAGATGCAGCGAAACCGTGGCGACTGGCACATAAATCCGAAAGAAATGCCGGTTTATCCCACTATTGCGGCTCAATTTAACGATGAAGGTGTTCACCGTTTGTTTAAGGCAATTGTAGACCGCGTAAACGAGTATTACAGCAAAGAGTGGAAGACAACACTTTACACAAACCCTGAGCCGGCTGAGGATCTTCATACCCAGGCGATTATTCCGGGTAAACGACAGCGGTACCTGTCTGAAATTACCGAAACCATTGAAAGCTACCACGACTGGGCAGAGCAGCAGGTTGAGTTCGCATCAAAACTGGATCAGGTAAAAGGAACGCTTGACCAGCTGGAGAACTGGAATCCGGACGAAAAACCGGTGATCTCAGAGAAGCTCGAAGAGATGAAAAATTATTGGGTTGAGCGATTAGATCCTCTCCCAAAAGGGATACTGGATGGATGGGATGAGCTGTATCAGAAATACCAGGAGGATCAGTTTGAAGTGCAGGTGAGAGATAAAGTATTTAAGAATGATCTCTACAGAGAGTCGCTCAGCGGTACAAAAATACCGCGAATCTCTCTTCCTAAATCAAAAAGCAGCGGTGACAGACTTCGATTTGCACTCAAAGAAAATCTGCCCGGGTATTTCCCGTTTACGGCGGGTGTGTTTCCGTTTAAGCGGGAAGGAGAAGATCCAACGCGGATGTTTGCCGGTGAGGGAACTCCGGAGCGGACCAACAAACGATTTCACTATGTAAGTGAGGGAATGCCTGCCGCGCGTCTTTCAACGGCATTTGACTCTGTTACTCTCTACGGTGAAGATCCAGATCAGCGGCCGGATATATACGGTAAGATTGGAAATTCGGGTGTGAGTATTTGCACACTCGATGATATGAAGAAGCTGTACTCAGGGTTTGAACTCACAGCACCTACCACGTCAGTGTCGATGACTATCAACGGTCCGGCACCAATGATTCTGGCGATGTACATGAATACGGTGATTGATCAGGAAGTGGAACGGTACCTGAAAAATGAAGGCAAATGGGACGACGCAAAGAAAAAGATTGCAGAAATATTTAAAAAGAAAGGGCAATCGCAACCGCGTTACGGTCTGGAGCTGCCGGAGGGCAACGACTCGTTCGGGCTGGGCACGCTTGGCGTAAGCGGGGATCAGCTGGTTGACCATGATACGTATGAGCAAATCAAATCCGATGCCATTAAAGTAGTTCGCGGGACTGTTCAGGCTGATATCCTTAAGGAAGATCAGGCGCAAAATACCTGTATTTTTTCTACAGAGTTTGCGCTGAAAATGATGGGAGATGTTCAAAGTTATTTCACGGAACACGGTGTTCGAAACTATTACTCCGTTTCCATCTCGGGATATCATATTGCAGAGGCAGGAGCAAACCCGATCACTCAGGCGGCATTTACGCTTGCCAACGGATTTACCTACGTGGAGTATTATTTATCGCGGGGGATGAGTGTTGATGATTTTGCTCATAATCTCTCATTTTTCTTCAGTAACGGACTTGATCCGGAATACGCTGTAATTGGCAGAGTAGCGCGCCGTATATGGGCAATAGCGATGAAGCACAAATACAGTGCAAACGAACGGTCACAGAAGCTGAAGTATCACATTCAGACCAGTGGCAGGTCTCTTCACGCTCAGGAGATACAGTTCAATGATATACGTACGACTCTGCAGGCGCTCATGGCCGTGTACGACAACTGTAACTCGCTACATACCAATGCATACGATGAAGCAATTACCACACCCACGGAAGAGTCTGTACGCCGCGCATTGGCGATTCAGCTGATTATCAACAAAGAGATGGGCATGACCAAGAATGAAAATCCGCTGCAGGGTTCATTTATCATAGAAGATATGACAGATCTTGTTGAAGATGCCATTCTTGCTGAATTTGACCGCATTACGGATCGGGGCGGTGTGCTTGGTGCAATGGAAAGCATGTATCAGCGCGGAAAGATCCAGGAGGAGAGTCTTTTTTATGAATCAAAGAAACATTCGGGTGAGCTGCCCATTATCGGTGTTAATACGTTCATCAACGATAAAAAAAGCCCCGAAGAGGAGAAAGAAATTGATCTGATTCGTTCAACTGAGGAAGAGAAGAAGCAGCAGATTGACAACCTGGAGCGGTTTAAGAAAATCAATGCCGACAGAACCAGCGAGGCTCTCAAACGTCTCAAAACTGTAGCCCGCAACAATGGTAACCTCTTCGAAGAGCTGATGGAGACAGTGAAAGTTGCCTCGCTTGGTCAGATATCACATGCACTATACGAGGTAGGCGGACAGTATCGGCGTAATATGTAATTTTGGGAATTAGAGAATTGGGAGTTAGTGAAATGAGTTATCAGGATTTCCGAGTTGACACGGTACTTCTCAGCATAATAGCTGATGTATTCTTGAGGATGTGAATAGAGTAGGGCGCAGATAACCGCCAATTTATTTCAATTAATACCATGTACACGTTACTATTTTTATTTAGGATCTCACATCAATCCGATGACATATTGGGAATTATTGATGTGCACAGCTCTCAGAGATAACATCACAATTTTAATGTGTGTTATCCATGGTGTTTTGGGCCAATTATGTTGAGAAGAACTGAACTTAGTTGTGAAAGTTATTTGATGAAGGTTTTTGGGTTTTACTCTTTTTAATTAAAATGCGGTTTGAATAGTTTGACATCAAGACTTGTTCTCAAATAGATACAAGTCCAGTAAACACTTTTTTCTTATACATCAGCAACTTACAGGGATCTTACCGAACAACATTTCTACAGTCAGTTAAGGAACTGTGGGAGTTGTGGTATTATAAATGCTTTGCAGGTGATGAGTATATTTACGTTTCTTGGTGTTCGATCGATGCTTAATGTTAAATTATCCAATCATTAATTTCTATTAACTTTAGAAGTTTCATGTTCTCCTACTGATCGTAAAGCAACCGATTATTTCATCCGCCTTGAGAAAAATTACAAAAGGATTTCGAAACCTTTCGAGCCTTCTTAAGGGTTACAATATTTACGTAAATCCTGATAAGCTCAAACTGATTAACATGACGTTTCGTGAATTTTATCCCGAAGCAAAATCATTTGCAGATCTCGGTGGTGTGTGGAAAGTAAATGCTGCTTACAGCCGATACACCATAAAAAACTTTCAGATCAATAGGGGAGTTTTAGTGGATACAAAGATTCCCGAAATTCTTGCCCAAAAATTGCAGCAACATCAGAGTTTTCAAATTCTGCAAGATGACTTTGGTAGTCCGTCTGTAATAGATGAAATCGGCTCGGTTGATGTTATTTTTTTGTTCGATGTCCTTTTATATCAGGCAAACCAGGATTGGGATCAGATTGTTGAGAACTATGCAAAAAATTGTTCTTGTTTTATAATCTATAATCAACAGTATATACGGGGTAAAGAATCTATTCGTCTTACAGATTTACCATTCAATGAGTATAATGAAGTCGCCTCAGATCATGCTGAAGAGCTGACTCGATATATTTATGAGCACAAAAATGAAATCCACCCTGAATACGAAAAACCTTGGAAGGATATTCACAATATCACACAATGGGGTATTACCGACCATAGCTTATGAAAAATTATGATACGGCTCGGCTTCAAAGAAGTATTTTATAAAAACTACGGGATGTTCATCAACTTACCGGCATTTGAAGAGCATGCATTTGTTTTCATAAAAGACTAAAAGTTGGGTTTGCAGAGCCAAGAATTTTGTAGCAAAAAAAATCCACTGCGATACAATGAGCGGATTTTTTACAAATACGATCAAGGCAGAATAATCCACTTTATTGGCTTTTCAAACAGTCGTATAATTCCGCTATTCCTTCATAACTAAGGCCTACAGATAAATCCTTCTACTTTCTAGTTTTAAAGATAGTGAAAGAACCTGTTGCAATAATTAATAACCCGATCCATGGCGCCCAGCCAGAAGTGTGAGTAGAAATAGGCGTCAACGGTTCTAAAAAAAGGACATAAACTGTAAAAAAAATTCCTGCCAGAAGTACTGTGATTCCAACAACCTTCATAATCTCTCCTTTTTGTGTTTTTTTGGTCGTAGAAATTAATTTACAACTAAATAATTAATTTCTCATGATCGGTAGTCGAATAAATGGAATTGTGAATGTTATAAATAAAGAATTATGCTTCTTTTCTGTTAGTCCATTGTACCCTTTTCCTTTTTCAGCAAACACTCCCGGTTCACTTTTCGTGATCACCTTTTTGACTTCTTGCTTATTACTTGAACACAGCCTTCATTAGCTAGTACGGTTACCAGCAAATAAGTTGAGTATGCAAATTTATCGTTTTCGGGAAATGCATCAGATTTCGCTGTAAGCTAAACTAAATGAATTTAGTGGTAACGGCACTAGAGTAAGTACACAAGCTCCACAACTCGGGAAATATGGATACCTGCCAACGATTTGATCCTCACCCGTTTCTACAGTCACTCATTAAACCCGGATTATTCACGATGACATGTGTATGAGTACCTTAACGTGTTAAAATTAATGTATGTACGTTATTTATCTTATGGCTTAACTTTGGGTGTAGATTTTTTGCGGCGTAATTTTCATGTGTACTGCGTTTGCCCGGGGCATACATATGGCGCAAGCGCAAATGGTTTTCCCAGGGTACACAAGTACCCTTCCGTTGCCATCTCCATGCGTCGCGTCGTCCTTGTTCAGATTACCCCGAATGCTT
>Ga0136598_1001132_pt1 | contig 11519 bp, 14 predicted proteins | sample AntRauTorcE11899_FD_104790 | JGI IMG/M metagenome (GOLD analysis project Ga0136598, IMG submission 104790) | Saline lake microbial communities from Rauer Islands, Antarctica - Metagenome Torckler E11 #899 | ecosystem: Environmental > Aquatic > Non-marine Saline and Alkaline > Saline | place... | reverse complement strand
TCAGAGTGTCGAAAGGTGGTCAGTGTAGAGATCGGTCGGATTCATCCCCGCTCTGAAGAACGGAGCTTTCTCCTTGAATTTCTGTAATATCACCATGTCGACACAGCAAATCAACGTAGAACCCGGTCAGCGATGGTACAACGAAAAAGAAGAACAGCACTGCGTAGTCCTCGGAAAAAATCACATGGGAGCATGGCTCCTCCAATACGAAGACGGAGATATCGTAGAATGGAACCGGAACGGTATCGGAACACCAAACAAGAACCCCATGGTGTATAGACGGGCTCCACGCAATATTGAAGAAAAGCGACCAACACTAGAAGGAGCTTGCGAACCCAACGAACATGTTTTCCTTGGTGGACCATTCCACTTCCCACTACCAAGACAACACAAAATCAAATGTGGAAAATGCGGCCTACACGTTACAGCACTAGAGGAAGACCTAGGTTTAGGAAACAAGCTACTCAAACTGCTTCCATACAAATGCAATAACTGCAACCGCACTCTAGAGAAAGGAGAAAAACCAAACCTCACCGTAATGGATAAACTGCTATGCGATAAGTGCGCAGCAGAAACAGAAAACGAAGTGATCTGATTAACATCTTCCCACCTAAGACAACGGGAGATCGCCAGTGTTCACACCGGGGGATGGTACCTAAACGTTTGACCAAAACCGCTCCAAACACTGTTGTAGCTCATTAGAACTGACAGACTTGAATTCATCACGAGAATAGTCGGGAAAGTGCCGACGAACACCAGCCCGGCCAGCAGAGCTTGTATAGCGCATATCTGCAAGGACACGAACACCAACGTCCTCTGTCCCTCGAATAACCCGTCCAAGTGCCTGTCTGGTCTTTCTGACAGCTGGAACGGTAAACGCATAATCGAAACCGAGATACTCACCGAACTGTTCAGAATACGCCTCTTCGATTGCAGTAGCAAGTTCAGATCCTGTATGAGCAATCGGAACACCACAAATCACCGCAGCATCTAATTTATCCCCAGAGAAGTCTACACCCTCGGTAAGAGTTCCACGCAATCCAGTAGTCAATACCTTAGGTTCACCCGAAACGAATTCACGTTTCAACCGTTCGGTCTCGGAGTCCGTACTACTCTCATCTTCAAGAACTGGTTTGTCGACCTTGTTGCTATCCCGCAGCACTTCAGCAGCCCACTCACCTTCAGTATAAGAAGGCATGAAGACGATCACATTACCAGGAGTCGTCGACGCCGTCGACACGATAGTATCTCGATACGTAGATCGAAGCCCTGGATTTTCTTCTGGAGGCCATCGATCACTCCATGTGAATTTGGGAGCTTTGACAGCAAAACTCGCTCTATTTTCTTCGGGGAAATCCATCTCGAATACGGATGTCTCAACGTTTCGTTTACGCTCGTCAGGATCAAAGTCAGATCCACTATCTTCCTGTTCATCATCAGAACCGTCATCAGAACCATCTCCAGAACCATCATCAATAGGGCGACCACCACCATTGCTATCGGTATAACGCGAGGCGGCTTTTGTAACGAGACTAGAGTAAGGCTGATAGCCAGCAGCAAGTTTATCGATCCCATTGACTTCACGATAAACATCAAGTGGTTCAAGAGTAGCCGACATGATCATTCCCCCACCAAAGGCATCGAGTGTGGCCGCGATCTCATCTTGAGGGATGCAGTTGTTCAAACGGATTTCAGTATGGTAATACTGTTCCCAGAACCGATCTGAAGACACGTCATTCGTAGGTTCAGATCTAGGATTCAACTTTATTTCTCGGAAATACTCAGTATGATCCCCAATGAACCAACGATGAAGTAGCTCACGAACTTCATCAATGGCGAAATCGCCTTCTGGAGTCACATTATCGACTTTCTTAGCGACTTTCTCACGAAGGTAAGCAACCGAATGGCCAAGATATAAAGCCCTCATCCAGTCGCCATCGGCCCCATGTTTGTCCATCCATCGTTCTAAGATATCTGTTTCATTACCATCATCGTCTTCTCCTTGAACCGTAATCGAGAACTCTGAATCAGCCTGATAAGCCAACGATCCAGTCCAATCACTCCCCAGTTCAGTGTCCCGATAATGCTTCACCCGCTGTGTAAATAGGTCACGAGCTTTCTCTAACAACCGTTTGAGACCATCAAATTCATCGATTTCATAATCAGCACCATTGACGGTCCCCCTTACAACAGAACATTTCTCTGGATCACCCCGACCTTCAGCCCAATCTTTGACCATTTCTATGTCCTTAATTGCATAGTCAAAGGTCTTCAACGTCACATCATACGAAAGTTGATCTCGAACATTAGCAGACAACTCATGGGCTTCATCAATGATCAACAGTGTAGAGCCATTAAAGAACCGCCCAGTGAACCCCCGAACAGTCATTGGAGAAAAAACATGGTTATAATTTCCAATAAGGACTTCACCATCTTCAGAAACCTGTTTCATCGCTGCATGTGGACAAGTTCCTGCTTCAATCCCATTCCGAAGAGTCTCTTGAGGCTTCATTCCATCCTCGACATCAAAGGCGTCGACATCCTCATAGTCATAGACAAAATGCTTCGCAAAAAACGGGCAATAGTCTTCACCAAGAGCAGATGGTAGTTCTTGACGGTATGGTGCCTTTACTCCAGCTGCATACAACGGATCATCAGAAGCTTGTTCAACTTCAGCCCGAGTTGCAAGACCTAATCCGGCTTCAGCTTTCACTTCAACGCGACCTTCCTGAGAAGCCTTAGACATGAACTGATCAGTATTATCTCGCAACTCCATACATCGATGGTGGATATCCCCCTTATCAATTTCACCACTAGCCACATACGGACAGAGATCTGCCTTTCCGACGAGAGTCAGACCCTCAAAATACTCATTCCCATTTTGATTAATCTGTTCGAGATCGTCTTCAAAAGCTCTCAGTTGTTGTTTCTTAGACGTAATAACCAAGATACGCTGAAACTTAGTATCAGGATCACGGATAACAGACAACCCAGCAGTCAACGCGATCAGAGTCTTTCCAGTTCCACAAGCACCTTCAAGCAGATGATACCCGCCACCAGAAAGAGTATCAACCGCTTCGTTAATGCCAATCACTTGTTTCTCGTACGGATCAAATGGGAAAATATCATCCCAATATCCATCTCTCAATTGTCCAGACATGATATTGAACTCTAAACGGGTTAGGCAGTTAACTGAAATATACACCCAGCCATAGAAAGGTCCTTTGTTTGTGACAGACTAGAATGGCCTACCTAGCAGAACAAACGAAACTACGATGGTTGAGGAGGCCACACAACAGAAACTTCATCTTCATCAGACCTCACCTCTTTGAATTCAACATTAGTGATTTCAAACCTAGCACCACCTTCATCAGAATCAGTCACAGCCACGTCCCAATCATGAGCTTCAATGATCCGACTTACAATAGCCAACCCAATACCAGTACCATCACGATCTGTGGTAACACCAACATCGAAGATTTCACCCTTCTTTTCATCAGGGACACCATCCCCATCATCTTCAACGTAGAACCCGCCATCAACAGGCCCAACAGAGATAGTAACATCATCGCCACCATGCTCTAGAGAGTTCCGATACAGATTTTCGAAAATATGGAATAACTTGGAGGGATCAGCATAAAACTCTGAATGAGCAGGTTCTACAGAAACCCTATCGCGATCAATCGCAACATTATCACAAGATTCAGCAGCGACATCAGATAACGAAACCAACGTAGTCTCACCCACAGTCTTACCCTGACGAGCCAACGTAAGCGTTTCATCAATGATCGAACTCATCCGATCAATTGCACTGAGTACGTGATCTAGGTTTTCAGTATCTTCATACTTTTCAACAGTGATGTTAACACGGCCTCGAATCACATTTATTGGATTCCGCAGATCATGCGATATGACCGATGCAAATTCATCTAAACGTTCATTCTCACGTTTTAACTTTTGTTCCCGCTCTTTCAATTGTTCCTCACGGTGAATACTAACTAACGCCTCTTCCAGATTAGCAGCAAATACATTCGCAAGTTCTCTATCCATCTCATCAAGAGCATCAGTTTCTTGCGAACCCACAATCAGAACACCGAAATCGCCCACCGGAAGCAACAATTCGGATCGTAGAAGCGTGTTTTGGTTGTGGATGTCAGTTTCATCATGCAGATTAGGCGAATACTTCGCTTCACCACTTTCGTATACAGACCAAGCAAGACTATCCTTCCCCAAAACCGGAGATCCACCTAATAGATCTTGAGAAGCTTCACTCTCAGCAGTTGGAACTAGAGCGTCATTATCATCATTACCATCTAAAACGAAGAAAGCAGCCAATTCTACTCCAAACAATTCTTCAACAGACACGACAGCTTGATCAACGACTTTCTCGAATGACTCACAATTGAGTAGTCCCCGAGTGATATCATGAAGTGAATTCAAATTCTGAATATACTCTTGTTTATCCCCAACATCACGAATGGTACCAACAGTCCCACTAAATTCCCCATTTGTATCAATAAGAGGACTCACACTGATTTCACCCACCAACTCGGTATGTGAACAAGGAGATACAACCACATCATATGTAATCGATTCAAGCTCAGGGTTTCGCAATATTTCCTTTATATTTTCAGTCCCCTCCTCAAAATCTTCTTGGCGAAGGAAATCCGTTGCGTGCATTCCAATTACATCATCAGTACAATCACACCCCAGCATATCTACCATCGCAGAATTAGCCGATTTAATGTAGCCTTCATCATCAAACATATACATCGGATCACCAAGACTCTCAACGAACCGCTCGTACAAATCAGAGACACCAGTCTGAGCTGAATCTACACACGATACAATCTCATCCTCCAAGATCTCAATCGGATCAATACCAGGACCCTTAGCGACAATAGAATCGAAACCACGAGAAAACGCCTCATTAACGATATGGACTTGGTTAGGCGATGGATGGAGAATGGTACAAACATCAGACTCAACACCAAGAATAGAATCATTCAAATCAAATGCACAGTTTACTCCATCCTCTTCATCACCCTCATAAGAAATCACAACACAGTCAACCTGATTATCTTTCACAAGGTCAATCACTTCATCAGATTCAGTAGCGAGATGTGTCTGAATCCGGCCATTAAATTCACTAAGTTGGTCAGATACAAATTGCAGATACCCTTCGTCTTCATCTACAAGAACCGTTCTAATATCAGCACTCATTAACAGACATATACCATTTACAACTCATAAATGTACCGAACCTGCCAATATAGAACAGTGACAGGTTACACCCTTCACCAACACTTTAAAATACAATTCCCCACCCGCAGAACGAAAAGTAGTCCCTAAACCAATGATAGAAAATTTATTAACACCATAGTGAGTCTATCTTATAACAGCAAGTAACCCACAATGAGCCAACATAAAACACCACACAATATCGTTAAAAAAAGAAAGGGAGACAAAAAGAACGTGCTTATTATTGAGGACAACAGTGAACTCGCCATACTATATAAGCAATTTCTATCGGGGAACTACAATGTAGAAGTAGCACAAACAGGCGTTGACGGTATCGATAAAGCAGATTCCTCAACCCATGTGATTCTACTTGATCGTGACCTACCAGATATGAACGGTGGCCAAGCACTTCGCGAGCTTAGAAATAACAAGGCAATCACTGCCAGAATTGCAATACTAACTGGAAAGAAACCGGATGAAGGGCTTCTCAATATGCCGGTTGACGACTATCAAACAAAACCAATCAGAGAAAAAGAAATCAATTCTTTGGTTAAAACCCTTTTACTCAGAGACTTATTCCAAGATATCAGCGAAGACTTGTTCAAATTAACTTCCAAGCGTTCAGCTCTCCAGCAAGTTGATAAAACTCATTCTGAAGAATATAACGAGATTACCGACATGATTGAGAAACGACGAGACCAAATTGAAGACATCCTCGATTCAATCAACAACCATTCCATCTTTCGCAGCTTCCCAAGTTAAGACATAATAGTTTGTGTAGTGTGTTAGTGTAGTTGTTTTTATCCTCCGATTTATGTGAGAGTATCCGGTATGTCTTACTCAAATCAAGCAACAGCTGAAGGACAGCACAACCATTCAACACGAGTAGAAATAAACAAAACAGGGCGAAACATAGCAAACAAACTTGATCAACTTGGATACGACACGTACTACAGATGGGGGGTCGTCAAACGGGAAGAATTAGGGCATGGAGTCAACCCCATGTATATCGAGATCTCAGAAACAGAAACGAAACCACTCAACACAGACGAAATTAACGATCTAATCGAAAACACTGAACTAGAGTTAATCAAACCACCCTATACTACCACCACTACAAACGGGAAAGATGACAACTCAAAGAAGAATAGTGTCATCATATCGCCAATAGCCAATTCTGTACATACGCAGGAACAAATAAACGAAAGTAGAGTATCACACCTATAACCCGACATAAAAATATAATAACAAACACCGATATCAAATAACGATCTAATAGAACAATATATCAAACGGAAATCTAAAACTGATTGACGTAGTTACCCCCATCACCACCTTTATTTATGGCAGTCACCCACTACACTATAATGGAATCAAGAAAGAAGTCAGGGTCAAGGAATAATATTTATCTAAGAACCAAAACCATTCCAAATGAATGCACTTCCCCTAGTTGTGAAGAAGAGTTAACCATTGAAGATACGTTACAAAAAACAGAAAAAGGAACCGCCTTCCGAGCAAGATGTCCAGGATGTAGCTCGATATTCGATCAAGCATGTCCAAAGTGTGGTTGTAAAGAAATACAAAACAAACAGGGTGTAGAAGAATGTGTTAAATGTGGGCTGATACTGACGTATGGAAACGACACAGAAGGGTAAGAACGTACCTGAGAAACTTTTGTTGATTTATATATCTCGATTGTAGTGAGAGATTTATTATAATAGCTGGTGAGGATTGACTTTAGGTAAACACACACCACCGGTTCAAGTGAAGCACAGAATAAGCAACCAAGCCATTCTTACCAAACAATTCCAACACGCCATTAGAATCACTTGGTAAGAACCCCAATCAAAATCATGTCGACACAACCAGACCAACCCACTACCGAAGATCAGAAGAAACGAATGCAAAAAGCACCAAGCAAAGAACAGATGGAAAATAAAGGGCAAAGAAAATTCTTCTCGGCCCTCAATATGCTACAAGAACAAATCCCAGATAGTGATATCTCCTTCAATATCCCATGGGAACAAGAGCTGGTAGTAGAACGAAACGAGCTAACGTACCGAATCAAACAGGTTTACGACCACAAGGACAACGATCTGACCCACCGATATATCGTCGGTGTTGACTTCGGGAATGGCCATGTTTACCCTAAAGTAGAAAATGGATATCGATCTTTAAGCGAAGCCACAACCCTCCTAACCGAGATTATTCTAGCAGATCACAGACAAAAAGACCTGACTGCGTGGAATAAACAACGCCACCATTATACAGTACGGATCACGCCCAGTGGTTGAATGAGGGGTGTGTTGAGGTAGTTTATATGTCCCGTTTGAGGTGAGGAGATAGATGAAAAAGAGCAGTGAGTCCATCACAGTCTCCTATAAACAAATCAAACCATGACACTAGTAGAATACACAGTAGTTGCAGAGGACAATTTCTACAAGCCACTCATCAGAGAACTCGGTTTCGAACACATATTTGAGGAAGTCTGGAACGAGCCACTTGACGACCCAGATACTGTAACTTCAATCAGTGCAACAATTCTGATTGAAGAAGTTCTGAAGGAAGCAACAGACGACTACATTCTCCATGTATCGGGAGAACGCAACATCGAGTACACCGTCCTGATGTTAGATGCAGAGCAAAATGACGAGGACAACGGAGACGATCAATAACATGAGTAAAACAACCACACAGCACGCAGCAGACATCATCAATAACTTCGGGAGTGAAGTTGATCTAGAACAGGAACAGGTCGAAGAGAGTATCCGAGATAAAATCGACGAGTACCTTATCCCAGCCCGTGATGCCAAAGATCTAGTCGAAAAGGAGATCAAACAGAGTCTTTCAGAGGATGCAGAAACTGAAGAAGAATCTCAAACAAAGCAAAGTTCTGACACCCCTCAACCAGAAGAGACCTTCAATCGGCAACTTATCGAAGATATCGATACAGATGCAGCCGAACACGACTATCTTGTTGAGGTGATCGAGCTATGGGAACCGACCAGTGAAAACATCGGACAAGTAGGGCTCATTGCAGACGGATCTGATGTTACCAAGTTCACCATCTGGGAGAACCTCGATCTGCCAGAACTCAAAGAGGGAGAAGTCTACAAATTCAAAAACGCAATCACCAACCTCTACGATGAACAGTATTCACTGATCTTCAGTAACGGGTCTGAAATCACCCACGCTCCCGATCAAGCTGTAAACGGTCGCGGAATGGATGGTGTAATCGTCGATATCCAACACGGATCTGGTCTAATCAAACGCTGTCCCGAAGATGGCTGTACTCGTGTCATTCGAAAAAGCTTCTGTCAAGCTCACGGGAAAGTTGAAGGTGAATTCGATCTGCGAATCAAAGCTGTTATCGACAACGGACTAGAAACCCAAGACCTCATTTTCAACCGTGAAATGACTGAACAGGTCATGGGTTTCACCCTTGAAGAAGCAAAACAACAGGCCAAAGACGCCCTTGACACAGATATCGTCCAGGATAATATCGAAGACGAAATCGTAGGGGACTACTACAAAGTCAAAGGGACGGAGTTCAATCAGTATCTCATTGTGAAAGATGCAGAAGAAGACAAAGCAATCGACGAAGAGACACTAAATACGATCCGTTCGCGAACAACGACCAACCACACAGAAAGCCAGTCGGAAAGCGTCAAAGCATAACTGCCATTCCACACCTAACAAACCTAACAATGAGTAATCAAGACAACAACGAAAACGGAAACGACAATCAGACAGATGACGGACCAGATCGCAATGAAGCAGTCCGTGTTTTCGCTTCTGAATTCAATGAGGCAAAATTCACTTTCAAAAAAGAAGACAAAAAGCGAGCTGCGGAGTATAACCTCCTTCCAACAGGAGTAGGAGCAAATCGTGTACTGATGATGGGAACGCTGATGGGGATCACCCATATCAAGACCGACAACGGTGACAACTACCGAGCGCGAATTGTCGATAATACAGGCACGTTCTTCGCCTACGCAGGACAGTATTCAGATGCCACCGAAAAGATGAGTGAACTCCAACCAGACGATAGTCGGACTAATCTCAACCAGGACGAATTCAAACAGGTGATGATCATCGGTAAAGCAGGCACATACGAAAAGGACGACAACGAACACCTTGTGTCGGTGGAACCAGAACACTTCATCATCACCGATAGAGACACTCGGAAAAAGTGGAGAGCTGAAACAGTAGCAAAAACACTTGACCGGCTTGAAGCAGTCGAAAACGGAGAAGCACCAGTCCAAAACAAAGTTGATCAACTCTCTGATCACTTTGACCGTGATGGCCTTCGAAGTGATATCAACGAAGTCATCGAAAAGATGGAAGGCGTTAGCGGTACCATCAGCACAAATCCTCAAAACGCAGTCTAACAAAACCAATTCAAACCATGAATACCAACACCACTGAAGTCGATATTGAAACAGTCCTTGAGGCATCTGATATTCCCACTCATGCATCAATCTATGACTTAGGATGGACTGAGGACAGAGATCTCGAAATCGAATGGGGTGTAAACGAATGATCATCCGAGCAGTCAAAGGAAAATTCGGACCAATAACCGAATATTACCAAGGTGGGTCATACCAAAAGCTAGACCAAGACGACGACACCAAACGTGGCGTCCTAGCTGGGCTAGATAACTCCCACAACAAGGACTTCAAAGTAAAATACGTTTCAGACCCCGCTCTGTTCATCCTTGGTAAAGCCGAAAAAACCGATCACGACGAAATCAAACAACAGTTGCGCCATATGGGACTCTGGAGTGAATCCTTCCACGAGTGCGAAATCGCTCACACACAAACAGGGGGTCCAGAATATTCAGCTGCCTTCATGAGTGTGCGTGAATCAAACGCTATCGACCGATATATCGAAACTATCGATAACCATTCAGAAGGACTCTCACTATCCACCGACACAACCATCGAAGCGAATGTCCCTGACCTACAAAGAAACCTAACCAATTTCACGTCCATCGAGGGAGCTTCAGAAGCAACAGCCAACAAATAGTCGACAGAGGAAGTAAAAAGCCTCACAGGAGATTGACATAGACCAAATCACAGAGAACTTATTGTCGAGTCGACCCCACATCAGAGATCTGGAAAAGCACAGTTAGATACATCAACCAACACACTACCACAGAAAAATCTCAATAATGATCAGAGCAAAACCCATCCAGTTCCTCGGAAACCACTCAGAACGTCTACAAAATTGGTTCTGTCAAAACCAAAATCACGTTCTTGAACCAACTGAAGTGTCCCCACTTTTCAGAGTCAAAGAAGCAAAATGCGTCCAATGCGGTGAAGTGATCGAATTCAAAGCAGGAGAACGCCCTGGCGGAATCGCACATTAAACAGCTAGTGAAGCTTACTAGCATCTGCCCACACGATACCATCATCTACTGTTATCGGAAGCCTCGTAGCTTCATCTACTTCCAAATCAAACGCTCTTAAGAAGGAGGCCGGAGATATTACCTTCGTAGTATGTAATGTAACCGTATAGGCACTACCATCAGAAGATGGTGCTGGTTTAATACCAATCTCTTCCGTGTTTTCTGAATATAACAACTTAGCTTTCTCTGTGGAATTAAGATAATCCCTATGAACAGATTGAGGAATCCCTATCGCATCATTTGGATATATACTAATGTAATCCTCTGTCAAACCCTTTTCACCACTATCCCATTCCTCAACATCTCTTTCTACCATATCTACATCCATTCATTGATTCTACACCAAGTAAAGTTTTCTGATTATAGCAATAAAATATACCGAACAAACCATCTAACAAAAGAAAACAAACCATCTAACAAAAGAAAACACAATAGGAGGATGTTTTTTGTATCTCGCATTGATTGAAAGATGAGTATTAACAGTCACACAGAAGATGACAAAACCGGCAAAGATCCAGAAAAGATCACTACAGAATGGGCTAACCACTGCCCGAGTTGTGGTTTGCTGGAAGAACGAGATTACGGACCCGGAAGATATCCAACAGCTGATCGGTGCAGTAACTGCAATTGGCCGTGCAACGTGGTCGATCCAGACATCTTCGAGAGACAAGAACAGTGAACGAACTACTAGAAAGAGAAATCAACGCCCTCGAAAAGTACGCACGATTAACGAGAGAACAAGACGACACTTTTTATCGGACCTGCCGAAACGCACTCGCTGACGAAATCAACGAACTAAGAAACAACAATAGGTTATATAAAAACGATCAGACAACACTAGAAGCATTCGCTTAATGTTTCCTTTACC
>Ga0136598_1001126_pt1 | contig 11568 bp, 8 predicted proteins | sample AntRauTorcE11899_FD_104790 | JGI IMG/M metagenome (GOLD analysis project Ga0136598, IMG submission 104790) | Saline lake microbial communities from Rauer Islands, Antarctica - Metagenome Torckler E11 #899 | ecosystem: Environmental > Aquatic > Non-marine Saline and Alkaline > Saline | place... | reverse complement strand
TCTTTTTAACACACATTTTCATTAATATATATATCATAAATATCTTTTAATAATAATTTTTTTTTTTTTTTAGTATTTATACTTTAAATAAAAGATATATCTAATACTTATTTTTTATAAGATACAATCTTGATGATTATACATTTATGTTGAGTAAACGTATATATTTCAGTTTTTACATAGTGCAAAATATAAAACAAAAACGATAATAAATGAAAAATTTTTTAATATTTACCTCTACATATTATTATATTTCCAATAGTGATGCATAAGCAAATGTACTTAAATTGGAGATCAGTTCATTTGTTTTAAACATTATAATAAAATAGATAAATATTTAATCTATTTAGATAGATTTTTATAATTTATTATGATATATATGATATAATCATATATATCAAACAAATTTATTTAATGTAATTTTTGTAAAAAAATTTTAATCTGATAATACTATAAAAAATAACGGTTGTTCAAAATAACGAAATTATCTTCTGTAAGCAACAAAAAGATAAAGGTTCGGGCGCTTATTATAAAAGCAAAAAACCCCACTCTTCGGGTGAGGTATTTTTTTATTAGATAGTTTTTTTTTTATAAAAAAAAAACTATCCAATTTGTGCAACCCGTGAGGGTTAGACAGTTCTGGTTTACTGAACTACAAGAATTAAAATTTGTTAGAATTCTAACAACTAATTAAATAGGAAACTTTTTTTTTTATATATATTTTATATAAAGAATTTTCTTTGCGCCAATTTCAATAAAATTTATGAAATTAGCTGTTTATGGTAAAGGTGGTATAGGTAAATCTACAGCAAGCTGTAACATTTCAATTGCGTTAGCCAAACGCGGTAAAAAAGTGTTACAAATTGGTTGTGACCCTAAGCATGATTCAACATTTACATTAACAGGATTTTTAATTCCTACAATCATTGATACTTTACAAAGTAAAGATTATCATTATGAAGATGTTTGGCCAGAAGACGTAATTTACCAAGGTTATGGTAATGTTGATTGCGTAGAAGCAGGAGGTCCACCTGCAGGTGCTGGTTGTGGAGGATACGTAGTAGGAGAAACAGTAAAATTATTAAAAGAATTAAATGCTTTCTTTGAATACGATATTATTCTATTTGATGTTTTAGGTGATGTTGTATGTGGTGGATTTGCTGCGCCTTTAAATTATTCTGATTATTGTATTATTGTAACAGATAATGGGTTTGACGCACTGTTCGCTGCCAATCGAATTGCTACATCTGTTAGAGAAAAATCAAGAGTTCATCCTCTTCGACTAGCAGGATTAATTGGAAACCGTACATCTAAAAGAGATCTTATAGACAAATATGTTGAAGCTTGTCCTATGCCGGTTTTAGAAGTATTACCTTTAATTGAAGACATTCGTATTTCACGTGTTAAAGGAAAAACATTATTTGAAATGGCAGAGGCTGAACCTTCATTACTTTACATATGTGACCACTTTTTAAATATTGCAGATCAATTATTATCAGAACCAGAAGGTGTAGTTCCACGTGAATTAGGTGATCGAGCTTTATTCACTTTATTATCAGATTTCTATCTTTCTCCATCAACATCTAACACTTCTGATACTACTGGTAAAAATTCAGAAAGTAATGACCTAGATTTCTTCCTTGTTTAATCGAGTATTTACTAATACTCTAGTAGTATACTAAACAAAAACACAAGTCTTTGTATTAACAATAGAACTTAAGATTAGTTGGTTAACCACAAAAACCATAAATTATTTGGTTATTAGCCCACTAATATGTTATGTTAAATATAACATACTGTTTAATTTTGTTAATATATTTTTTATATGCCTTTCTAAACCCCCCCCTACTCTTCTTACTCTAAAAAAGTAAGAAGAGTAGGGGGGGGGGGGATTCGGATAAGGAGAATTGTTTTTAATTCTTTGAAAGAAAAATGCTAATATTGATTAAAATACCCTACTCTGAAAGAGTAAGGGCCTTCGTGATGGAATTGGTAGACATCCTGGTTTTAGGAACCAGTGCTGCAAAGCGTGCCGGTTCGAGTCCGGCCGAAGGCAAATAACTAAAGAAAATTCTTTAGCCTTCGGGTAGGAAATTTACAAAGCCTTACTAAATACATCACCTGATGTTGTATCCCTTAGACAGGAACATTGTAAATTTTCTAAATACTCCGATTTGTTAGTTATTTATAACTATTGACAACAATATATGAAATATATTTTTCATATATATATATAAATAAAATTAAAAATTTATATAATACAAATACATTAGTTCTAATTTTTATTAGGAAAATGTAATTAGGAAGTAATTACATTTTTATGTACTGCCACGTTTAACAACGTGGCTTTCTTTTTTAATTAATTTGAAAGCAAGATATTTTTCGCTCATTGTGGATTATTATAAATAAAATGAATCCAAAAAATAGAGCGACGATTAAACAAAAACAATATATATGCCAATTGGTGTTCCACGTATTATTTATAGTTGGGGTGAAGAACTTCCAGCTCAATGGACTGATATTTATAATTTTATTTTTCGTCGACGAATGGTTTTTTTAATGCAGTATTTAGATGACGAACTTTGTAACCAAATTTGTGGTTTATTAATAAATATTCACATGGAAGATCGTTCTAAAGAACTTGAAAAAAACGAAGTCGAAGGGGATTCAAAACCCCGTACAACTAGTAGCGAAAAAAAAAATGATGGTCCATCTTCTATGAAAAAAAATAGATCTCCTGAAGATTTATTAAATGCTGATGAAGATTTAGGTATTGATGATATCGATACATTAGAACAATTAACTTTACAAAAAATTACAAAGGAATGGTTAAATTGGAATTCACAGTTTTTTGATTATTCAGACGAACCTTATTTATATTATTTAGCACAAACGTTATCAAAAGATTTCGGTAATAGTTCTTCTCGTTCGCCTTATGATTTTAATGCACCACAGTTTTTTAATACTTTAAAAAGTAATTCATTAAATTATCAAAATAAAAAAAGTGCACCTTCTGCTAAAGGATTAGATATTTATTCAGCTTTTAGAACAAGTTTAAATTTTGAAAATGAAGGAGCTGGTGCATATAGTTTAAATAAAATGCACCCTTTACTTAAAGGACCAATAGGAGAACGTAACATTAAAAAAGATCAACTTTTACAAATGTTTAAACAAGGTTCAGGTGCAGCTTATGTCGAACGTGATTTAACAACAAAAAATAAAGGAATTTCAAAATTGTTGTTAGATTTAGCAGGAAAAGATTTTGCATCAAGTTCTTCAAATTCTCAACAATATAAAAAACTGTCGGAAAAAGCTTTAGGACAACGACAATTACGTCGTGAATATAATTTAAATTCTCATTCTTCTCAATTAAGACATCCTCAAAATAAAAAAGCATGGAGTGCTAGTTCAAATGATTCTTATAATGAATTTAGAGATTATTATCGTAAACAAACAGAGCGTTCTTTTATTGAAGAAGAATCAAAGAAAGTTTTTGTTATTATTAATTCATTTGGGGGCTCAGTTGGTAATGGTATTACTGTACATGATGCCTTACAATTCATTAAAGCAGGTTCTTTAACATTAGGATTAGGTGTAGCTGCTTCAGCATCGTCACTAGTTTTAGCAGGTGGCACAATAGGTGAACGCTATGTTACAGAGGGTTGTCATACTATGATCCATCAACCAGAGAGCCAAATCCAAGGACAAGCTTCTGATATCTGGATTGATAGTCAAGAAATCATGAAAATTCGTTTAGACGTAGCTGATATTTATTCATTATCAACATACCGTCCACGCCATAAAATTTTACGTGATTTAGATCGTGACTTCTATTTAAACGCACCTGAAACTATTTCTTATGGTTTAGCTGATGAAATTGCAACAAATGAAGTAATGCATGAAATTGTTGAAATGACTTCAAAAATATGGGACGTTTATGATGGTAAACAACAAAGACTACTGGAAAGTCGTGAAAGTGCTTCTTCGGGTTCGGAGACACAAACACAAAGTTAATAAATAAAACATAAAAATTAATAAATAAATGTATATAAATATATTTATTTTTTTAATTAAAATTAATTAATTAATATTTCTTGTAAGCAGGGGATATAAACGATTCCCTGCTTTTATAATATATATATATATTATAATGCGCGCGTTAGGGCGCCCCTTTCACAAAGGACTTAAGAAAATTAAAAATCCTACTAGATACCCCCTACTCTTCCTACTCTTCCAGAGTAGGGGGTATCTTATTTTTTACCCCGGTACGGGCGTCCTGACGGGCCCTTAGGAAGCACGTCCGCTATATAAATCTTTAATTTATATAAAATTTTTTCATTTTTATGAAGTTTTTTAGTTTAAATTGTTGGTCATACAATGTAAACTAAAAAACTTCATAAAAATGAAATGTGAAAATTAGACCATAAAAAAATAATAATTTTTATTTTTAGTTTTTCTAAAAACTAGGTTTAACCCCTGTTTTAGACAATAAATTATTTTTTATTATAATTTAACTAAATGAATAATTTAATAATTTTTATTCATTTATTTTTTTTTTAATTAATTTTCCATTTTAATTACAAATCTATCTCTATTTAGAGATACCAACTATATTAATTAGTTATAGGATTATATTTAATTGCAGGGGCAGGATTTGAACCTGCGACCTTGGGATTATGAGCCCCACGAGCTACCAGCCTGCTCTACCCTGCTAAATAACAATAAAGATATAAATTATTATATCTTATTTTTAATATGTTGTCAACATATTAAATATTTACCATAAACATTAAAAAATTTTTTTTTTTTTCGTGTTTTCTTTTCTTTATGCCACGTTTAACAACGTGGCTTTCTTTTATAATATTATCCTACGAGATAAAAAATCTTTTAAGTTTTTCCTTTTTTCGATTTTAGAGTTAATTAATAATATTTTAGTTATAATTACGTACAAATATTAGAATTAAACTTTTTTTTTTATCTGTGAGAAACGGTTGATACGTATTAAATCCAAATAAAAATCTTTTTTTCATTTCAGTTTTTTAAAATTATCATAACTAATTCTATAAACTGTTTATAAAAGCCCTACCCGAATTCCTTACTCTTTCAGAGTAGGAAGAGTAGGATGTATCAAGTAAGGCTTTTATTTTTATAAATGTTTCCATAATATATATATATTCAGATATGTATATAAATTTTCAAAATCTAATACAAATTTAAATAATTAAATAAGTTTGATTCCTTTTAAAAAACCTAAGTATAGTGTTAAAGTAAAACCTAAAGCACCAATTAATAATACAATATAACTTGAAATAGTTACCATAAAAATAAATTTTTATTACATTTTTTTAATCACATTAGAAATTATAATTAATTTTAATTAATTAAAAGATTTTTTATATAAAATCTTTCCGGAAAATTAAAAAATCTTCTTTTTGATTGTTAAGCGAATATAAGTAACAATTATTCTTTATATTTTTTTTCTTAATTTCATACATATAAAGTTATGTAATCAAAAAATATGATCGCACTTGTTATCTCAAGTGTGATTGAGATAAAATGAGTAGAAGTTTTTAATTTTTTAACAATAATATTCAACTAAAATTATTAGCTTTTATAATATAAAAAAATATTATAAAAGACAAATCTTATTAAGATGTTAATTTGTTATGTGATGGATTTTTTAAGATAATGTTAATGAACATAACTACATAAATTGTAGTTATTCAATGTGTGAGAGTTGACTTTTTTTATTTTCCCTTTATGGGAAAATAATTCCATTGACATTAAAATTCATTTGCAAAAAGATTAATAAGCTAATCCTAAACTTCTTGTACTTTCAGAACCTAAATAAACACGAACACTTAAAAAGTCAGTTGGACATGCAGTTTCACAACGTTTACAACCTACACAGTCTTCTGTTCGAGGAGAAGATGCCATTTGTGCAGCTTTACATCCATCCCAAGGTACCATTTCTAATACGTCTAAAGGACAAGCACGTACACATTGTGTACATCCAATACAAGTATCATAAATTTTTACAACGTGAGCCATAAGCGTAATATATTAATTTTTATTATAGAAGATAGAGAATTTTTTACTGCCAGGAACCAGGATTGAACTGGTGACACAAGGATTTTCAATCCTCTGCTCTACCACTGAGCTACCCCGGCAATTTTTATTAAGTATAATAAGATATATTATTATCTTTTTTTTTTAAAGCTTTTAGGTATTTTATAACAAATTTTTTTTTTATCTAAATAATCAGAATATAATTATAAAATTTTAATAAACTTATGTGGTTATTTAGTTAAAATATCTTATCTGTGTAATCTATTGATAAAATCTAGCGTTTGAGTATAGGAATATGTTTATGAAATTCATAAACATATTCCTATACTTATATTTTTATAAAAATATATTAATCAACTTCTTTTTAAGATAAGACATAAAAAGAAAGTTAATAAATATATTATAGAGCGTTACCACGAGGTAAAACTTCTTCAGGTAATGTTAATTTTTCATGTGGTTGGTCTTGAGCAGCCATCCAAGCACGAATACCTTCATTAAGAAGAATGTTTTTAGTGTAGAATGTTTCGAACTCAGGATCTTCAGCAGCACGGATCTCTTGTGATACGAAGTCATAAGCACGTAAGTTTAAAGCTAAACCTACTACACCTAAAGCACTCATCCAAAGACCTGTTACTGGTACGAATAACATGAAGAAGTGTAACCAACGTTTGTTAGAGAAAGCAACACCAAAAATTTGTGACCAGAAACGGTTAGCAGTTACCATTGAATAAGTTTCTTCAGCTTGAGTTGGGTTGAATGCACGGAAAGTGTTAGCACCGTCACCATCTTCGAATAAAGTGTTTTCTACAGTAGCACCATGAATAGCACATAATAGAGCAGCACCTAAAACACCAGCTACACCCATCATATGGAATGGGTTAAGTGTCCAGTTCATAATGTTATGTATGAGCTATTTATCTCATACACTTCTTATTACTAAGAAGTATCGGACTATATCATAATCACTTAAATTCAATTGATATTGATTTTTAAGGATCCCGGGAACTCGTGGAGGTAAAACCTCTAGTCTCTGCACCTTTTTATCAGAGAAGAAATACTTAATAACACGTTTTGCAACACCAAAAAATACTTAATTTTTCTTAAACGGTAGAGATATTTTCAATCTGTTTTTGTTTAAAGTGTCACATTGAGAAAAGTGATTCTTAATATAAGTAATTGCGATTTTTCAAGAGGGATACAATTAACTACCGCCAAAATTTCAATGTATCTATTTTTTGAATTTACCTGTGCTATCTCTTTTATAGTTTAAAGCTTTTCTGGTCTGTTCTTCATGACTGCAACAAGGTAAATCATTTTTACCTCGTTTATAATTACGTACTGTAGTCTCAAAAATCTCATTATGTTTATTGCATTTAATTGTCAAACAAGACTGAATTTTTTCATATTCACAAAGCCACGTTGTTAAACGTGGCATTTAAAACAGAATGATTTAAACGAGAAGTTAATTCTTCTAATTCTTGTCTACTTTTTTCACGTGAAGAACGACTTTTTGTTATTATTTCTTCTACTGATAAACTTGGCTCATGGTTTTCTGTCTTCCAAGGAAAATTTCTTTCTGACGCTTCCCATTTGTGATATTCTACTAAATATCGCCTACTCTGCAAGAGTCCCGTGAGGGCGGCAAAATCACCAGTTTTAACTTCACCATACCCAAAAATTTTTTGCTGATGTATTTCTTTTGAAATGCATATTCCATTATTGATGTCCTATCTCCCTTCTACACACCAATTCCAAGCATTTGAATGGTGACAGGCAAGATAGTCTTTGCGGGTTTCCCCCAGTTATAAAAACATCTAAAATTTGCTTTTTGTTTTACACCTATAATCCAAGCATCTCGTTTTACAGGCTCAAAATCTCTATTTTTTCCCATACCATGTTTGTAAGATGAGTGGGCTTCACTCACTTGACAAAGCCACGTTGTTAAACGTGGCTTTTTTAATACCGTTTATAGGTTTTCTACCTTTGTTAGCTATGCTTATTTTTAATCGAGTTTCCAACGATCTTTTATAAACTTTACCATGTTTATCTTTTAAACATGCGTTTTCTATAAAGGACGTTGGCATTATACCGTTTTCCTCTATTTGATTGTTTTCAATTTTCTCTTCATAATGTTCATAAAGCCACGTTGTTAAACGTGGCAGAATTTGGTTTTTTCATAATAATTTCAATAACTATTGTTTTTAAATACATATCAGAATATAAACGTTTAAAAAAAGCCTTTACATTTTATATAAAAAATTACATTTCATATAAATAATTCTTGTACGTTTTGAATATAAAAATACGTTTGTTCGATTCTTTTAACTATTAAAGAAAGGTAAAGTGCTTTTTATTACATTACTATTAAATGGTAAAATCGTAGATGTATTTTTGGATTAAAGAGTGTTTTTTGGGTTAAAGTAAATTTTGGATTAGCGATATGTTAAACGGGTAGAGGCTATCCAACATTTTAACTACGATTTTATTTATTTATTTTTTCTATTCCTTAGAAGTATAGATTTTCCATGATTTCCCCCGGTTTTTATTTGGTTTTTCAACACATTTTACAATGTGAAGTCACTACTGAAAATGAAAACCTTGGAAGAATAAAATGAAACGGAAGATTGAAGCAACACCAAAACTTGGTGCGAAGAACCAACCTGATTGACCTAAAGGATAAATTAAGAATACAGACACGAATACAGCAATCGGAGCTGAGAACGCAATAGCGTTGTATGGTCGTAAGTTTACTGAACGTGCAATTTCAAACTGACGTAACATAAAACCAATTAAACCAAAAGCTCCATGTAATGCTACGAATGCCCATAAACCACCAAGTTGGAACCAACGAGTTAAGTCACCTTGTGCTTCAGGTCCCCAAACAAATAATAATGAATGACCTAAGCTGTTAGCTGGTGTAGAAACAGCTGCAGTTAAGAAGTTACAACCTTCAATGTATGAACTAGCTAATCCATGAGTGTACCATGAAGTCACGAACGTACAACCAGTCAACCAGCCACCAACTGCAAAGTAAGCACATGGTAATAATAATAAACCTGACCAACCTACGAATACGAATCTGTCTTGACGAAGCCAATCATCGGCGTCATCAAACCAAGTACGTTTTTCTTGATATGTACCAATTGCAATAGTCATTGCGTGCATCTCCATAAAAATTTTTATAATTCATCATATCGTTTATTTTTTTGAAACCTTTATTGCATTAACTATTATATCATTTATATGATATATATAGTAAAAAAAAAAATTAAAAATTATCTATATATAATAATATATGAGTATAAGCTTTTAAGCTTATACATTAAAATAAAAAATAAATAGAAAGATAAAGAAATAAAAAAATAGAATATTTTTCTATATTATATTCTCTGTAGAAAACAGATATTTTTAAAGTTTTAAATTAAATTATAAGATAATTTTATCTTATAATATAAATAAAACAAAAATGTTATAATAATTCATAAGTTAAAAAAGAATAAACCTAGCGTAATTTTTGCAAATAAAAATTGCATCTGATAAAAATCTAAGTAAAATTGTTTAATTAAATAATTTAAGTAAATCCAAAATTATATAACTTATATTTATATAATTTGGTATTTTTACTTAGCTAATTTAAATAAATCTCAAAAATTACATAAACTGCCACGTTTAACAACGTGGCTTTCTCCCGAAGGAGGAATGGGAAATTAAGAAAATGAACTTTTTTTTGTCAATTTTCTGCATCTCCCCCCAAAGAATTTAAGAAAATTATAAACTCTAGTAGAAAACCCCCTACTCTTAAAGAGAAATAGTAGGGGGTTTTCTACTCTTAAAGAGAAATAGTAGGGGGTTTTCTACTCTAAGGAAGGCGCCGCCCTCACGGGCACAGGCGCACAGTTATAATTTTTTGTTGGATTTTTACAAAGAATTAATTATATTTGAAATGACATATTACTCATACTTTAAATAAAATGATTATATTTTATTTATATACAAGAGTGCTTGAGCCGTATGCGGTTAAACCTGCATGTACGGTTCTACGGGGGGTTTCTTAAAAAATCTACCCTACAAAACCTGGACATTTTTCTCGTGCATTAGCAAAAGGTCCAAATACAACTACTTGGATTTGGAATCTTCATGCTGATGCTCACGACTTTGATAACCATACTTCAGATTTAGAAGAAATTTCAAGAAAAGTATTTAGTGCTCATTTTGGGCAATTAGGAATTATTTTAATTTGGTTAAGTGGGTGCGACACGAAGAAACTTCAATTTTCCATTAAAAAAATAGATGACTGTGTTAATTATTGTATATTAACAGATTTTGTAATAAAATCCAATTCAAAGGTTTTTATCTAATTTTAATATTAATAAAAAAAATTTTATTAATTGGGTATAAACGAAATCTGATATAATAAACGCGATGGCGGAAATGGTATTTTTCCATACATAATTAAACTATTGATTCATCTATAAGCTTTTTTAATGTAATGTTTGGAAGAGGTAATATATAAATATTATTTGCATATTTATATATGAATATTTAAAAAATAAAGAAATAGATTATTTTCTTATTTATTAAATTTCTTCCACTATCAACTTAAAAAAAGAAAAAATAATAAAACGATATTAAATTAATTGATTTTTTCACTAATTCTCTTTATTAGTGTATCTTATAAAGATATAAAAAAAACCGTTTATTAATCTAGAAAACTATAATAAAGATAAAATAATTATATGTATATATAATACATACATATATTTTATTTACAAGTTTTTGCTTTAAACTTCTGAATGTTTGACATCTACAAAAATAGAAAACTACTGTTCTATTTTTGCTATGATTCTATTTTTTACTATAATCTCTTACCCTTCGAGTTGGAGATTGGGTAAAAACACTTAGGTTAAGTTTTCTTTTTATTAAGTTGTAAATTGAAGTTTAACGTGTTAATCTGATCAAAAAAAAAATTATTATTAGAAAGAAATGAATGTTAATTTCTTTAATCTTTAATATGTCTTTCATATAAATGCCACGTTTAACAACGTGGCTTTGTAACTGATCTTTTAGATCATGCTTTTATTCAAAAATACCACATTTAAAGAATAAACATTATTTTAATAAGATATTAAATATCTATCTTGTAATTTGCTTTTGACAGACCGGAAACTCGAAAAAAAAAAAATTGATTATTTTATAATTAAAATATAAATATAAAATATTTGTTTTTTGTTTTTCTAACAACAAAAAACAAATAATAATCAATATTGGGAATTTGTTCCCTTATCTATTGAAGTTTTTTAAGTGCCTCTGCGGTAAACTTGTGGTGAAAATATGTAACTGTTTTAAAACAGGTAAAATTCCCTACTCTGAAAGAGTAAGGGTTTTTTATAAAGGAATTGTGGTATTTATTTTCATTTTTTTTTTTTTCTTTTTTTTAATTTAATATTTTTATTTCTTAAAAAAAAAAAAAAAAACAAAAAATTATTTAAAAAAAATTTT
>Ga0136598_1001123_pt1 | contig 11582 bp, 14 predicted proteins | sample AntRauTorcE11899_FD_104790 | JGI IMG/M metagenome (GOLD analysis project Ga0136598, IMG submission 104790) | Saline lake microbial communities from Rauer Islands, Antarctica - Metagenome Torckler E11 #899 | ecosystem: Environmental > Aquatic > Non-marine Saline and Alkaline > Saline | place... | reverse complement strand
TGTTACCAACAAAAGAAATAGCGCGGCTCAGGTGGAGGCGTCCTCCGGCGCGCAGTGCGTTTCGTCCTCCGGGCTTTCGCACCCGATCGGCGGACAGTAGCAATCGTCCCAGCCAGTCTTGCAGCACTTGCCGCAATGGCCTGTCAGTGCATCTCGTAGGCCAGCGCGCGCACGATGCAGCCGCACGCCAAGCGCATTTCGAGTCAAGCCCAGATCGGCGGCAACCGCAGCGCGATCTTCTTCGCCAAAGTCAATCCGACGGATCAGGTCGGCATCATCGTCGCGCATCGCGGGTATCAGACCGCTCACACACAGGCAAAACTGCGCCATCTGCCCGGGTGCATCATCCGACCAATCCTCTGGTTCCCGGCCATAAGCCTCGCTCAGACGCCCACGCCTTGCCGATTTACGGAAATGATCGTTCATCGTCGTTCGCAAGATCGCGTAAAGCCAGGCATCCATCCGCTCTACATCCCGCAACTGGTCTTTGCGCGTCAGCACCCGAATGCAGAATTCTTGCAGGACATCCTCGGCATCGGCTCGGTTGCGCAGCCGCCTAACCAAAAAACCCAGAAAGGCCTGTCGTCCTTCCGATAGCGCTGTTTCGGCTGCACTGACGTTGTCCTGCGTCTCGTTTTGCATTTTTTCGGTCATGATCGGCACATCCTTCCGAACAAATGTATGGTCGCCTGCTATGAAAACAACAGCGGATATTCCCGCACATTGTCCTGGCGGCACCATAAAAGAGGCGAAACTCCACAAAAAGCGTCCAAGATCCGGTTCAAGTCAACCTGACCAACTCAGGTTCAATAAAGCCGGGACAGCCCAGGCGGTTTCATAGATGGCAAAACGATAACCGAAGCACCGTGGACAGACCGGTCGTACAGGTCAATCGCATCTTGGTTGAGCATTCGGATGCACCCCGAAGAGACGGCCTTTCCCAACTCCTCAGGCGCAGCATCACCATGGATACGGTAGAGCGTATCAACACCATTCTGAAAGAGGTAAAGCGCCCTCGCCCCCAGCGGGTTGCCGGGTCCCGGATCCATACCTCCGTTGGCCACGGAATAAGGCTCCAGCTTAGGCTGCCGCTCAATCATGCTGGCCGGTACTTTCCACCGGGGCCATTTGCGGGTGAACTGTAGCCGCGCCGTGCCTTCCCAGGCAAAACCCGCCGCTCCGACACCGACGCCATACCGCGTTGCGGTGTCGCGGCTCTCGACAAAGTGAAGGATTGCCGCATCGGGGTCGACGACAATCGTGCCGGGCGCATGGTCGGGCCAGGGATTAACAACCTCCTGACGCCAGTATTCGGGAGCCAGACTGCCCTCCGGAATGGCGGGAATCGGGTAGGGCTCGCCGGTGATCTCACCATAGAAGTCGGGAAGGGGCGGATATGTCGGTCTGGCAGGTGCGGCGACCGCGCGTGCTACGGAAACTGCTTCCGGGCGCGCGCAGGCAACAAGGCCCGTCATCGCGCTGAGAGCAAAGAAGCTGCGTCGGGTGAACATGAGTATGCCCTTTTCATTTTCTTTTGTGAGTTGTGACAGAATTCTGCGGGGATGATCGCAACCGTCGCCCGATTACCTGAAATCGTCGGTGCCATTAAAAACAATTTTAGCCCGTCTTCAACCATTGCGGCACGAAGCACCATGTCTATCAAAAGGGCTAGATGATTCATGATCCATTCCTTTTTCTGTTGCACTTTTCGGAGGCGAACCACATGCGGCAAGAAGGACTGACGCTGGGATGCGGGATTTATTACGCATGCGCGCCATGCTGGGCATCAGATATCACAGTTCCCGTGATCGCAGTTGGGATCGCTCAGCGGCGTCCGGTACAGATGGTGCGCCATAGAAACAAAAGCGACCCTGAGAAAGCGAACGATATGAAAGGGCCGGCATGCTCCTCTTATCGGTGCGGGCACGCACACGCCGAGTGTTTTGCGTCCACTGGTTGAATCGCAGATCAACCCCGGTGGCCATTGCCTGAAACTGCCGCGCACGGGCGCTGAGTGCCCACGGTAGCAGGTAAAACATCGGCCTGCTGCCGCGTATCGGTTACGGAGTCGCCCGCGCCGAGATTGCGAAGGGCGTTATCGAGAAAACCTTATATTACATGCCTGTCCTGACATATTACATGGCTGTCCTGACGACCTTCTCTGGTCTCGAACTAGGCTGTCCATTCATGGGGTTTGCGGCGTTTTGCAGATTCGGGTGTCTTCGGCTGAGTCACCTGCTTCATTCTTCTAAAGACGCGCGATTCAGGCTTCCGCAACAGAGTGACCGCTTGAAATTTGAAAACAGTTGCCGCCGGGTCTGAGGCCCATACAGGGGCCAACGTATTGCAGACCCAAGCTGCGCCTCATTTCCTTTGAACGGTCAACGATATCACGAGCCCTCCGAGATGGAGCAAAGTAACTTACAGAGAATGTGTGCGATTTATCGTGGCTGACCACCTTGTAGTCATGGCGCTCTTGTCGGTAATGTTAATGATATTCCAATTGCCACCCGTGTCTGGGCCTCTAGGGCATTGAGGCCACAACATGACAGTGTTCAATGCGTTCAGAATTGTCACAGTAATGCTGCTCTGGGCAGCGTGCTACCCACTATTAACCATCGGGATTGTTCTTGCACCACACCTAAGTTTTGCCACACTGCGCGCAGTTATCGCCGGTCTAGTTCTGGTGGGGCTGGCCTGTGCGCTACGCCGTCCATTTCCTCGCGATGCCAGAGTTTGGATGACTTTGATTGTCATGGGCCTCGGGGGTACCAGCCTCGGATTTCTAGGTATGTTTCACGCGGCGGAATTCGTCTCGCCCGGGATTGCCACGGTCATTGCGAACACCCAGCCTCTGCTGGCGGCGGGACTGGGCGGTATCATATTGGGGGAACGTCTGAGTCGCCGGGGGAAAGCGGGGCTGTTCATCGGCTTTTTGGGGATTATCGTCATTGCAGCCCCGCAGCTTTTTTCCAGCGGCGGGGAAAGTTACGCCATTGGCATCGCGTATATCGTTCTCGCGGCGATAGGCGTTACTGTCAGCAATGTGATGATCAAGAAGATCATTGGCCGGGTCGATCTGCTCATGGCAATGGGTTTGCAGTTCCTGATCGGGAGCATACCGTTGGCCCTCGCAGCGGGCATCATGGAGAACCCTGCGGAAATTCAGTGGTCGTTCACTTTCATCGCGGTCTTGCTTACGCTCGCTGTGTTCGGGTCGGCGCTGGTTTACATTCTTTGGATGTCGGTTTTACGTGACGTGCCGCTCAATCAGGCCAATGCGTTCAGCTTTCTTATCCCAGTCTTCGGCCTGACGACGGGAGTGGTGTTTTACGGCGAAACCTTGGGCTTGCTGAAAGTCCTCGGAATTTTGCTGGCGGTTGTCGGCGTTGTTCTGGTGACCCGAAAAGGTGCCGCGCAGGAGGCCAATGCACCTGCGCCACTCAACATCGCACCGAATTGACGCATATCAAAGCAACACCAGAAAAGCTCCATGATCGTGGAAGCAAAAACTCCGAAAAGCGCGCCCGGATAGGCGACGCATACAATAATTCGTCAGAGGCGGGCTTGATAGATTGCGCTTTTATGACGCTTTTGCGCTTTGCCACGCCGCCGAGAAAAGTGGCCCCGCCCCAAGCGCACTTGCCCTGACCCGAGTAGGTCCAACTGCGGGCACCAGAAAAATAAGAGCGCGTTAAAGCGTTTCGCATAAATCTGAGACACTCACTTAAGGTGAAACGCGTGCAACGCTAAAATGTCGCACTGCGTTTTGCGAAATGCTGTCATCCACATTTTTCGTAATAAGCTTTATGTATCGGAGATATCGATTGGAGCGCAGAACTTGTCCATCTCCGTTCAATCCACTATTGCACCGACGGCAAGGGCGGTCACGCTTGGGCGCTCCGTCAGAGCAGTGAGATCGGACCGGACCGTTCTATGCTCCTCTGGCCTGTTTTCTGTCTCATAAACCCTGTCCTTTCTCATGCAAAACCGGTGTTCGTCGATTTGAAAGCCAGAGGAGAAAAAGCCCCAATAGGATCATTGGCACCGAGAGAGCCTGCCCCATCGTCAGCCCCCAACTCCCGAAATGCAGTGCATGGCCAATGGGGTTCCCTTCGGTCACGAATTGCATGTCTGGCTGGCGGAAGACCTCAACAAAGGCCCTGGACAGGCCATATCCTACCAGAAATGTTCCCGTCAGGGCACCGGGCCATTTCAGCCAGCCGCGCCGCCAGGCCAGAACCAGCAGCAAGGTGCCCAGAAAGAAACCTTCCAGCAACGCTTCGTAGAGTTGGGATGGGTGCCGCGCGCACAGTCCTTCGACGCCCGGGCAGGCCTGCGCGGCCTCTCCTGGAAACATAACTGCCCAGGGCACGTCAGTCGGGCGGCCCCAGAGCTCATTGTTTGTGAAGTTGGCCAGCCGCCCAAGCAATAGCCCCGGCGGCGTCGCCAGCGCCAGAAGGTCTGCAGTGCCGAGAAGCGGCGCGCCTTGGCGGATACAAAACACCAGACCGGCCACCGCCACACCGATGAAGCCGCCGTGGAACGACATGCCGCCTTGCCAGACCATGAGAATCTCGAGCGGGTTCTGCAGGTAGTATTGCGGTTGATAAAATAAGACAAATCCCAGACGCCCGCCAATAATCACACCGAGGATGATCCACGTGATTAGATCCCCGATCTGGCCCGGGGTGAGCGGAGGCCCGGCTTTGGGCCAAAGCGCAGGTTTTTTGACGGCCCTGACGCATATCTGCCAGCCAATGAGAATACCCACGAGATAGGCAAGGGCATACCAGCGCAGCGCAAAGCGAAACGTACCGATATCGATCGCGAAGAGTTCCGGGCCGATATCTGGGAAGGGAATGGCGGTGGGAAACATTGCTGGTCTTCCTAATCGTGGGAGTGAGATTCTGAATGGGGTTCGCCAGTATGGCGTTGACGCAGAAACAGCCATCCAACACGCCTTTTGAAAGATAGCGAAAGAACCGAAAAGCAGCACTGAGCTACTCCAAAGCGACGCAGACCCGGCAAAAGGGCTATGGACAGCCCCACGCGGCGTCAGCGATGCCACTTCGCTACTGGATCAGCGTTGGGACCAAGTCTCCATCGGTCGGTACGCTGTGACACCTTCCTCGACCAGTCGATTTCATGTTTAGTCGCATCAAACCCTAATAAATCCACTTGCTGAAGGGTCAGGGTGCCCTCAAGCAATACTTGGATCAGGCGGCATCAACAGCTAGTTTCATCATGTCCCGCACCTCACCCGCGACCGCGTGCAACTGGGCGTTGTCGATGGCCTGCATGGACGCCACGGGGTCGATGGCGCTGATCTCGGTGCCGCCGGCCACTTCGCGCAGAATGACATTGCAGGGCAACATTGCGCCCACTCGCGGCTCGATTCCGATTGCCTTATGGGCCATTTCTGGGTTGCAGGCCCCAAGGATGCGGTAAGGCTCCATCTCGGCGCCGATCTTCTTTTTCATCGTTGCTTTGACATCGATTTCGGTCAGAATCCCGAAGCCATTTTCGGCCAATGCATCGCGGATGCGTAGTTCGGCGTCATCGATGCCAATATCTTCTAGGATGCGGTCATAGGTATAAGCCAATTCAATTTCCTTTCTATTATTTGGACAGGTATTTGGCCAGCGCCAAGACCCCCAGGACGACCAAGATGATGATGAGCAGCATCCAGAAGCCACCCATTCCGAAACCCATCATGTCGACCTCCTGTTCCGATTAGCGAAGAGGTGGCGTCAGCCGTGGGCTGACGCCACCCTCCTTAATTATCGCCGGAGTCGTCAGCATTGTTCATTTCAGACCCCATGCCCTGACCATCGCCGGGCTGACCTTGCATCTGCCCCATCATGCCGGAACGCATCTTCTGCATCCGCTCCATTTTCTTGGCTGGCGCGGTCATTTCGTCGCTAGTAATGGCGCCGTCGCCGTCCGCGTCGAGCTGCTGGAACTTGTCCACCATTTTCTCGCGGATCATCGCACTGTGCAGCGTCTCGAACTCGGCAATCGACAATGTACCGTCGCCATCGCTGTCATACTCGGTCAGCTTGGCCTGCATCTGCTCGCGCATTTCCTCGGGTGTCACGTTGCCGTCGCCGTCGGCATCAAGCATCTGCATCATTGCGCCGTCCATCATACCAGACCCCATGCCGCCCATCTTGCTGCCGTGCATTTGGTGCATCTTCTGCATCATGCCGGACATATCGCCCATCATACCGGAACCGCCGCCCTGCATCATCATACCGCCATCAGCGGGCTTTGCTTTCCCGCCGTGGCCGTGGCTATTTTGCGCGTAGGCTGCACCGCCGAGTGCGGTTGCGGCAGCTAACGAGAGGGTGAGAATGAAACGTTGTGACATGGTGATCTCCTTTTCAACTGTCATGCGTTTGACTTAGGCATCTCACATTGAGCTTGCATGGTGTGGCCGTGAATTATTTTGTAACGCTTTGTAACTTTAGTGCTGCTTGGGCAGTTTTATGCCGTACCAGAAACCTTCAAGACGATGGACAGCCAATTGTTAGCAGCAGCGTTTGATTGATGATGTGGATCAGAGCTGTTCATTGAAACGTTCGTTAGATTGGCCGAGATTGCACCGTAGAAGGAACCCGTTAAAATGGAGATACGGACATGAAAGACTGCATCATCGTGGGTGGCGCCCCGTGCGCAGCGGCAACCAACTCAGGTAGCGGGATCAATCGACTGACACATTCCGCGGCATGCTTGCGGTTCAGTGGCTGTAGGTCAGAGGCGGTATCATTTGATTGCTAGGTCTAAACTATCACTAAAGGCCCTTTATCGTACAGTAGTGACAGACAGACGCCGCTTTAGTCCATGATCCGCCAAACCATGGAAACCGCTTTGACAAAAACCCGCCATACGCTACGCCGCTGCTCGACTGACAAGCAGGATCTTTCGGCGCAACGCGTAGCACCTGTCGATCTTGATGTCGCGAACAATTGGATCTACACGAATCATGGCCTGGCGGGCACGAACCGGGAGCGACCCGGCTTGGCCCAAGCGCTGGCGGCGACGCGCGAAGGCGATACCTTTGTCGCTCCAAGGCTTGACAGATTGGCTCGATTTTCGCCTTACAAGTTACAAGCGCGCCATCGCCGACAAGCTGGAGAAACGCGGTGTGGGGCTGGAATTTCATGGTTCGAAGATTAGTTCTCGCTGCTGGTCGCGAGTTTCCCCGGGACTGGATGAGGTGCTGCGCCTGCAGGACGTTGTTGGCTGATTGCTGGGCGACACGCGAACTGGCCATAAGCGTCCGCACTCTTTGGCCGGACTGTTGCGCAGGGCGGTCTTCGGGCGGCTGGCCGGATATGAGGCGTGAATGAGGCAGATCGTCTGGTGCTCCATCAGGTGATGCTGCAGATGGTCGGCGGACGGGCAGTGTATGTAACGCTGCGTCCGCAAGCCAGAGGGGCGGTTCTAGACCGAGGTGTTGGCGGCAAAATCAAAGCAAAGCGGCTCGGTGGCATCGCCCGAACGCGTGTCGATCAGGCCTAAACCTAGATCAATCCAGCCCTGCAAGTGCAGAAACCACGCAACGAATTTGTTTATATGCCCGAGCAGCGTATCCAACAGGCTTGATCGGACGGTATATAACAGGCAACTTGAGACGCACGGCGTTTCACTTGGGGAATGTCGGTGAAGCCAAGGTTCATGAGCATTGCAAGGCATTCGGTCTAGAGTCTTTGATATTCTGTTGGCCATTTGGACGGGACTATTCGGATTCGCAATTCCTGCCCTGACGCTGTTTTCTGCATCCGACAGGACTATCAGAAAGGCGACCCGCTTGTGGGCCCGTGGTGTACTACTCGGATTAAGGCTTGTCGTCGGTCTCGACTATGTCGAGCACAAACGTGAACATTTTCCTAAGGAAGCTTGTCTGATCGTTTGCAACCACCAGTCGACATGGGAAACGATTGCCTTTCTCCTACTGGTTCCTGACGTTGCGATCATGACGAAACGGGAACTCGTCAGCATACCTGTATTTTCCTGGTACCTCAAAAGATCCCCGATGATCATTATTGATCGGGAATCGGGCTCACGCGCGTTAAAAATCATGATCGACGAAAGTCGAGCAGCATTATCGCAAGGCCGTTCGGTTCTTATTTTTCCCGAAGGAACGCGAGGTAGCAAGACGGACCAACTTACATTCAAGCGTGGTGTAGGGCTGCTCTACACGAAGCTAAACGCGACCGTCCTACCTGTCGCAGTGGACTCAGGCAATTTTTGGAGCCGCAAGATCAAGCGGCCGGGAACGATCACCGTCTCGTATCTTCCTCCGATCAGCCCAGGACTTCCTGCGGCAGAATTCATACGGATGACCGAAGCTTTGATCGAAGCGGAATATTATCCGAAGAAGAGCAAAGACTGATTCGTAGAGGATTACCACTAGGAGTAATCAAGTTCAGGAACCTCTGAAAAATCTCTGGTTTCGGTTATGATCTGATAGGTGTTCCTGCATTTTCGGCCAGTTTGCAGCCTGATTAGGATAGATCAGGGTTTCATCTAGGCCCAATACCAAGACGACATTGCAGAGGCGGAGGAAGTCACCCTTCCCGTCTGGCAGATGAAAACAGAGCGGGACGAACACGCCGGGCTAAAAGAAAATAGCGGCGTATCATCCAATGCGCAAATGGGTGTCTGTCACGAAAGTGTAGGGTGGCAGATCAAGGTTGCGCGGAGCCGGGCCTCTGCGAACACGTCCGGCAGTATCGTATTGAGAGCCGTGACAGGCGCAGAACCAACCTTTCCAGTCGCCACGCGGTTCGCCACTTTTCTGACCCAGTGGCACACAGCCCAGATGGGTGCAAATCCCGATGACGATCAGCCACTCTGGCCGCTCGGCCCGCTCCGCATCCGGCGCAGGATCAATCATATCCGCCGCGTCGTCAGCCCGTGCAAGAGTAATCTGTTCTTGCGTGCGTCGGTCAATGAATACCGGCTTGCCTTGCCAATTCAACGTGATGCGTGTGCCAACTTCGACGCCGTCAAGATCAACGTCTATCGAGGACATTGCCATCACATCGGCACTTGGGTTCATCGAATTGACCAGCGGCCAGATTGCTGCGCCCGCCGCCACGGTGCCGGCACCAGCGGTGGCATAGTAGAGGAAGTCGCGCCGGGCGGAGGTGCCGCTGGTACTCTGATCAGGTTTGTTGGGGGCGGGGGAAGGATTCTGTTCGGTCACATCACGCTCCAGACTCTGATTTGTAGATGCACGGCCTGCCTCAGATGCCCCACGCGTAGTCCGGAATACGGCCTAAATGCACGGATACCTCGCCAAGACCTTCAATCGCTTCCACTGTGACCTTCGCGGCAGCTTCCTCGTCGTTGGAAGCGACAATCCCCCAGATATCGACACGGTTGTCTGCAACTACGACGTTCAGATGGACTGGGTTCAGGCCCGGCACTTGCGCAAGCGCAGCCAGGACGATGTCGCGCTTTTCGTCCTCGTCTGCATTTGAGTCGACGTGCACGATCGGCTGTGCAGCGAGTGCTTGCAACAGGTTGGCACGGCTCACGACGCCGACGAGCTTGCCATCTTTGACGACAGGAACCCGTTTGATGTGCTTTTTTCCAAGCAGTCTGGCGATTTCGCCAACCGGCGTATCCGGTGTAACAGTCGTCACTTGCGTGGTCATGATATCCTTGAGGTGCTGCCCCCGCTCTTGAACGAAGCCCCTGGCACTCGTCTCGGATTCGGAGAAGAGAGACAACCACCAGGAACGGGTATTGTCCTTTGCCCCTTCAACGCGGCGCATCAAATCGCCTTCACTCACGATACCTACGATGCTGCCCTTGTCGTCGAGGACCGGAATGGCGCTGATCCGGTGTTGCGACATCAGTTCAGCTGCCTTCTTGATAGTTGTGTCTGGCCGTCCCGTGATGACAGTTTTGGTCATGATTTCCGATGCGTTCATGTCTGGTTCACCCTTCGCGCGCGACTTCTCAGCCACCGAACAATCAAATCCTGTTTAGCGGCCACTGATTTAATGACGCGCCGGGCGGTGAAACATTACAGGCAGAAGTCCTTTCAGGGGTTGCTGTGGGCTGCTGACGTTTGTCGAAGCCACACAAAGATATTCTAGCGCGAACGCTGATCCTACCTGCATAGCCTGTGGATACACGTCTTCAGACATTGGCGCCCTGATGCATATCAGTGGGGTGCTTGATGGAGGCATCACTTTCGACGACGGCGCGCTCCTATAGGAGATAGATGTCGCTGGACGACAAAACCAATGAGCATCCGGGCGTGAAACGCGCTGTAGGGATTGGAAAGTTTTGGCTGTGCCTGACACTTCCAAAAGTGACTAGTGGTCGCCATTTCGCGAATTTGCTGTCATGCGGGCCACCCCGCGATGCTCTGGATCACGGAGGGACCTGGAACCAGTGCCTGGATTACTCACCGCGTCTGCGTATTCGAGAAGAGGGCGGTGCCCTCGTATGTCAGGGAACCGCCCGGGTATTTTGTGGCGCTTCTACTTTCGCCTTATCGTTATCCGAACCGGAGCGATTTGCGAGCGCGATGCCAATCAGGGTCAGGCTGATACCCGCGACCTCGAACCAGCCCAGTCGTTCGCCGAAGAACGCCGCGCCCATCGCCAGTCCGAAAATCGGCACCAGAAAGCTGAAGGCATTGGCGCGGCTCAATTCGGTCGTGGCGAGAATCGTGCCCCAGAGCCAATAGACCAACGCCGATCCGAACAGGCTGAGCGCGGCCAGGACCAACAGGAAATTCACCGACCACACGACGCTTGTCGGATCCTCAAAGGCAAAGGCCCCGGCCATGAGCGGCACGCCACCGATCAGCAGTTGGGCACCCATCGCCATGATCGGGTCGGCGCGGCCCGCGATGGACCGGATCAGCACATTGCTGACCGTGATCCCTATTGAGGCCATCAAGATATAGGCTACGCCGAGCGCAAAATTTCCGGACTGCGCGTTGAGAAGCCGGGGCAGCGCGATCAGGACGATGCCGCCAAAGCCCAGACCCATGCCTATCCAGCCGATGCGCCCGAGTCTTTCGTTCAGAACCAGCCCCGCGAGGATTGCCGCAAGCAGCGGCTGCGTGTTGGCCAAGACCGTCGCGATACCGGGCAACACGAACTCAGAGCCCATGAACATGCCCAGATAGCCAAGACTGGTGGCCCCGAGGCCGACGCCGACCAGGGTGATCCAGACCTGGCCGCCACGCGGCCAGGGGCGGCGCAAAGCCAGCCCGAGTCCAACCAGAGCGGCCCCCGCCAGAAACGCGCGCAGTGCCGCGAACGTGAGATGCGGCGCATAGAGTGAGCCCGCCGTGATCAGCGGAAAGCAGATCGCCCAGAGGAACATCACCAGGACGATCTTGCTGATGGCGATCATTCGGCGGCGACGCTGTCGGCCGGTTTCTCCACCTGTCGGGCAGATTTGCGGCTGGCGTTTGCGGGCGCTTGTGTCGCCTGCGGTATTTCCAGCGCGGCTTCGGCCTGTGCCAGATAATGACGGGTCAACGGCACCGCGTCGACGCGGTGCGCAAGCTGGATCTGAAAAACCACCATGCCGGTATGACG
>Ga0136598_1001092_pt1 | contig 11778 bp, 15 predicted proteins | sample AntRauTorcE11899_FD_104790 | JGI IMG/M metagenome (GOLD analysis project Ga0136598, IMG submission 104790) | Saline lake microbial communities from Rauer Islands, Antarctica - Metagenome Torckler E11 #899 | ecosystem: Environmental > Aquatic > Non-marine Saline and Alkaline > Saline | place... | reverse complement strand
GCAGCTATGATTTTCTGGATGAAAACTCAGGCAAAATGGCGAGAGCGCCAGGCCATTGATCACAGCTCAAGCGACCGTTCAATGTCACCACCAACGACGATTCAAATAGTGGCCGGTGGCGATAGCAAGGATTGAATTACCGCCCAAGCTGGTTCCAGTTTTTACACCGGCTAGGGGCGAGGTACAGTACCGATCTGCATACGGCGGTCGAGGTTCTGGCAAGTCATTCACATTCGCCAAGATGGCGGCTGTATGGGGCTACGCTGAACCGCTGCGGATTTTATGCACGCGTGGGTATCAGGTCAGCATAAAGGAGTCTTTTCACGCTGAACTAAAAGCGGCCATAGCCTCCGAGCCGTGGCTAGAAGATTTCTACGATGTCGGCATAGATTATTTGCGCGGGCCTAATGGAACCGAGTTTCTGTTCCGCGGGCTTCGTCACAATATCGGCAACATCAAATCGTTAGCCAAGATTGATTTAACGATCATTGAGGAAGCCGAGGACATACCAGAAACATCATGGATAGCCCTGGAGCCAACGGTATTCAGACAGGCTAAATCTGAGGTCTGGACGATCTGGAACCCATGCGACAAGGGCAGCCCGGTCGATGAGCGCCTACGCAAGCACCCGCCAGAGCGTGCGGTGATAGCCGAGGTTCAGTGGACGGACAACCCTTGGTTCCCGCCTAACCTTGAGGCGCTACGACAGCGCGAGCAGGAACGGCTAGATCAGAACAGTTACGCGCACATCTGGGAAGGTGCATACCTTGAAAACAGCAAGGCTCAGGTATTGCACGGCAAGGTTAAGGTCGCAGAGTTTGAACCTAGCCCTGAATGGAGCGGCCCGTATCACGGCCTTGACTGGGGCTTCAGCCAAGACCCGTTAGCCGTGGTCAAATGCTGGATCAATGACGACCGGCTATACGTCGAGCGCGAAATGGGCGGCACCGGAATCGAGATCGACGCAACGCCCGACAGGGTGAAGCGCGGCATTCCAGACATTGAGCGGTATGAAGTCCTTGCAGACAACGCAAGGCCGGAAAATATCAACTACTCAGCCCGTCACGGCTTGCCTAGGATTAAGGCGGCTAAGAAGTGGCCTGGCAGCGTACAGGACGGCATCGGCTATCTGAGGGGCTTTAAAGAGATCGTGATCCATCCGCGCTGCAAAGAAACGGCGAAGGAAACACGGCTCTACAGCTACAAGGTCGACAAGAAATCAGATCAGGTGTTAACCGACATTGTAGATGCCCATAATCACTACATCGACGCTATTCGTTACGCCTTGCAGCCAATGATTCGCAAGCGTGAAAACACGGCCATTTTCGGGACTTACGGTAATTAATATGAAAATTGATAAAGTGCTGCAATCCCCGAATACGCCCAGCGCCGACTGGCGTGCTATGTCTGGCTATTGGGAAAAGGTCGACGCAATAGTAAACGGCCGTGATTCGATGATTGAAGCCGGTGAGGAATATCTGCCGAAGTTTCCGAATGAAACGCGCAATGATTACGCATTCAGACTGAAGACCGCAAAGTTTACGAACGTATATCGCGACATTCTGGAAGGTCTTGCGCAGAAGCCGTTTGCTCACGAGGTGATGATTAACGAAAGCGCCCCAAACGCGCTCAAGGAACTAGCCGAGGATGTAGACGGGCGCGGCAATCATTTGCACGTATTCGCAGCCGAGACATTTTTTGCCGGAATCAACAAGGCAGTTGACTGGATACTGGTTGACTACACGCGAACCGAAGGCGCGCGCACGGTCGAGCAAGAACGCGCTTCAGGCGCTCGGCCTTATTGGGTTCACATACCGGCCGATGCGGTACTGGAAGTCGCGTCAGAAGTTATCCAAGGCCGCGAACAGCTTACAAGGGTTCGCATCCTTGAGGAAAAAGGCCGGGTTCGCACATTTGAACGGACTGACGGCAATGTCACATGGAAGGTAGAAACCGAGCAGGGTGATGGCGTTTGGGCGGTTGAGGATGAAGGAATCGTAACGCTCGGAGAAATCCCGCTGGTTCCGTTTGTCACAGGCCGCAGGCGCGGTAAAAAATGGCAGTTCCAGCCAGCTATGCGCGATGCGGCTGATTTGCAGATCGAACTGTACCAGCAAGAAACAAATCTAAAGCACATCAAAACAATGACCTGTTTCCCAATGCTGGCCGGTAACGGCGTGCAGCCGGACATGGAAGGCGGCAAGCCTAAAGCGGTTCCTGTCGGCCCTAATGCCGTACTGTACGCGCCACCGAATGCTGACGGCAATCACGGCACGTGGGAATGGATTGGCACCGATGCCGCTACACTCAATTTCTTGGCCGCAGATGTTCAGACCACCACAAAAGAACTGCGCGAGATAGGCCGTCAGCCGCTTACAGCGCAATCAGGCAACCTGACCGTAATCACTACCGCATTCGCTGCCCAGAAGGGAAACAATGCAGTGCAGGCGTGGGCGCTTCAGCTTAAGGACACGCTTGAAAATGCCATGCGCTTAACGGCTGAATGGATGTCGATCAGTGCGGATGTTGAGGTGATAGTGTTCACTGACTTCGGCATTGAGGATATGGATGACCGCGCTCCAGAGCATTTGCTTAAAGCGCGTGAGATCGGCGACCTTTCATCAACCACGTTGCGCGAGGAATTCAAGCGGCGCGGGATACTGGGGCCAGAGTTTGACGAGGAAAACGAAGTCACTGAACGGCTGCTATTGGAGCTGCCGGGCGGTGAATTTTAAAATGAGCCTGGATAGGCTCGACTACTGCCCGGATGGGAGAGGTAAAAAATGAAACTCAAGACCATTGAGCACGAAGGTAAGACCTACGCAGAAGTAAGCGACGGCAAGCCCGTCTATTTGGATGACGAAGGCAAGGAACACCGCTACGACGCACCCGCAATGCGCGGAAGCTTGGACAAGCTGAACGGCGTTTTAAGCGAGGAACGTGGAAAGCTGCAAGCGCTATCTGACAAGATCAAGACATTTGACGGACTGGACGCAGAGGCCGCAAGAGCAGCATTGCAAACGCTCGACAGCATTGACAAAAAGAAATTGATCGACGCTGGCGAGATTGACAAGGTGAAAGCGCAAATTTCCGAGGGCTACGATAAGCAATTGGCCGAAAAGGACAAGGCTTATTCGGAACTTGAGCGCACCCACCAGACCGACAAAATTAACCTAGCTTTTCAGGGTTCAAAGTTTGTCAAAGATCGGCTGGCAATCCCTGCCGACATGGTGCAATCAGCATTTGCTCGGAATTTCCAGTTTGCAAACGGCACGATTAAGCCAGTTGACAATAACGGAAACCCGATTTACAGCGAAAGCAACCCGGCAGAGCTTGCGAGCTTTGATGAAGCGCTAGAACGGATCGTCAGCCAGTACCCAAGTCGCGATGCAATTATGAAAGGCACCGGACACAGTGGTTCAGGCTCTGGCCCGGTCGACGGCGGCAATGGCGGCTCTAAAATGCGCCGTTCAGACTTCGACGCCCTGCCCGCTGGTAAGCAACACGAAATCGCCACAAAAGGTGATGTACAGATTATTGATTAACCCGCCAGTCTCGGACGAGTAGGCACCGCTGGACAGCAATTAAACCCTACCTACACTTTAAGGAACTTTATACAATGGCTAATACCCTCACTAATCTAATCCCCAGCTTGTACGCTGGTTTAGATATGGTGTCGCGTGAGCTGGTGGGTTACATTCCCGCTGTCCGTCGCGATGCTACTGCCGACCGTGCTGCTGTTGGACAAGCAGTGCGATACCCGATCACTCCGGCTGGTAACGTCTCTGATATCACCCCGGCTATGACCGTTCCGGAACCGACCGACCAGACCATCGACAATGGCGTAATTGAGATCACTAAATCTCGCGCTGCTGAATTTGGCTTTGTTGGCGAGTCCGAGCTGGGCTTGAACAACAATGGCCCTGGTGTGAACTTGCTTCAGGCTGATATGTTTGCTCAAGGCATCCGTGCGCTGACCAATGAGGTTGAAAACGATCTGGCTGTGGCTGCTGCCGCTGGTGCTTCCCGCGCCTTCGGTGCTGTAGGCACTCCCCCGTTCGCGTCCAACATCAACTCGTTCAGCCAGCTTGGAAAAATCCTGTCTGACAACGGCGCTCCGATTACAGAACGCAATCTGGTTCTGAACACGACCGCTGGCGCTGACTTGCGTACCTTGCACGGCATCAACGCTGATCGTGATTACAGCAACCGCTCGTTTTCCGAGCAGGGTGTTCTTATCACGCCTTACGGCCTCGCTACCCGCGAAACCGGGCAGGCTGTTGAGCACACTGCGGGTGATGCTGACAGTGCAACCACCAACGCTGCTGGTTATGCAGTTGGCGCAACGGTTCTCACGCTGGCATCTGCTGGCACCGGCGCAATTCTGGCTGGTGATGTGATTACCCTTGCAGGCGACACCAGCCAGTATGTGGTGACTTCCGGTGATACGGACGTATCAGACGGCGGCACCATCACGATTGCTGAACCTGGCCTTCGTGCAGCGGTTCCCGCCTCTACCACGGCCATCACGCTGGTTGCCAGCTATGACGTTGCTGGTGTGGCGTTCTATCGTGGAGCCATTGTTCTGGCATCACGCGCACCAGCATTGCCGCAAGGTGGTGACGTTGCATCTGATCGTCGCATGATCGTTGACCCTCGCTCTGGTCTGGCCATGGAAGTTTCCATGTACCCGGGCTATCGCAAGATGCGTTATGAAGTGGCGCTGGCTTGGGGTACGAAAGTGGTACAGACGAAACACGCTTCACTGTTGCTCGCTTAAGCAGTGAACTACCGGCTGGGGGCTTCGGCCCCCGGTCTTTTAAGGAGAACGATATGAGAGTGTCAACCGTATTGATTGACCGTGATGGCGTAGCCGTGCGGATTAACGAAAGCGACTTCGACCCGAAAACGGATAAAGTGTTTGTTTCAAAGCCTGAGGCACCGGCCAAGGAAAAGGAAAAGGCCGCGAGTAAGAAGGCTAAATAATGACTTACTACGGCACTGTGGCAGAAGCTGACACCTACCATTCAGAGCGCGGAAACACGCTCTGGACTGGCACGGACGAAGTTAAAGAAACCGCAATGCTGCGCGGCTCACAGTACATCGACCAGCAGTACCGTACACAGTTTCCCGGCTGGCCTACTGTCGACCGTGACCAGGTGCTTGAATGGCCGCGCAATTGGGCGTTTGACATCTACCGCAACGACATTTCCTCAACGGAGGTGCCGCGAGAGGTCAAGCAGGCCAGCTTTGAGGCCGCTCTGCGTGAATTGGTAACGCCCGACTCATTGCAGCCAGACTGGAACCCTGCAAACCAGAACAAGCGCGAAAAGGTCGACGTGATCGAGGTGGAGAAAATGGCTATTTACGGCCCGACTTCAGTTCTGCCAATAGTCAATATTATTCGCGGCATCATATCGCCAGTGCTAACCGGCCCGATGGGGTCGTCTATTTCCGGCGGCGTGGCTCGAACATAATGACCGGATTTAATTACACAGTCCTGCGCGACAACACAGCGCAGCCGCTGATTGATCGGTTTGGTAAGGATGGCACCATAACCGCGACAGCGTCAGACGGCCCAGCGTGGAACCCTGGCGGCGGCACTGTGGTAACAACCGAGACAGCAGTGCGCTTGGTTCAAACTGAGTTCAAGGCCGAAGACCGAGCCGGAACGCTCGTGAAGGATGATGATCTACTGTTTATCGTTAGCACGCAGGGCGACCCAGATATCAGGCTGGCGAATACGCTTACCGTTGATGGTCAGGTTTACCAGATTGTCCGAGTGATGCCATTAGCACCGGGGCCGGTTACAATGTTGATTCGATTACACGTCCGAGCCTAATGAAAGACAACGTGACTGACATTAGCGCCGGAAATAAGCCAGACGCAGAACTAGCCCGCCTAATCGACGCAGTGGAAGACATGCGCGAGCAGCTAGAAGCGCGGGACAGCCGCCCAGAGGACATTAACCAGATGCTAGGCACCTGTCTAGCCGTCTACCTACTACAGAGGCTCTAAATGGCCGCTACAAGACGCCAGCTAATCCAGCTACTCGACAAACTTGAGGGGCCGATTCGTGCTGCGTTCTTGGCTGATGTTCTGAATATCCGATCACGCGCACAGATTGCAGCGTTGGAAGCGGCGATTGCAGCAAACGATATTGATGCCGTTATGCGTGCAGTCGGATTGCGTCCAGGCTCAATGCAGGATGTTCGCGAGGCCATGCGGAATGCGTACATTGAAGCCGGTGTATTTATCATGGCTGCCGATGTGCCTAGACGGTTCGGCATGACGTTTGATTTGAATAACCCACGAGCAGAGCAGTGGATTCGTGAGCACTCCAGCGCGTTTATCACCCGCATCAACGAAGAACAGCGCGAGAGTATCCGGGCGGTGCTAAATGAGGCACTGATCGCTGGACGCAACCCGCGCAGCACGGCGCTGGACATAGTGGGCCGCATATCAGCCCAAACAGGGCGCAGACAGGGCGGCATTATTGGATTGAACGGGCCGCAGGCAGAAGCAGCACGCCGCGCACGCCAGCAGCTTGATAGCTTGGACGCTGCATACTTTCAGCGCAAATTGCGTGACCGGCGCTTTGATAGCATGGTCAGAAAAGCCATTGAATCCGGTACGCCATTGACACAGGCCAATATCAACCGGCTGGTCGGTCGCTATGAAGATAGGCTGCTGAAGCTAAGAGGCGACACTATCGGTCGCACAGAGTCTCTAAGCGCGTTAAACGAAGCGTCCGACGAATCATTGAGGCAAGTGGTAGACGAAGGACTAGCGCCACGAGAGGCCGTCGAGCGGATCTGGCGGCACAGCTTCAGCAAGAACGAACGCCCCGGTCATTTAGCCATGAGCGGTGAAAGCAGAGGCATTGATGAGCCTTTCGTCAATCCCGTTACCGGCGCTGTATTGATGCACCCTGGCGAAGGTTCAGCCAGCGAAACGATCAATTGCAGATGCCTAATCGAGCATAAAATCGACTTTATTGCAGTAGAACTAGCCGCATGACCAGTTTTCAGCAGCAGGTGGCAAATTACACCAAGAAATACGAGAAACGGCTTCGGGCTGCAGCGCGCGAGGCCGTACAGGAAACGGTTGCCATTGCTCAGACCCCTAGAGGCGCAGGCGGTCGGATGCGAGTTAAAACGGGCTTTCTACGAGCTTCGATTGTGGCTGGACTTGGCCGGATGCCGAGCGGCCCGACTCAGGCCATTGAAGACGCAACCTATAATTACACCGGCACGGCGGTTGCAGCCGCTTTGTTGCGATGGGATCCAAATACAGGCCAGACGTTCTTTGCTGGATGGTCGGCAAACTACGCTCGCCCACGAGAATTCCGTGATGGATTCCTGCGCGGGGCTACCGAGCAATGGCCGAAGACTGTGGACAGCGCTGCAAAGCGGGTTCGGCGCAGCATTTGATGATATGATTATGTGGCTAGGGTAATTCCCGAAAAGTCGGACATCCTAACCGGCCTGCCACACTTTTACAATTAGGACATTGAAATAGGAATCAATAACATGAACAATAAGATCACAACACCGCAAGAACACCGCGCCCTTTTGCTTGCTGCTATGGAAGCACTGCTCGAAGGCAGATTAAACGTACAGATGGCCAATGCGCTTGCTTCTATCTCAGGCGAAGTGCATAAAAACTTACGGCAAGAGTGGGATATGCGTGTTTATGCGGCTGAAAACCTCACCCTAGAACATGGTCAGGTCATAAAGATGATTGAGAACTGAGGTGCTGCTCGCGACAGCGCGGCACCGTTCAAGGGAAATCCAGACAATAGAAGATGCTCTGGGTTTTTTTGGCGAAATACAAGCAAGGACGCGACCGCCTCTCGGGCGTCCTTTGTTGTTTTGTTACTTGCGAGATATAAAGGGCCTTAGTTATAATTCATACGGGAAACTTGGCTATGCGGATTATTGCAGGCATGTTGCCGAAAGATTTATAAAGTCTCGGAAACTATCGGAAGGCGTCTTTGATTTGAAGCGCGGCGCAGATGATAACTTACCAACTGGCGAGCCTGACTGCTGGCCGGGTGTTATTTTTGGCACTGTAGAATCAGTTGTAGAACGACTTTACGCATACAAGCATGAGTTTACATCTAATCCAACTATCAGAGCGCTCCGCCGTTGTTTTATTGAGTTTGATAAAGACGCTGAAATTAACGATAAGGCGTGCGTCTATGCTTATGGAAGATTGCACATAACATCGTGCGAACGATCATACACGTCAATTAGAGCATTGGCAGACAACGAGCCTGATTTGATAAACAGGTTTGAAATGAGAAACCGATTCACTAACTGAAGATAGAAAAACTTTACTAAGCCCTCTTAATCGAGGGCTTTTTTTATGGGCGCAATAAATGGCAACAGATATTCTGACAGCATTCCTGACCAGACTACAGGCGTTCAATTGGACCCCAGCGCTGCCCGTCATGTGGCCGGGTGTAAAAGGCGATCCGCCGAATACCGGCCAATGGCTTGAAGCGTCACTGTTCCCCGGCGAGCCCACTAACCTAGCTTGGAACGCAGACAGCGCCAGCGAGTTCATTGGATTTGCTCAAATCATGGTCGGCTACCGGCCGGGCACTGGCGAGGTATTGCCGTCACAGATAGCGGATGCAATCATTGCCCATTTCCCGAAATCGCTTGAATTGGGCGGCGTGCGGATTAGCAAAGCACCATATCGCAGCCCGTCATTTGTGGAGGATGGAAACAAGCTATTCATACCCGTGACGATCCCGTATCGAGGGATTGTCTAAACCCTAGTCGTAAAGAGCTATAGCGCCCGCAATTTTGCGGGTTTTTTTGTTAACACAGATGGAGTTTTATATTATGTCTAATACCAATATTGGTGGTACTTTTTCAATCTCAGTCGATTCTGTTGACGCTACCATTCCAGAAGTTGCAAACACGACCCTTGATGAAACCGCATTCGGTGCGCTTACGTGGCAAGCGGTTCCAAACATGGGCACGCACGGCGATACCGGCGTTGATCAGAATATGGTGTCCTTCCCGACTTGGGATAACTTGCTTACCGTGCAGCAGAAGGGCGCGGCTATCGGCAAGACCTATGAGGTCATTTTTCTTGATGAAGCCAGCGACGGCATGACCGCGCTACAGGCAGCTTCTGCGATTGACAATAACAACAACTTTGCATTCAAGCTCCAATGGCCTGACGGTCGCATCGAATACGGTCGCGGAGTCGTTTCAGCACCGGGCTACAGCAAGGGCAGCAACGAAGACTTTGCAACCGTTGCATTTAACATCGCAGCCAACCAGCCGATCGTCCAATCAGCGGTTTAATCGGCTGATTGCGAACCAACCACAGCCCGCCCAGCGCGGGCTTTTCTTTCAGCACTGGACAATTACTAAATGACAATTAACCTATCAGCATTAGAACTGACCCGACCAGAACGCAAGATCAATATCCTTGACAAGGCAAACGAAAAAACCGGCCTGACCCTTTTGATCCGGCCTGATACGGATGACGAATTCATCAAGGTTCAGCGCCGCGCTACTGACCGCTATTCCTCCGGAAAAAAGATCAGCGTGCGCGAGCGTCGCGAGATTGGCGAGAGCCTTTTGATGGCGCGTGTAGCTGGCTGGGATTGGACGGGCCGCGCTTTGGAAGTGGTCGAAAAAGCACCGCCATTCAATGCCAAGAATCTGAAATCCGTCATGTACGAAAATGGCGAGCAGTCAGCGGCAATTCGTAAGCAGATCGCGGAGGCCATTGGCGACGAAGAGGATTTTACGCAGAACGACTAGCCGCATGTTGTGGCTATGTCGCGCACCAGATCAAGTTTGAGACGGTAAGAAAAGACGGGCACACGCTGGCCGAGATTTATGAATCGTTCGGTCAGCTAGTACCTGAGCCTGACGATCTACTGGAAGGCACTCAATACCTGATCAGATGGTTCTACGAGCTAAACAGTCGTCGCCAGCCTGGATTTACCGGGCTGGCACCGATTGACTATAAAGAGATAGCTGCCTGGGCGACGCTCAAGCGCGTGATTATCTATCCAGACGAAGTTGACGTACTGACCGCAATCGACAGCTCTTTTCTAAGTGCAATGCACGAACTTCGTGAAAACGACAAGGATTCCAAGTGATGAATATCAAAAGGGCTGATCAGAAATGGTAGATATTGCGGAACTTGGGCTGTCAGTCGATTCTAACGGATTCGTCAAAGCTGATCGCGACATGAAAGGCTTCAATAAGACCGCTGGACGTTCAGAGAAAGCGGCTGACCGAATGAACAAGTCGGCACGGGCGCTTGGGCAAGGTCTTGGCCTGCTTGCGGCTGCATCGGCTGCTGTGGCGGCCGCTGGCGTTAAGATGGCAATTGATGCAGAGGAAACGGCCAACAAATTCCGAGTTGTTTTTAGAGGCTCGATTGTAGAGACTGACAAGGCATTGCGCGAACTTACCAAGACCATTCCTTCAACACAAAGCGAGCTGCGAGGATTTGCGGCTGGCGTTCAGGATTTGCTAGTTCCTTTGGGATTGGCCAGAACCGAAGCCGCAGGCCTATCTGTTGACGCTGTGCGTCTGGCAGGTGATCTAGCCAGCTTTAATAATGTCGGTGTGGATGAGGTTCTAAATGGTATCAAATCCGCTCTGGCTGGCTCTAGCGAGCCTTTGCGCCGGTTTGGTATTGACGTTCGAGAGGGGCGGCTTCAAACGCTTGCATTATCCGAAGGTCTTATCGGGTTAGACCAAGAATTAAACGCAGCCGCACGCGCTCAAGCAGTCTTTGCCGCTATTTCTGCTGATTCATCGGATGCTGCTGGCGATGCAGCGGAAACCGTTGACAGCCTTGCTAATGCGGTCAGGTTCTTGCAGCGCGATGTCAAACAGGTAACCGAAGAACTCGGAACGGCATTGCTGCCCGCAATCCGTGACGTTTTGACGGTCTTAACAGACACCGAAGACGGCATGAGCATGGTCGAGTCGGCCGCCCGCAAGCTATTTAGCGTAATCATTATCCTAGCGCAAGGGTTCAACGCTTTGGCGCTAGTGTTTAGCGTGATTGGAAAAAGAAGCGGCGAATTAGCCGCAAAACTTGACCTAATTCGCGAGGCGGCAAAGGTCGACTTTGAACTGTCCGATATGGTAATCCCGTTTGCGGTATTCCGTAAGATTTTAGGCACGCTGGACGAAATGCCAGAACGCCTTGATGACCTTGCGCAAGGATTTGAAGCGATCAACGAAGCCGCTGACGAGGATATTGGAAAGTCATATCAGAACTTCGGTGATGTGCTAGATGCGCTCTCGCAGAGTTTCAGCGATCTAAACAGCGGCGTCACTAGAGACCTTGAGGAAGTTTCCGGCGGGCTTGATGACTTTGTCGGGCCGATAGCCCCGACCGAAGCTGAACTGGCAGCGTTAGCAAAAGCCGCTCAAGAGGCCGCTGACGCATTATCAGCATTCCGTGACAGCAATGCAGACCTTGCCGCTGAATTGTCCGGCCCGTCTGCTGTAGCCGTTAAGAAATTCAATGAGCAGGCCGCGCTTGCTAAAGGTTTCCTCGATGCTGGCGCTATCAGCGCGAAAGAATACGCCGAATCAATACGGCTGTATAGGACCGAGCTTGATGACGTTGTCGGGGCTATCGGCCCGACCAAAGCTGAACTGGCAGCGTTAGCAAAAGCCGCTCAAGCATTATCAGCATTCCGTGACAGCAATGCAGACCTTGCCGCTGAATTGTCCGGCCCGTCTGCTGTAGCCGCTAAGAAATTCAATGAGCAGGCCG
>Ga0136598_1001081_pt1 | contig 11852 bp, 18 predicted proteins | sample AntRauTorcE11899_FD_104790 | JGI IMG/M metagenome (GOLD analysis project Ga0136598, IMG submission 104790) | Saline lake microbial communities from Rauer Islands, Antarctica - Metagenome Torckler E11 #899 | ecosystem: Environmental > Aquatic > Non-marine Saline and Alkaline > Saline | place... | reverse complement strand
TTTATAGACTGGAAAAAGGGGGCTGTCTGTCCAGTTTCCCCTTTATGTATATTTATGCGAATTCTTGTATAAAATTACATTGATATTTTTTTTATCATTTTACTTGACGTACTTGGCAGTCTGTAGTACAATATAAGAGAAGTTAACAAACGTTAAAACATAAGGAGGGCAATTATGGGACAATTAAACAAAGACAAACAAACAGAATTAGAGCAAGCCATACAAGAAGCAGTTACAAGATTAGAGACATTACAGGTACATTTAGAATACTTAGTAGCTGACTATAAACACGGTTATTATAAACTAGCTACCGCAGGGTATACAGATCTTCAAGAATTATATATAACTTTAGACAATGTAGAAGCATTAGTTAATGACTTAGTGGAGGAGAATTAAAAACCCTCCACCAGTGGAGCTTCTACCTTTAAAAAGGTAAGGTTCAAGGCTACGGTCTAATTCTAAAAGGAGGTTATAAAGAGAATATGCCTAAAGTACAACACACTATATCAATTAAAATAATTGAACTAGAAGAAGCTATAGCAAGAGACAGATTAAACGTTACAGAAGAAGCACTAGCAGAAAGACAGGAGAAATTCCTAACAGACACTAACAAAAGCTTACCAGTAGCAAAAAGTCATTTAGAAGAGCTTAAAACAGCAGAGACACAAGAAGACTTAAGTACAGCAATGGCTAACGCTAACAAAAAATTCAAAGGAGAAGGAGAATTAATATGACATATCGAGAAGTATCCGACTTACAGAATTTAATTAATAAGTACGGACAAGCAGAACAAAAAGTAGGAAAAGCTTTAGTAACTAACCCAATATATGACGAAATCGAAATATATCAAGCCGAAAGGAATAACCTACAGTCAGAAGTTTTTGCTACTTTATTAGCACAAACTAAATAGTATTCGTGGGAGGGCAAGAATTAAAAACCCTCCACCAGTGGAGCTTCTACCTTTAAAAAGGTAAGCTTCAAGGCTACGGTCTAATTCTAAAAAGGAGGTTATAAAGAGCTTATGACTAAAGTACAACACACTATATCAATTAAAATAATTGAACTAGAAGAAGCTATAGCAAGAGACAGATTAAACGTTACAGAAGAAGCACTAGCAGAAAGACAGGAGAAATTCCTAGCAGACACTAACAAAAGCTTATCAGTAGCAGAAAGTCTTTTAGAAGAGCTTAAAACAGCAGAGACACAAGAAGACTTAAGTACAGCAATGGCTAACGCTAACAAAAAATTCAAAGAAGAAGGAGAATAATTATTATGGCTAAGAAATTAACACCAAGTACTAACAGCTTCTGTAAAGCGTACAAAGACGCACAAGAAGCTAAGTTACTAGAAAAATTAGAAATTAAAACAAATAAAAAAGAGGAGGACATAAAAAATGTCTAAAGAAATTACAGCAAAAGAGTTTACTATTTTAGTAAAGAAAGGAACAACAAAAGAGGGAAAGGACTTTAATTATTACAGAGCAGTTAAAAAAGACGGCTCATTAATGGACTGTAGGTTCAGAAAAGAGGTTACACCACTTCCAACAGTTAAGAGTATAATTAGTGTACCGCTAGACGCTTGGAACATAGCAACTAATAGAGAGTACCCTACTCTATGGGTAAGTGCTATTAATGATACAGTACCAGTACAAAGTACTTTTACTAAGTCAGACGTAGACGGCGACATATTTTAGTTAAAATGTAGAGGGGCTTAACAGCTCCTCTTTATTTTGAAGGAGGAACAATGGCAAAACTAAAAAGTGTAGGCTACGGCTCAAAGCTTAACAAGTACGGCGTAAGGTTCACTAAAAGCGAATTAGAGAAGTACCAGAAACTAAGAAAGTCACTTTATGATAAACAGAGATACTTAGCTAAGAAGCGTTTAAAGGAACAGAACGAAAAGTATATAAGTCCAGAAAGACTTAAACAAACTGCGAAGCGTAACTACTACGAATTTAACCCGCCTCAAAAAATAAAAGACATAAGAAGTAAAAAGACTTTTAAAAACCAGATACGAACTACTAAATTAAAGTTATCTAGAAAGTTAAGACATCGAGTAGCAACTTACAGAAAAAATTACGTCCAAAGTTTAAGGACAGCTGTTAATTCAACAAGAATAAAAAACAAGACTTCTCTTTATCAACAAGTCAATAACATTGACGCTAAGCTTAAAACATTAACGGAATTCCAGCTAGAGCAATTCTTCGAAGACGTGCCGAATATTGAATATAATTACGAAAACGAAATAAGCAAAGTGTTAGAAATGATATGGCAAACAATTTAATAATAACAGCAGACTTCGAGACTATTAAAAGGGGAGATAGAGTGGAGGTATGGCTGGCAGACGTTTATTGTTTAGAAGAAGACAAACATACAAGCTTTTACAATATTGCAGATTTTACTAACTATCTTCTATCAATTAAAACTAAACAGAAAGTCTACTTTCATAACTTACGTTACGACGGTAACTTCCTAGTCAACCACCTTTTAAAAATAGGCTGGCAATACGACGAAAAACCTAACAAAAAGAAAAAGAAATTTTTTACCCTGATAGGCAGTATGTCAGAGTGGTATATGATAAAAATAGGTAACGTCACAGTAGTGGACAGTCTAAAACTAATTCCACTTTCAGCAGCAGAAATAGCTATTACTTTTAAGTTAGACGTTAAAAAAGGAGTAATAGACTACAAGAAGTCCAGACCAGAGGGTTATATTCCAATACGAGAGGAGATGGAGTATGTCTTCAATGACACGGAGATTATAGCAAAAGCTATAAAATTCTATAGAGACAAAGGACTAACAAAATTAACCCTAGCTAGTAACGCTTTAAATTCTTACAAGTATAGTGTAAATGTAAATTACTTTACTATATTATTCCCAAAAATAAGCGACGAAGAAGACGAGTTTATACGAGATAGCTACAGAGGAGGCTTTACTTATTGTAACCCTAGTATAAAAGGTAAGTTAATTCCTAAATCTTGTAGCTACGACGTTAACAGTATGTACCCTGCCTGTATGCTTTACGATAAGCTACCGCACGGAATACCTAAATTCTTCGAGGGCGAATATACAGAAGATAAGAAGTATCCTTTATACGTAATAAGGTTCAATGCAGAATTTAAGCTTAAGCCTAAACACGTACCAACAATACTCCAGAGTAATGGACGCTTCTATACTAATAACTACTACACAAAAAGTAACGGAATAATTACTCTTACTCTTACCAGTATAGACTTCGAAGTTTTTAAGAAACACTACGACATATCATTTATAGAGTTTTACGGAGGCTATAAATTCAAAGCTAAAGCTGGACTATTCCAGAATTATATATACGAATGGAAAGAGGAGAAAGAAAACTCTACAGGCGGAAAGCGTTTTATAGCTAAGAGAATGCTTAACAGCCTTTACGGAAAATTCGCGACTAGGAAATATAGCTACGTTAAAATTCCACACTTAGAAGACGATAAGCTATGCTTTACACTTAGCGAAAAACAAGAGCTAAAACCTGTATATCTTCCAGTAAGTGCTTTTATTACTAGCTATGCTAGAGTTAGACTTATGACAGTAATACAGGACAATTACGACCGCTTCTTATATTGTGATACAGATAGCATACACTTTACAGGATGGAAAGTACCTAAGTTAGCTATACACGATACACTATTCGGTAAATGGGGCTTCGAGGGTAACTATACAAAAGCTAAATACCTAAGAGCTAAAACTTATATATGTGAGACTACAGATGGCGGAAAGAAAAATATTAAAATAAGAGTAGCTGGACTTCCTAAAAGTGCTAGACAGACTATAAACTTCGAAAACTTTAAAGAGGGAGCGAGGTATTCTGGGAAACTTCAACAGAAAATTATAAAAGGTGGAGTAGAACTTATAGAGACTACTTACAAAATTAAAAAACGTTAGGAGGAATTATGACAAAGCAAAAACAAATACAAATACAAGCTATTATTAATAAGAATAACGAATTAGTAGTAGAAGAAGTTAAAGAAGAAGTTAAAAAAGTGGAGGCTGTCTATGAAATGTAGATTACTAAATTTTAGCGACAATCACTACGCTACAGAAACAGGAGAAATTTTTAAAATAGGAAGAGCTTTAGTGTGTAAGAACGGAGTAACTAGACTTTACAAAAGTAAAGAGCTATGCCAAGATATAACTAAACACGGATACCATAGAGTTAACTTTTACATTAACGGAATTAAATTTAAAAAATTAGTGCATAGACTAGTACTAGAAACTTTTAGACCTATAGAAAATATGGACACGTTAGAGTGTGACCATATCGATGGAGATACACATAATAACGAATTAATAAACTTACAATGGTTAACAAAACACGAAAACCTAGCAAAAAAGAAATTTTAATAAATTATAATTTTAACTTGCATTTTTATTAAAAATAGTGTATAATGATAAAGTAAAGCAAGTCCTTATACTACCCTAGTGGGAAGCTCTGTACTCAAAAGGTACCCTTCTAGACTACAGTTTTAGAGAAGCTGTTAGTATAAGGCAAAGCTTTATATTTAATCAGGAGGCACAGAATGCTTACATTACTTTTAGTTAATACGCTAAACATACATACTACAGAAGTACTTACAACACTAATTAATATTACGGCTATTTTAGAAATGATATTAGTAGTAACAAGAATTCTTAGAAAGGGAATATCAGCAGACACGAAACTAGGAAAAATCCTAAACAGTGTACATACTACAACAGATGAATTAAAAGATGCTATAGAGGAGGAGTTAGAAAATGGCGGAAAAGAAGACAGCAGAGGAGCAAGCGGAAATTCTAATACAAATACAGGAACAAGTAAAAGCTCAATCTCTGGAAATGACGAAGCTAAAGGAAACTAACAAAAGCTTGTCAGAAACTAATAACGACTTAGTTAAAGCTAACAGTAAATTATATGCAAATGTAATTACTAGCAAAGAGGTTATTAAACCTAATAAAAAATTAGAGGAAGATAGCACAGTTAACTATAAAGACTTACAAGACAAAGCCGTTAAGGTTATTGTTAGTAAGGCAAACAGAGACAAATTAGAAGAAAGAAAATTAACAGCAGAAATTAACGAAGAATTAAAAACCATTAAGGAGGAAGATTAATTATGATTACTAACACAGCACTAGACACTATTTTTACAAGTGGTGCAAACCCTAAAGCTACGTATACACCAAATATCAACGAATACGTAAATTTAACTAACAAATTAGGACTACAAATTATTAGAGGTGCGGACGGCTTTGAAAACCCGTTTGACAAATTCAGAGCTAAGCTAGAACTAGGCGACACAATAGAGACAAGCTTTACAGAAGCTGTGGCAGGTGTAGAGTTTAGTTTAACAGAAGATAATCCGTTTAGAATTAGCAACCCTAGTCTAAAAAAGGCTTATCATACTTTAACTAAACACGTACAATATTTGCAAACTTACAGAGGACAAGAACTTAAAAAAGCTATGGCAGGCAAAACTTTAGGAGACTTCTTAGCTAGTATGCTAGGAGCCATTAAATACGGTTCAAGCTTAGACGAATACAACGCTAACAAACTCTTTTACTTCCCTAAAGTAGAAGATGGAGAAGCTACTATTCCTACAGTTTACGACCTATTCGGAGACCAAGTAGAATATACAAATACTGCTAACCCTTTAGCTACAGACGAAAATAAAGTAAGCTTCGCAGAACAAATATTTAAAGATATTAACAAAGCGAGTGACGACCTACAATTCCCTAACACAGCTTACAGTAAAGACGCAGTTATTAATGATATTCCACTAGACTTCCAAGTACTACTTATTAATAAGGAATACCATAGACTTATGCGAGAAAGCGTACTAAGTGACACTTATAATGCAGACTTCAAAAAGTTAGACATTAAAAATGTTATACTAATTGACGAAGACCTTAACACTAGTAACCCAGCAGTAGACAAAGTAAATTACTCTACAGTATGGAGCATAGTAGACAGTAGAGAAATGATATACTATTACGAAACAGAAGCGTGGGGAGTAATTAACCAACCTATAGAACACTATACTAATCACTCTTACGATTACGATAGAATTATTAGTTATCCTTACTTCGCTTGTGCTTCGGCAGGTATTTACGAACAAGTGTACACCTCATAAATAGAAATAATTAAAAAAGTCAATATAATATGTATTGACTTTTTTACTTTTATGTAGTACAATTATAGAAACAGGAGGAGCAAAATTATGACAATAACATATTACGAAAATGTAGGACTTTCTAACAAGTACGAACACTGTTTAAACTTCCCTACACAGACTTTAAAAACAGCATTTTTTAATAGTAAAGCAATAGCTGGACTTAGTGATATTCCAGTAAGACCTTTTAAAATTAGTAATGGCTTTTTCGTAGCAGATGTAAACTACGATACAGTACAAGAATATAACTATATATCTATAACTAATTCTACTAGGACTTATTACGCTTTCGTAGAAAAAGTAGAATATATAACAGCGTCTACAGTAAGAATATTCTTTAGCGTTGACATTATGACTACTTACGAATACGACTATACACTTAAAGAATGCTTCGTACAAAGAGAACACGAAGACCGCTGGAATATAAATGACACAGACTTAGAGCCTATCTTTAATCTAAACGAAGAGAATTTAGCATATGGAAAAGAATATAAGAAAAGCACTACTAATCTTTCAATAGGAGACGCTAGCGTAAACTGGCTTTATATATCTTGTACGGAAAAGATAGACGTTAACGCATTACCATTTACTTGCAGAGATTACGGAGGTAAAATAGACATAGGACTTCATATTTATTGTGTACCTTATAACACAGCAGCAGCTGTAAACGGAGTACACGTTTATAAAAATAGTGTAAGTACTTATATAAAAATGGGAGACATACAGCCTATAGTAAACGCACTTAGAGAAAATGTAAACGTTATAACTATGCACATAAGTAAAATTCCTCCTGTAGAATTTACAGGCGTGCAGTCAGGAAGTGACTTTAACATAGACATTGATACGGCGGACTTATACTGGACTTTCGAAGACTTGTCAGCATTAACTGGAGGAACAGACCAAGTATTAAAAATTAGAGAAAGAAAGTCAGCAGGAATAAGTGGAGCTAGAATTATTTACGACTTATCAAGTTTTTATATTACTAATGATATAAGTATATCTAACGACAGGAACGAGAAATATGAAAGTAAGCTTTTGACTTACCCTTATGCTTTTACTAGTGTAAATTATGGAACTAATACTATAATACTTAAAAACGAATTTTTGACAGAAGACACTACACTTCAATGCTTCCAAAGCCTTTCTAGTGAAAATTCAAGCTTAATGTTTTTAAAAGATTATGTTACAGCTTCAACTACTACCACTACTTCAGCTACAACAAATAGCGAAAATATTATTACTAATCAAATACCTAACTATTTGAACTTAAGAACGGACGCTTGGAATAATTATATATCTTCTAATAGAGCGAGCAGGACTTCTGGTTATATTACAGCAGGAGTTACTACAGGACTAGCAGTAACAGGAGCTCTTTTAGCCCCAGTTACAGCGGGAGCAAGTTTAGCTATTGCAGGAATATCTGTAGGAGCAGGGACTAAGATAGCAGGACAAATTACTAAAGAAGCAGACATTAAAAACACTCCAGACGACCTTAAACAATTTAACGGCGACTTATCACTAGCACAGGTTACAAATAACTTATTCGCTAGGAAAACTAGGTACGAGTTATTAGACAATTTTAAAGAACGATTATTTAATTATCTGACGCTTTACGGTTACAAAACAGACGACATAAAAATTCCAAATTATACTAGCAGATATTATTTTAATTACATTAAGACTATTAACTCTTATGTAGACACTAACTTATTAGAGCGTCACGGAATAGAAGAGATATTTAATAGAGGTACTACTTTCTGGCACTACAGAGACGCTACAACCTTTAGGGGAATATCAGATTATACTAAAGAAAATGTAGAAATGACGCTAATAGCGGAGGAGGAATAATGGCAAAATATAAAAGTAATGTACAATCACAAATAGCTTACATTAACAGTTTAAATACAAAATATACTAAAAAATATAGAATGATAAGTACGTCACGCTTCAACTATAAGGGCTTCGAAGAATACGGAATACCTAACGACTTCTTAGAAAAGTTACTTTTTGATAATGGAATGGCAGTTATGACAGAACACAACGGAGTAATATACTGTTTGACTGTAGGAGGTTATAAGATTAACTCTTACGCAATTCCTACAGCGTTTAACTGTTTGTCTTCTAATGGAGACGTGAACATACAAAGAGACAAAACTAACGCAGTGTTAATATTCGATAATATAGACTTACTACCTATTAACTTCTACGTTGATAATTTAATTGACGATATTATAGAAGCTAAATTAGCAGAACGTTTAAACATAAATGCTCTTAAAGTGCCTATTGTTTATTCTGGAAGTGCTAATCAAGAATTAGAGATTAGAAATATGGCAAACAAACACGGACTAGGAATGCCTTACTTATTCAGAATTAATGACAGCTCTATTAAAAAATTCGACGAACCCGTTACACTAGAACAGACAAACCCTACAAGCTACTTAGCAGAGTTAAGAGACTATAGAAATAATATACACAACGACATACTAGAAGTCTTAGGAATTAACTTTAGTCCAATAGACAAAGCAGAAAGAGTAATTACTAACGAAGCAGACGCTAATAATCAGTTACTAATAAATATGTTAAATAGAGCTTTTAGGAATAGAGAAAGAGCTATAGACGAAGTTAACAAAATGCTAGGAAGTAAAATTACAGTAGAACTTAATGCAGAAGTCTATAACGAAGAGCAAATTAAAGCTGTAAAAAATGCAGACAAAGACAAAGACAAAAACAAAGACACAGAGCTAGATGATATGTTTAAGGAGGAATTATAATGGAAGAAAGTATATTAGACACCAGTAACCAGACTTTCTTAATGGTAAAAGAGATTAACGAACTTCTGGACGTGTTCGACTTCGACTACACCTTAAAGACAGACGCTTTTACAAATGACGAACTAGAAGAACTATTTTTATATAGATACGGAGAAAGGCAAACTAACCAAAGTACAGCTGTTAGCTGGGCAAGAGTTTTAAAAGCTTCGTGGCTTAAAAACTTATTTAAGTATAACGAAATTTTTAATGCTTACTTCGATATTACTAAATTTGACACAGTTAGTATGGAAGAAGATATAGCTACCACTGCTTTGGGCGACAGTGAGTTTATAGAGCCTAGTATAGAGGGAACAGGAACAGAAAGTCCAGCCTCTAAGAATAACAACTCCGCAGAAAGTACAGTAGCAAGAACATCAAGCGGAAGAAATGGACTAAGCTTTATAGAAGATATTAAGAAACTAAATGAAATAGGAAACCCTGTAGACGAGTTTTTAAGCTCTGTAGCACAGGACGTCTTACTTCATTATGTAGACTAAAAGGAGGAGAAAAAAATTATGTCAAGTATTTACGATAATAACTTACAGAATAGTTACGTAGAGGGAATGTTAAAAACTCTACAAGCACAAATGGACGAACTAAACGTAGAAAACTTCTACACTAAAACAGCTACGGACATACTACTAGAACTTAAAGTAGACAAAGACTTTAGCGAAGTAACAAATAAAATTACACCTATAGACGACGACTATTTACTTATTAACGACAGCGAAGACGAAGGGAAACTTAAGAAAGTTAAGAAGTCAAGTTTAGGAGGAGGAGGAGGAGGTGGAGCTTACGAAGTAGTAACTACAGGAACAGTTACTAACGGAACTTTAGAACAAGTAATAGTAGATAGTACACTTCTAACTAATGGCGAGTACACTTTAATACTTTCTAACATAAACTTAAACTATCCTGGTACTACGATAGCTTTTAAAAGAACAGACGGAATAGTAGAACACGCTACTAAAATTTTGCGTGCTGGTTCGAGCCCTTTAACTACACATTCATTTTCAAAGGATGGAATGTTTATATTCAATGAAACTCATGGTGGTACCTCAAAGTCTAATAATAGAATAGAAATGTCAATAGGTACAAACTTCGCAGTTATGCAGTCTTCGTGGTTCGAAGAGAGTATATATTCATCAGCAAGATATATGCAACAGACAGTACTAGTAAACAATTCCGATAGAAGAAACCTAATAGTAAATCGGGCTTTTACAGGCTCATACGATTACAAATTAGTAAGATTAAATTAAGGAGGAATTATGAAACGAATTTACGATAATAACTTAGAAAATACTTATGTAGAGGGACAGTTAAAAACTCTACAGGCTAGCTTAGACTTAACAGGCGAAGCTATTTTAGAATGTAATAGTACAATAGATTACGGAGAAACGTTAACAATAGACTTGACAGCTTTAGGATTCGAATTCGAAGTTAACGACTATATATACTACGTAAGCTCTACTCCATATTATACAGATACAAACTTCGGACATAAATTTAATCACTTATGCCCAGACATTTTATGTAAAGTAAGCGAAAGCGACAGCTGGCTGAGCGACTTAGGAGTACTAAACATTAATACATGCATAGGAGAAGCACAAGTTAATACTAGCGGAAAGACATTAACCTATAAAAACTTAGGAGTATTTATAGAAACAGTAGAAGAAATGTCACAAACTTTAAACGTTAAAATGTGTAGAAAAATGTACAATGGCTAAACATAGTTTATTTTATGACTTTAAAGAAATTGAAAAGAAGAGCTGTAACTTCAATTTTATACAAAGTGACAGAGGCGTAGGAAAGACTGTAGGAGCAATTAAAAAAGCTATTGACGATTACTTAGACAAAGGTATTAAGTCTATCTGGGTACGCCGTTATAAAACTAATATTAAGAACGCTGGTAAAGGTTGCGTATATGGATTCTTTAACGGCTTTATAGACGCATATATTAATAACCCTTTAGCAGACATTAAGTTAAAAGTTAAATACAACCAGCTTAAACTAACTACTAAAAATAGTGTTAAAGGGTACTTAACTAAAGACGGAAAAGAAGAAGACTTTATATTCTTCGTACCACTATCACAGCAGGAAAATATGAAAGGTAATAGCTACCTAGAGTATGGTAATATCTTCTATGACGAATTCCAAAAAGAAAAGAGTAACACACCTTACTTACAAAATGAACATAACCAACTAATCAACCTTTATATAACAGTAGACAGAAACAGAGACACTACTAAGCTTTATGCCATGGCAAATGCTGTTACAATTAATAACCCTCATTATGCATATATAGGAGTAAAAAACTTTAATACACGCTTCTGGTATAAGAAAGGTAAGAACGGTAATAATCTTTATGTAGTAGAAAATTACATAAATAAAGGTTATAGAGGAATGGTTAAAGAAAGTAACTTAGGAGAAGCTCTTAAAGGTACTAAATTCGGAGCTTATGTATTAGACAGCGAGTACTTACAAGATAATGATATATTCGTACAGAAAAGAAGTGGACGCTGTTTGTATATGTTTACAATAGCAGTCAATAGTAGACGCTTCGGAGTATGGCTTAACGAAGAGATAGGACTAATCTTTATAGACGATAAGATAGAACCTAACTACCCTATAACATACAGCTTGTCCAGTGACACATACGGACTTAATATGTATGCTCTAAGGTATGCTAAAAATAAGTACGACTTCAATAAGCTTGTATATATGGTTAAGCATAACCTAGTACGATTCGATAATACAAGTATTAAAGACGCAGTGTATATGATATTACTTAAGTGTGTATAGGTATACAAGAATTCGCATAAATATACATAAAGGGGAAACTGGACAGACAGCCCCCTTTTTCC
>Ga0136598_1001078_pt1 | contig 11880 bp, 11 predicted proteins | sample AntRauTorcE11899_FD_104790 | JGI IMG/M metagenome (GOLD analysis project Ga0136598, IMG submission 104790) | Saline lake microbial communities from Rauer Islands, Antarctica - Metagenome Torckler E11 #899 | ecosystem: Environmental > Aquatic > Non-marine Saline and Alkaline > Saline | place... | reverse complement strand
TGTTTGGGCGCTGGTTCGCATTATCCGCAAAGCTGCTTTTGACTCGATCAACTGCGCGAGTAACCGCTGAGCCTGCATAAATGTCGCTTGCCCGAGTCCCGGGCTGTCCGTCTCTATCTTCACGCGCCATGCTAGAGCCTCACGTATCGAGTTTTACCTGTCCAGTTTGCGCGAGCAAGCGGTGATTCGCCAGCATGCATGTGCGCGTAGTCACGCTTTGCGGCTCGGACAGATTTCTCATAGCCTTCTCGCATCGACTGACTGGCGGCCATGTTGGCGCCTTCCGGGTCGTTGTTCCGCAGTGCTCGCCATGCTGCATAGTCCGCCAGCATAAGCTGGTAGTCTTCAGGAATTTCCAGCGCCATATCCATAGTCTGCCGGGTCATCTGCTTCAATGGCAAACGCATGACGCGCAGCTGCACGACATACACTTCGTTCGGCACAGGGCTCAGCCGCAATCTCTTTGTCGCTACCTGCGCACCGTAGCACGTTGGGCGGCCCTCATAAAACATCCGCGACACCTGTCCGCGTGTGCCGTCGCGCATAGGGTGCCAAGTCTGCCGCCCTTCGGTATCGGTCTCGATGATCCCAGCTTCCTCGATACGTAGAATGCGCGGGTCCAGCTCGTACTCTTGCTGGCCCACTACTGTAGGGAACGTAGTGAACTCGGATGTGTCGTCGCTAAGGCAGAACGTGCGCCGCGCAAAATTGCGATACGCCTCGTCCAGGAACCGTATCAGCTCCGTGTCAGACCACAGCTGCGGGCTGGCAATGTCTCGCAGCACCGAGCACCGCAGGTGGCCCAGCAGCTCAGACTGCTTCATTACTCATCGTCCAAATCATCAAGCCCTTCCAAATCACCCAGGTCGTCACCAGACGGGTCGTCCTTGGCGGCCGCATCAGCTTCTTCCTGCTCCGCCGGAGCGCGCATTGACGCCTCCGCCGCAGCATCCTCAACAGCCTGGGCCGCGGCCGCAGCTTTACTTTTTTCAGCCGTTTTCTGGGCGGCTGTTTTCCGGCCACGGCGTGTTTTCGCCGTCGCTTCTTTAATCTCTTTTGGAACCGGCTCAAATGACTCCATCTTTTCGTGCAGGGCCATAGAGGGGTTGTAAGGGTAAATCTCACCAGTGTCTTTGTGCCGTAGCATAGTCGCCATGGTCATCTCCAGAAAAGTAATAAGGGGGCCGAAGCCCCCTAGGATTAGCCGGTGTGCACACCAACCACAACAACGCGGAGCTTAGCAGCGGCCAGCGAGGCCGCGGCAGGTGTCGCAATCAGCTCAGTGTCAGCTGTATACAGCTTCCCTGCAGCGGCGTAGGCGCCGCCTCCAAGGTAACGCCCTGCCGTGGCGACAGCTTGCGCCGCAACCCAACCGTTGGGGTCAGTAGAGTCACCCACATCAACCGTCACAGTCGCTTCGCCAGTGATTACCTGCAGTACAACGTCCTGCACAACCATCCCCGCCGGGATATCCATAAGTCGGATGGTGTCGGTGGCAGCTACGCCACCATCAATCCTGTCCGCCTCAATGGTGTTCTCGAGGATAAGGTACGCCGGATAGCCAGCAGCACCGCTACCAGCAGATTGCGCGATGGGTTCACCACCGCGATACGCTTCAACATCAGCCATGATCTAACTCCTTATTAGCCTGCTGTAACGTAGGCGGTAGCCAGCGCTTCAGGCTTGGTGACTTTGTGACCATACACCATCAGGCCGCGCATGATATCCCCAAAAGTGGATTCCGCGCGCAGGTCTTCGGTTTTGGTCAGCTGGGTCGCGAACGTGATGCCTGCCTGAGTGCCGGCGATGACACTGTAGGTCGTGTCCCCACCATCCGTGTAGCGAGGCAGCAAGTTGCTGTTGTACACAGTGAAGCGATCGATGATGCCGATACGCCCATTGCGCAGCGGTGACGTACCGTCACCCGTCAGCGATGCGTCTTTCAGGTCGGACAGCTTGAGCAGCGTCGTCACCCAGAAAGGCAGGAGTAGGAATCGACCCGTCTCAGGGTTATTCTCCTCGTCCAGCGCCTGACCCAGATACATGATCATATTGAGCACATTAGCTGAGGTGATCGCCAGCGGCGTGCCAGTGACACCCAGGTTCAGGTTTCCAGAGATACGCCCAGCCGTCGCGCCCTTGTTGGTAGCAGCTACGTCAGGTGGGATGGTGCCGAGTACACGCGTGTCGAGCTTGATTTTCATCTGCTCGGACGCATCCTCAGCCCAGATGTTCATCTGGTCAATGTCCTGCTGCTTCTCAACGATATCATCGATGATGGTATCCCAGTAGAAGCCCTTGTCGATCAGCAGCTCGAGCACCGGCGCCGTAGGGCGTTGGTGAATCAAAGACTGACCAATCTGGTAGTCGCGAATTTCAAGCGTCGGTCGCTGACGGATGATTACCTTATCACCCATGTTGCGAATTTCGCCTTCGTAGTCCGTGTTTGAAATCTGCGTCAACACGGTCCCATCGTAATACTTGTCGATGAGCTTGGTAGACCAAATCTCCGGGATGAATACCCCGGAATAGTTGGGCTGACCCGGTACGCGAGGATAAGCCATGTTTCTTTACTCCTAGTTAACTATTGAGGTCGACACGTCCTTCGGTTTGAGCAAGCGCAATCTCTCGCTCAAGGGCTGCAAAATCTTCGGCGGACATCGCTTTCTCACGAGTTCCACCGACGCGTCTATTTTTGTAGACGCCGGCGATTTCACTGACGGTCCAGATTTTTTGATCGCGAGCCTCAGCAGCAGGCGCAGCGGCTTGCCGCGTCTTCTCCGGTGCGACCTGAGCCTCCAGGTCAGTGTTCCGGGTCTGACGTTTCGCGGTCTTCACTTCCTCGCTCTTACCTGTCAACTTCTCGTACGAGTTGAATACGTTCGCCACCGTCGCATGGTCCAGCGCTTTCACGCCGTCCGCGAACACACGCTGCATGGCGGTGTTCTCTTTGAGCCAATCAATGAAACTGTCGTCGGCGTCCAGTTTACGCCAACTAGGCGACAGCTGGTCCAACTTGGTATCAAAGCGCTCTTGCGCGGTGAGGTGCGTCACCTCGGAAGTCTTGTCGACCGTACCTTTCAACGCCTTGAGTTCGTCCTGGATCGGTCCGATCATCTGGGTAGCGATGGTTTTTGCTACCTCATGAACGTACTCAACCATGTCCTGACCGAAGGCATTTACTTCGTTGTCGGTGTAACTAGGCTTCTGTGGCTCAGCCGGCTCCTGTGCTCTCGAGTTGTTGTGGTCTTGAACTTGGGCAAGCAAATCGCGTAGCTGCTCTATCTGCTGGTTCTGAGCGCGGAGCATGCCGTCTGCTGACTTCCACCGGGCTTCCGCCACCCTTGCCCGTTCCTTGAGGTCAGTGTCCTCGTCGGCTTCGGGGGGTGGTTCTTCCTGGCGTACCGCAGGCGGCTCGTCCTGGGCAGGCGGCTCTGAGGGTGCGTCGTCGACAACGGTCAGGTCAGGTCCGGTTTCATTGGCTGGTGATGCAGCCGTAGGCTCCGATTGCTGCTCTCCTTGCGGTGCAGACAATTCCCGAATGCGTCGATCCGCTTCCTCTGCTGCTTGCTTGACTCGCTCTGGTTTCATCATTTGCTCCTTTGCCGGTGCCGTTGTCACTCAACGCTTTCCGGGAGTTCACCCACGCCTATGTGGCGTCGGTTTGTATGAGTGAGAGTATCTCGCGTAGTCTCCGACAACCGCCTTGCAGCACTCTTAGTTGGTCCATATCAGTCATGGTTACCAGTTTGTCCTGCTCAGCTACCAGTTCGCGCTCAAGGAAATCAATCAAGACACGATTTTCACGTAACCTGTTTATTTCCCTGTGCTCTTGCTGTGTCGGTCTCACACGTTCCTCCCACTCGTATGGGCGTAATGTCTGTTAAAAACTCAACCGTGTCAAGGCGTTAACGCGTTTGGGCTGAAGTTGTCTGTCACCGGCGTGCCGTCGGCAAGCTGCTCACCGCCGCCGATAGACGGCTGGCTCTGGTTACCTTGCGTGCCCTGCTGCTGTTGCGCCAAGGCCTGCTGTTGCGCCATGTTGGCATCGAGCTGTTCTTTCGGCGGCACGATGTCATCCGTATTGAGGCCCAGGCCCTCGGCTACGGCGCGTAGCACCTCCGCACGTCCCTTGGTTCCGGTGATGCTTTGGTCGATCGGGTTCGCCGTGACATTCAGGAATTCGTTCCTGCGCAGCTGCAGGCTCTCCAACTTCATGAGACTCACCGCACCGCGAGCAACCACCTGCGCATCGCCTTTGATCGTCGGGTCTTCGGCGTACATCATGTTGTGGTTGTATAGTTTCGTCAGCATAGGCGACAGCACCTCGGTGTCCACGTTCGACACGACCCCCTTGAGGCCTTTGCTTGCGGCGTCCATCAGCATGCTGAGTCCTGACGCAGTCCTGCTTGGCCCTGACATCTTGTCGGAGCCGCCCATGTACCGCGGCACCATAGAGAAATCGTCGGCAAAACGGTAAAACGTCTCAATGACATTCATCAGGTCCGTTGCGTTACTCTCTGGCTGGAAAAAATCAATCGCCTTGCCCTGCGTGCCAAAGTCCGAATCCTCCACCTGGTGAATAGCCCACGGCTGCAGGCGAGTCACGTCCTGCCCCGGCGCCAGCCTGTCAATGTTTACCTCTACCTGCGGCCCAGATGCCATGGCCATGTTGTTGACCAGCGAGCGCACAGCAGCATTCACCACGCCCTGCACGTCATCCAGGATGTCCGGCAGCGCGAAACCCCAGAACTCCCCGGGGACATGCTCGTAGCTGGTTTTAAAATACGGCCTCTGGTTGAGTGGGTCGTAGTTGATCTGCGCCTTGATGACCCAGTTGCCGCACAGCCACACACAGGACTCATACATCGCTTCGCGGTCGTCTACGCGCTCATCGTCCAGGCCCCACTCAATCAGGTCTTTGCCCAGTACGGGTCCGCTATACTCAATGACATCAAACTCAAATACCTTGCGCTGCTGCAGCTCCGGCACTTGGTCACCAAAGTACGCATTGCTGGCGCCCAGCCCCATCCAGTCATGCAGGCCACCTGTCTGGTTTTCACGCAGGCACGCTCGGATGGCGCTCTCATCATACCCAGGCGCGCCGATAAGATCGTAGAATTGCGAGTATGTGTACGTATGGTGCTCAATAAAGAAGCCATCTTGTGGGCTCTCCGCGCCGGGCGCTGGGTATGCTCGGAACGGGTCCACGCGCTCAAACGTCGGCTTGATGACCTTTTTTACGGATGGCTCCAGTGTACCCGTGTCGTCAGGAGCCTCCCACTTCAGGACTTTACGCCGGCGTAGGACAGGACCTTTCAAGATGGCGCTTGGGTACGTTGCCAGATCGATCAGGAAGCGTGACAGTACCTGCTCAAAACCCGCCTCGACCATCTGGTCTGCCATGTGCTTTTCCATACGCTGGGTCGTAGAGCGCGCCTTGTCCATCAACTCCTCTTCGTACCGATCCATTTCGGCGGAGAGCTGAGCGCGGACCATGACCGGGTCCGGCATCTCGTTCGTACTCGCGAATGCTTGCGCCACCATCTGAGATACCTTGGCTTTTACCTGCGCCTCTGCGTCTGGTGGGAAATCTGGCTTGGGTGTCGGGTTCAGCGTCCAGGGTCGGTCGTTCTGCCCCATGAAAATATCTCGCAGCCACGCCTCCACAATCCGAATCTTGTTCGCCGTGACCCGCGCGTACTCCTGGGAGCCGCCGAACTCTTCGATGTTCGCGAGCTTTTCCGGGTCATAAATGCCCAGCAGGGCACGGTGTGCGCGCCGTATGCGTGGTAGTGCCGGCTCTTTCGCCTGGCGTGCAACTTCCCACGCCTCAGTGACGTGCTTGGCCAGCCCACTCATAAGGGGTCGGTTGTTGTCTTCCCGGGCATCCTGTGTAGCTTTCTGCGCCGCCTGCTCCGCTTTTACCAGCTCGGAGTTCGGCACCACGCGGATGAGCCCCATCGCACTTTGTACCATGCCTTCCTCCGTTAAATTGATCTCGATTCGCGGTAGCTGGAGCCGTAAGATGAGCTGGATGTAAAGTTATCCGCCATGCTCGCGCTCACGTTAACCGCACTCATCGCCGATGCAGCCAGCTGCGATACCGCCTCCGTCGCCGATTCAATGCTCCGCAGGCCGAGAGAAGTGACGTGTTTCAGCTGCTCCACCTGCAGCTCAGAATTCTGCAGTATGGCCTGCAGCCGCGCGCGCTCCCCTTCAATCAGCACAGCGGCGTTTCGAGATTCGCCGGTGACGCGAGCCTCCTCTCGAGACAGCTCAGCAGAGTACCGTGCGATCTCGGCTTGGTACACCGAAACTTCTGACTCCAGTTTCGCTACGCGTGTCTGCATTCCGCGCGACCACGCCTGCACGCGAGTGTCGTAATCGCGCACTTTCGAGTCATTAACCGCCACCTGTGTCTCGATCTTGCTGGCCTCCACGGCGGTCTGTGCCCTGAATGCATCAACCAACCCTGCGAATCCCTGCACCTGGGAGCTGTATACATTGGCCCGAGCCTCCTCGCCGCGGACCTGGCCCTCGAACACGTCGAGCTTCAGCCGCTCGTTGTCTATCTTGGCGCGGTGGATGTCCAGCTCCGTGCGGTACCGGTCAAGCAATAGTGCCTTGCTCTGCAGCTGTGTCTGATTGGCCTCGACGCGCGCTCGGTATACATCCACGACAGTTTCTATCGCACCAACTCGCGCGGTGTATATGCGTACCTGCTGCTCGTTCAAATCACCACGCAGGCGGCTGGCCTCCAGCTGGCCTCGATAAATCTCTACCTTGGCGAGCTCGCCTCGCAGTTTCTCAGAGAATGCCTCAATATCCGCCTGGTAAATCTGCAGCTCTGTGCGGAAAACCTCCAGGCGGGCATCGAATATTCCGCGCGCTACATCAAACGCCCGGTTGGCCATATCGCGACCGGCCCCGTGCAGCTGGATGTACTGATCGAACACCTGCCCCTGCAGCGCGATTCCCTGCTGTACACCGAAGCGCAGGTTCTCCAGCTCTTGCTGGTGCACTGCAATTGTAACTTCCCTGTTGGTCTGACCTCGATTGTCTCTGCTGGCCTGACGTATCTCGCTAAGCCGCGCCAGCATGGTGCTTCCTGGTAGCGTGAAGCCGCGTGAAGCCCAGTCAGACATTGTCTGCATCACCGCCTGATCCGTAGCTTTCTGCTCACGTGCAATACCGCGATCGAAAAGCGCCTGCTCAATCTCAGGTGGTAAGCCCGTGCCGCCATCCAGCATTGCGCCTAGTCGCGTCATTGCCTTACTACCATCCACGTTCCGCAAGTTATGCTCTTGCTCAGCCAGCAGGAACGCATCGTCTACGCGGTCAAATATGGCGGCGCGTGACTCGTTGGCGTTGCGCACATAATCGTTGTCGTAGATATACGGTAGTGGGTTATTGAATTCCGGGCGGTCTACGTCAAGCTGGTCGATGGCCAGCTGCAGCGCCTCTGGTATGTCCAAATCTGTTTCCAGTGCAGGGAAGTCAGGCAGGCGGAGTTCTTCCTCGCTTGGCTCCGGGACCGGTGCGACTGTCAGCTCGGATGGGTTCGGCGCTATACCTGTAAACACCAACGACGCGATGTCTGGCGCGTTGGGTGTTCGGATGCTTGGTGCACTCGGTGCACGCTCGTTAAAATCGTATTTGTCCAGGCCGCGAGTGTCTATCTCAGGCAAGGCAGGCTCTTGTGGCGGGTCCGTGAGTTGTATTGTTCCCGTGAACTCACCGACGTTCGTAGGGTCGGCGAACGGTGTAAACTGCGGGATCACCGAGAAATCCGGGATGTTTCCGAGCTCAACTCCAGTGACCTCAAAATTTTGCAGCTCTGAGATAAGCCCGGTGGCGGTGCGGGTGAAGTCAGTCGCTTGATCTACGAACCATTCAAAGTGATCGTCGATTATAGGCCGCGCCGTCGGTAGGCCGATCAGATTCCATCCAAGCGACATATCAAACCCTCCGCTGCAGCATCAATGGGTGCATCTCAAACTCGTCAATCTCGAAGTCACTGCCGTCGACGTTTTCTAGCTCGAACTGCCAGTACCGTGATTTCAAACCCATGGCGAGTGTGACCCTCTGCTCCCTTGGTGTATTTGCTGTCAACTGCTTTGCCTCAAACCAATGCTCTACCAGCTCACCACTTTTGGCCGCGCGGACCTTAAGCATCAGGCGACCATCCGAAGTGTATCCTAGATAGGCCGATCGCACACGTTTCAAGCGGCTGGTACCAAAGTCCACCATGAGGCTCTTTATGCGCGCACTGATCGGATCGCCTGCGTCAGTCTCGCCTTCCAGACTATACAGGCCTGTCTCGGAGGCGCCGTAATAGACCCCGTCGATCTGGGCAAATGAGTTGAACTTGAAGTTTTCGTACTGATAGACCGCGCGGTCGCCCTCAGTGTTCATAACCCAGCCTGTGAACTGCTCGTCCGCCAGCTTGAGGGAGACCGAAGCCGTCGCCGTCTCCAGCAGCTCCGCCATGTATCTCGCGGACAGCTCAATATCGTCAGTAGCCATCGCTGACTCAGTCAGTGTGACCATCAGCGTGAGGTGCGTCTCGAGCTCGTCTACCACCACCGCCGCTTCGGTGAGCTCTGCCACCAGAGTGCGTGCCAGCTCTATCGTCTCTGCGACTGTGGCTGATTCCGTAATCTCGCCTGCCGCGGCGTGCCTGGCTGCATCATGCGCGACAGCCTGCTCGATCAGCTCGACAACCGCCTGGTACCCGGTCTCTACCCCCGAAACCGCCAGAGCCTGCTCAATAAGGGTGAGTACATACACAGAGTCGAGCTGTGCTGTCGCCTCCGCTGCTTCCGTCAGGTCAACCCTGTACGCCAGCGCCACGGTCGCACTTGCCGCGGCTAACTCAACCAGATTTACCTGCGGGTTATAGTAGGTCTGCACCTCCTCCAGCGCGTTTGCCGCTTCTGTCAGGTACTGCACATACGTGCCTTGTGTCCCGCTGCTCGCAATGCCCTGCTCGACAACATCGTATAGGCCGGCGCCCAGTTCAGAGCCGGAAAAGCTGTTTGGCACCACAACCTCAAAATAGGGGGTCGCCTCCGGCGCCGTAGCCCCTCCCGAAGCAGTGACGACAAACGGCGGCATCGTCAGGAATGCACTGCTGTAATCTCCATCCGATGCTAGTAACTGTAGCGGCCCCAACGTGAGGTCCGCGCTACCGGTGTGGTCAAACAGTGTGCCGAACGCCGTAAGCTGCAGGTAGAAAACACCGCCGGTCAAGGATTCCGGCGATACGTCGGCCTCACTGGCGAATACCTGCAGTGCTGGAAACTCAAGTACGCCGCTCGCCAAGGCCCCCGTCGCCCCAAAACCATCGACGCCTGTAGCTTCGAGGAGGAGTGGGCTAAAGGCTATATTCACCTGGCCGGTTGACTCCAACCCGCCCAGCGCAGTATCCGTATCAACTTCAAAGCCCCCGGTAACTGGGTTGTCGCTGACGTCAGTCGATATCCACGTCGTACCGTCGTATTCAAACTGAACCGTGTCGCCGTCAGGGATTGCGTAATCTGTAGCCGACCCGTCGATCGTCTCAGCCCCACCATCGACCGTCACAGCACCACCGGTCGCTGTAATCGTTACCGTGTCTCCCGCACTAGGGTCGTCTGGTAGGGTGATCGTGACGGTCCCGTTAGAGGCATCCACGTTTACGCGGTATACATCAGTGCTCCCGGCGGTCAGACCTTCCCAGGCATAGCTGGTAATGCTGTCGTCAGGCAGAAGGAAACCAGCAACCAGCCGAGTTGTACCGGAGTACCCTGACGCGTATTTCGCTAAAAGCGTGTCCCCGGCTATCCCTGTGCTGCCGTCACTAGCAAAAAGTGTGCCGGTGCTCGCCCCTGCCGTGAGGTATACTTCGCCCCTGAAGTGCGCAATGTTGAACTGGGTGGCGGCGCTGGTGACGGCTGATACAACTGCGTTTGCCCCCGTCGCGGGGTTGCGCACCACCACAGAAGCTCGGACAGTAGCCGTTTGCTTTTCGAGGCGGATGCCAAACCAGGCTTGGTCAGGGTAAACTGGCGCTTCGGCGCCTGGGACTAGCCCGACAAAGATACCGCTGACTATGTCAGCGATGGAGAACGAGAACTCCCAGTCCCCACCACGCGTCTCAGCGCTGTTGGCGGTATGCGACCAGTCAGCCCAGAGCGCAGAAGCCATGTTTATCTACATCCAAAGGGTATGCTAGGCGGCACAGGAAAAGGGCAGCCCGCCGGAATGGAGCCCGCTGGGTAGGACAGCTCAATGTGCCAGTTTCCGCAACTGTCCTGAAAGCGTATCGCGGTTGGGACCGGGCAATTTGAGCCTGTTTCTAGCCCAGTACCTGCAGTGACCTGATTTCCCGGTTGGAGAAAACCTTTCCGTGTTGGGGGCTTCGGTCGGCGCAGCGTCGGACGAGTATCCCCGCGCGGTTCGAGCGCCGGCGGCGGCCGTAGGGGCGGCCGGCCGCTTTCTCGCGGCTCAGCAATAATCGGCTGCGGCGGAGTGATCTTGGAAAAATCCGTCGTCGCAATAAGCGTGCAGCTCATGCGTTACGGACCCTCTGGTACGGCAATGCCGAAATTGTTCAGCGTTAACGGGTCGGTCAGCGCTTTCGTCACGCTCGCTACGATCATGTCCGCAAAAGCCGTGCCCACGGTGCCCTGTACCCGCCGTGCTGTGGTAGACGCGGTCTCACCGTCGTCAGCAGGGACATAATATCGAAAAAACGTCATGTCGCCGGCGGCGGCAGCTTCTCCCTGCCACGCTTGGGCTGCGTCTTTTAGCAGCACGCCGTTGGTGGCTGAGGCAGCGAAGTCCAGCAATGTTGTACCATCGTCATCGACGGTAAACGTATACATCAGAGTGGCGTCGCCCGGTAGTGCATCATCCGGGCTAGACGGAATAGTCGCGCCTTTGTAGATGTTGATTTTTCCGGCATCCAGGGCGTCTTTCAGCGAGCCGGTCACTGCGAGGTAATCCCGCAGCCCGGTTGAAAATTTTGCCATGTTACTCTCCTAGTTGAAGAACAGGTTGAACTCAATACCGGACACCACGGTGGCTGAGTTTACTACGCCGGGCATATTAAACAAAGACTCGCCCACCGTGCCGTCGATTCGAGGGTAGTAATTGCTGTCAGTGCCCGGATCGTTGAGGTTCCATACATACCGCCACCACCCGGGTGTACCGGAGTCGTCGCCGTTGAATTGCCAGTCGCCGACATGCACGAGATGCGTCATACCTACGCCATCCAGCCGGAGTCCGCCCGTTTCGGCGCCGACTACAAACGGGTCTCCGTTTTCCGTGATGGAGCCGAGCAAAGTGCCGGTAGGTGCAAAGTCAGCGCTCTCCGGCTGTGGGCCTGAGTAGACGTCGATCTTGCCGCGCCACATCATCAGTCGAAGGCCCGCATCCCAGAGCATCGCGCCGCGAAGGCCTGAACTTAGTCGAATCATTAAGTGAACCTCGAAATGTAGCCGATCTGAACATCGTAATCTGTGCCGCCGATTGTAAACGTCACGGTGTTCGAGTAATACCGATGCGTGTCAGCCAACCCTCCGCTAAAGTTGCCGGTGCCTTGGTAGACGTCAGAGAACAACCCGTTTTCCTCAAGCACACCATCGCCGTTTGAAAGAGCGTTGATGCCTGCAGAAGACAGATTTGATAACCGAATACGCCATATTCCGTCGCCTTGGTCTGATGCATCAGCGACTACGAGTAGCGGTTCTCCAAACGGGTGCGTTACGAACGGGAATTCCCCAACGGACGTGGCGGTCACCGGGGCTGTGGCCTCAACGAAGAAGTCGACCGTGTCGGGCCCCCACGAAGCTATCTCGGGAGACGTCGGCGTGGCGCTCAGGCTCGGCATGT
>Ga0136598_1001004_pt1 | contig 12454 bp, 9 predicted proteins | sample AntRauTorcE11899_FD_104790 | JGI IMG/M metagenome (GOLD analysis project Ga0136598, IMG submission 104790) | Saline lake microbial communities from Rauer Islands, Antarctica - Metagenome Torckler E11 #899 | ecosystem: Environmental > Aquatic > Non-marine Saline and Alkaline > Saline | place... | reverse complement strand
TATCAAGCGCTTCAAAAGCATCAGCTTCCTGCCCTGACTTGTCGACCAATTTTCGTCCTTCCTGAAAATGTCGTACGACCATTTTGTCGCTGTCGGGTTCAATTAAATGGTAATCTAAAATATTTCCCTCCTCGACCATCCAGGCACAAATCTTACCTGCTACAGCAAATTGAGATAAATAACTCAATATATCGATGGTGTTTTTCCAGTACTTATCCGTAGTCTGTGCTACATGACGCGGAACGACAATACTCAGGTTTTCAAAGTCAAATAACTCCTCTTCCTCCTTGAATAAAATTTCGGTTTTATAATAATTTTCCAACCTATGGCGATACATCTTCAAAGCCTTGTCAAAAGCTCTTTGTTTACCAAAATCTAAACGTCCCTGAACTATAGTTTTCTGCAGCATATATATTTGTAGTAATGAGGTTTTGGTTATGATAACAGAAAATATCGTACCAAAAAACTATTTTTTGTACAATTTTTCCGAAAACTTACCAAGACCAGTGATGTGGTGGCATCCTATCGAACCTTTTCAGCGAAAAATATTCGATATTTAATTAATTATTATTGGTCATGTGATTCATTGGCCTGGACTTTCTCACGCTGAGCTACCAGTTTTTGCAAGGGCTCTAAAGAAGAAAGAGACAAGGGTTCATCTTTGCGATATGCTTTATATCTACCCTTTCCCATTTTTGTGCCGTTAAAGCTCAGGTGTTTGCGCAATTCCTGCCGTTGTTCTTGCGGAAGTGATTTAAAATCCGCGCACTTTTGAGAACAACAGTGGTCGTATTTTTCTGCACAAGAAGGGCATTGAATAAATAAAATATGGCAAGCATTATTATCGCAATTCACGTGGGTGTCGCAGGTAGCTCCACATTGATGACATCGAGCAATCACATCTTCTGAAATGCGCTCTCCCAATCGCTCATCGAAAACAAAATTCTTACCTACAAACTTGTTTTCGAGTTGCTTTTCTTCTACTTCTCTGGCATATTGAATTATCCCACCATCTAACTGATAAACATTGGAAAACCCTTTATGTTTCAGATAAGCGCTCGCCTTCTCACAGCGAATCCCACCGGTACAATACATGATAATGGGCTTATCTTTATTATCAGACATCATCTCCTCCACCTGTGGTAAGCATTCTCTAAATGTTTCTACATCCGGAAGTACAGCGTCTTTGAAATGTCCGACCTCCCATTCGTAGTGATTGCGCATATCGACTACATATGTGTCTTCGCGCTCCGTTAAGCGATTAAAGGCGACTGCATCCAGATGCTCGCCGCGCCGGGTGACATCAAAAGTATCGTCATTGAGACCATCAGCGACAATCTTTGGACGCACTTTCACATTCAGTTTGAAAAAAGATTTGCCATTATCCTCCACGGCAATATTCAGGCGAGTGTCCTTTAAAAAGCCAATCTCTTCCAGTATCTCTCCGAACTCCCTCCAGTGTTCTTTAGGAACAGATATTTGCCCATTCACGCCTTCATTTGCAACGTAAATGCGTCCCAACACATCAATAGAATGCAACTTGAGATATAAGTGGTCTCTAAAAAGTTGGGGGTTGCCCAATTGGTAGTATTGATAAAAGGAAAGTGTGATGCGCTCCTCCTCACTCTCCATCATGCGGCGCTTCAACTCCTCGCCGTTGACGCGGTTGTACAGTCTCATATTTCTCAGATTTTGTTCACGAAAGTGGAACCTTGTTCCGGCAAGTTACAAGCTTGCTGCTCACTCCATCAGCCACAAAGATAGCGATATTTCAGAGGGCTTTGGAAATTTTGTCCCTCTAAAATCAAAGGAACCTATCCTGCCTGAGCTCAATTTATCTCACACATTAAAAATTGCTCCTTTCCCTAAATGCTGTTGAATTTGTCTTGTCCTACTTTACGACTAAGGAATTTCGATGAAGAATCTGACCATTCTCATCGCGCCAGATCGCCCAATAAGTGCTTCCCGATAGCTGAGAAGGCAGCTGAATAGTTTGCGGACCAACTCCAATAGGTGAGCGCAAAACGAGTCGACCGGAAATCCCGACCAATTCAAAAGTACCCGGCATTTCGGAACGAATTGTAAGTTGGGATTCCGCGGGGTTGGGATAGAGTTGAGCGGATTGATTGGGAATGGCGCGCAGCCTTCGGATAGGTGAAAAGGAAATGTCTCCATCTTTCTCTTCCGTGCGCAAGCGTACGAAAAATCCGTCATCCGTCGGCCGATTGAGTTCTCCAGACCAGGAATAATTTAAATGCAACCAATGATTCACGTCCAAAGTGGTCCAGTCTTGAAACTCTAATCCATCCATTGACCACTGTAAGACTGCCTGATCCAGAGCGTAAGTGGTTTGAAATTCCACATTCAAATAAAAACTGCGTTCATCCCAGTATTCCGTCTCAAATGTCAACCAGTCCGCGGCCAGTATACTCTGATCCAGTTCCAGAACGTAAAGACCTTCACTTACATCGGAAACAATCACGTGTCCACTGGGGAAAAACGGGTAGGTTCCCCAGGCTCCTTTATTCCCAGTATAATTGGGCAAACTGGTATTTGTGAGAAAATACCCCACCCGCACAGGATCTGCCGGATTGGAAACATCCAATACCTGCAGTCCGTCGTGATAGTAAGCGACAAAACATAAATTACCGCGAATGAAAGGATTGTGAACGATATTGTCTGTTTGACTCGGATGTAAAACGGGATCCTTATAGGTACTCAAGATTCCCATATCAGATATGTCCGCTAAATCGACAAAATGCAGCGGATTCTCATGCGTTTCCTCAGCAACGACTGCAAAACTGCCATCGTCTGCTACCCATCCGCTGTGATTGTACCCACTAGCAAAAGCGGAACCTTGTAATGAACCAATCACTGAAGGCAATGAGTCTGATACGTCTAAAACATAGTATCCACAGCTGTTAACATTACAATAGGCCGTATCGTTTCGGACATACAAATCGTGGACATAACTGCTCGCGCAGGACACCCCATAATCCTTCAAATCATACCTGCTCCAAACGGTGGGATGGTAGGGGTCAACAGATAAGTCATAGATAATAAGCCCTTGGCTTTCATTATCTGCTGCTGCAGTGTAGAGCTTCGCTGTGGCTGTATCGATCCAAATATTGTGACAGCGACCAAAATCAGTTGTTTCCTGGCGAAAAGTAGCAGTTCCGGCCAAAATAGAATCCATATTTATTATAGTCAAGCCTTGCGCTGTACCCCACTGGTCTGCTACTCCGTAGCAATAATTCTCGTAGGTTTTGAAATCGCGCCAGCTGGAGTTGCCGCCCAATCCGACACCCACTAACTTTTGCACAGAGTTGACGTCTGTTATATCAAAAAATAAGATGGAATCCAACGTGCCAATAATAGCAACTTCCTCTCCATTTGGCCCGATATACCCCCAACAATCACTATACTTTTGGCCACCGGGTTTTGCAGGTAAATTGGGATCGTCGTAGTGGTACACCTCTTCGATATTCTCGGCATTCTGTCCCCATACTGTGCCAAAAGAAAAAACCAATACAAGTAAAAAATATTTCCCCATTATAATAATAAGCGCTACAGTGAAAAAAAAGTTTCTTTTAGGAGTGAAATTTGTCCATTTTGTCCTATTTACGGCAGTTTCAGGATTGTTGCGCTTCTTAATTCAGGGGATTGATTTTCATATCAAAACATTATTTCTTAGCTTGTTCTTGAAATACAGCGAATATGTCAGCACTAAAAGATTGGTGGAGCACCCGGCAGAAAGATATGGTTGAAGTCCGGCGGCACCTGCACCAAAACCCCGAATTGTCGGGAAAAGAAACGTCGACCCAGGCTTTTTTAAAATACCGGCTCAAAACCAGTTGGCCCGACAAGCTTTGGGAAGTGGCGGATACCGGACTCGTGGCGGAGTACCACGGAAAGGAAGAAGGGCCTTGTGTTATGGTACGGGTAGATATCGACGCCTTACCGATTTCTGACGAGAGTCTAGATGTCCCCTACGCCAGTCACAACGAAGGAGTTGCTCACAAATGTGGCCATGACGGACACTCTACGATTGGACTCGGATTGGCGCACTACATTGCTCAGCATCGCCCCAAAAAAGGTAAAGTTGCCATCCTGTTTCAACCGGCAGAAGAGACTGCACAGGGCGCTAAGGCAGTATTGGAAGACAAAAACTTTAAGCTAACCCCGGATTTTATTCTGGCTCTGCACAATGTGCCCAAGTTCCCTAAAAAGTCCATCGTCGTCATCCGAAACCACTTTAGCGCTTCGGTGCGTAGCGTAATCATCCAACTCAAGGGGTGTGTTGCCCACGCTGCAGAGCCAGAGCAAGGTCGAAGCCCCGACATGGCACTTTGTGAACTGCTGCAATATGCTAAAGATCAGACACACAACGCGCCGGATGAAGAAAGCTTCCAATTACTTACCCCCATCTATATGAATATGGGCCAAAAAGCCTATGGCACCTCTCCGGGACATGGCGAGCTGCACCTCACCTGTCGATCCTGGAGTCCCGAACAAATGAAACAGCTCACTGAACAACTCGAAGAGAAATTAGCTGCTGTTGCAAAAAAATACAAGCTCGAATCCGACATAAAATATATAGAGATCTTTCCCGCTGTTCGACAAAATGATCAGCTCGTCGATGCCCTGGAAGGTGCTATTGACCATCTTGACTTCGAAGCGATCCATCAGAACCGCCCCTTTCGATGGGGAGAAGACTTCGGCGCTTTTAGTCGGGAATTCCCTTGTCTAATGTTTGGACTGGGTGCCGGAGAAGAACAACCCGTGCTCCACCATCCGACCTATGACTTCCCCGATGAAATAATACCTGATGGCATTATGGTATTTAGTACTCTTATTGACGAACTCCTCAACTCTTAATATGTGGCATACTTCCGAGATCCTGATTAGCGAATCCAACGTCGCCAATAATATAGAATTTATTCGCTCTGCCGCCGGGAAAAACACCATTTTCTCCTCCGTTGTAAAAGGGAATGCATACGGTCACGGCATAGATGTTTTTGTGCCTATCGCTCAGCGCTGCGGGGTCAACCATTTCTCCGTTTTTAGTACCAACGAAGCCTACCGCGTCAAAAAAGTAGCGCGGCCTAACACTACCATCATGATCATGGGCATGGTTGACAACGAAGCCCTCGAGTGGGTGATAGAAGAAGAAATTGAGTTTTATGTATTTGAAACCGACCGGCTGGAAAAAGCAAAAGCCGCTGCAGAAAAAGTCGGCAAAAAAGCACGTATCCACTTGGAAATAGAAACGGGAATGAATCGCACCGGTATGAGCTTAGGATTGCTCCCACAGGTCTTTCAATACTTAAAAGATCACAAAAATCTCATCGAATATGTCGGCCTATGCACACACTACGCCGGAGCTGAAAGCAATTCTAATTATTATCGCATCCAAAATCAGATCAAAACCTTTCGTCAGGTGATAGAACAGGGCAAGGAGCGCAAGATCACCCCAAACTTATATCACACAGCCTGCTCAGCGGCCCTGCTCAGCTTTCCCGAGACGAAAATGGACCTCGTACGGGTGGGAATTCTTCAGTACGGATACTGGCCCAGCAAAGAAACCCTCATCCGCTGTCTCAATGAATTGGATGAAACCCACGACCCTCTGCGACGAGCCGTTAAATGGCGCAGCAAAATTATGTCAATCAAAGAAGTCCCCGCAGGTGATTTTGTCGGTTACGGCACCTCTTATCTCACCGAACAAGACATGACTATCGCCGCTGTTCCCGTGGGTTATGCTTACGGATATACCCGATCCCTCAGCAATCAGGGCCGGGTACTCATTCACGGTAAGCGCATGAGCGTGATCGGCATCGTAAACATGAATATGATCCTCGTCGATGTGACACTTATAGATGGGGTCAAAAAGGGAGACGAAGTCGTACTCATTGGTGGCCAGGGCGACCTAACCATTTCCGTTGACTCCTTTGGCCAACTCAGCAGCCAACTCAATTACGAACTTCTCACTCGACTACCTCAAAACACGCCGCGCATAGTAGTCAGTTAATTCTTTTTCTTTTTTTTTGGGCGCATCCCGACAGCAAGTCTGCTGCCGGGTCGGGCTGTCCAGGGGTTCCGTACAGCACCTTTTTTGATTGACCATTGGTCGTTTTCATGATTCCTTACCTCCTGTAAGTTGATTCCTTATCGTTGGGAAAAAAGGTGCTGCACTCACGGCTCGCCTGCGAGCCGTGACCCGTCCCATCCCTTGCGCAATCGCTCTTACTCGGGAGTTCATTGAGCTTGGAGAACATAAATTATTTCTATCTTGGCAGTACAATTTTTGGATCAATTCTATCCCAAAAAATTAGCTATCCATGGGAATTCAGGCTTCGTCCATCCTTCGAATAAATAAAAAACAACTGTTCCGGGGACTCGTATTCCTCATCTTCCTGGCCATCCTAATCTTGCGCCTGAAAACCTTTTTCCACGCTCCCTCGCTCATGATCGACGAAGCCAATGTTGCCCGCAATCTTGCCGAGCGCAACTGGCTCCAACTATTTCAGCGACTCGACTATGAGCAATACGCGCCCAGTCTCTTTCTCCTCTGGGTAAAAATCTCTACTCTCATTTTCGGGATGAATGAATACGCCTTGCGGCTCCCCTCCCTTCTATCCTTTCTGCTCAGTCTGCCTCTTCTCTACTACATTAGCAAACACCCTCGAATTCGACTGTCACCAGCTACACTTTGCGTCGTTCTCCTACTATACAGTTGCTCACATATAATGATATTTCAAAGCAATGCCGTAAAACAATACTCAACGGATGCTCTCCTCGCTCTTTTCTGGGTCGCAATAACTCTTAGACGGGATTATTCTTTCATTTTCTCAGTTTGGGCCAAACTCACTTGGATACTTCTGGGGACAATATCCATCTGGCTCTCTATGCCGATCGTCTTTGTTTTCGCATCTATCGGACTGTATTACCTCGCTCAAGCTCGCAGACAAGGCCGCAGCATCGAGTATCTGCAGCACTTTGCTGTCCCCGTCTTCTTTTGGATTGCCAATTTTCTGCTGTATTTCTTCCTTCTCCTCAAAAGCGACGCCCAATCTCAATACCTCCAGCAGTATCACGACTCTTTCTTTTTCGATCACCGCTTTTGGCTTTTAGATTCCTGGGACCACAACTGGAATATCATTGCTGCCAATATTCAAACCTTTGTGGGTAAAACAGTAATCGTATTTGCCTGGGTTCTTCTCTTTGTATTCACCGGCGTATTTACTCTGATAAAAAAGTACCGGGAACTCCTTTTTCTCTTACTCTTTCCCGTGCTTTGGGCAGCAATGGCCTCTTTTTTGCATTATTACTCTTTTATCCCTCGTCTCCTACTTTTTGCTACTCCCTTGTTATTTCTGCTCCTGGGGATCGGAGTTCAGGCACTGTGGAGCAGCAGCCGAAACTACGGGTCGAGGGCACTGATTTTTCTCTCAACGCTTTTCGTCCTCCTTCAAATGAGTGGATGGCAGTACTTTTCTCCAGACAACCATTGTTTGATGGAGGAAACGAGGGAGGCCTTAGAGGCGTTCCATCCTCCTGACACAGTGCCATACAAGGTTTTTGTCAATCACGGAGGAGCACCCGCCCTCTCCTTTTACACAAAATATTACGATGAGAAGGCCAGTTTTCAAACGTACAGTGATTTTCGATGGATTCAATGGGATGAAAATATTGCTACAATAGCCGAAAACTATTTGAAGACCCATCCAGAATACACCCTCGTCACTATCTGGGGCCATGCCTCCGAAAAAGATATCCAAAAAGAAGTGGTTGCTATAAAAGAAAAGGGGCTGATTCCAATCCAGAGTATCGAAAAAAAACTGACGAGAATTACCTCGTGGAGACTCGTACGCGCCCAACCTCCTGACCTATCACCGCAAAGTTTGAAGTGAATCCCCGCATTTTGCGTCAGTGCTGTGCAAGGCCACGGCCGGTGCGCAGGCCATTTCGGGGCGGGCCGTGGGTCCAAGCTCCAACTTGTTGGAGCGCAGGACCGACAGCCTGGAACATAACGCCGCCCGCCAAGGCGCCTTGGCGGGCGGGACGCCCAAATCCCTAAAAATTAGATAAAAAAGAGAGTTATCTAATCTCAAAATTTGATATCTTTATCACGGAATGAAAACGACTCACATATTAAATAAGCAAATTAATTATGAAAACTTACTCTGTAACCTTTAGCGCCATATTTCTGGCGTTACTTATTTTTCTCACGAGCTGTTCAAGCACAACGCTAATTACGAGTAACCCCAGCGGGGCCCGGGTAAATATTAATGGGGAAAATGTAGGGACTACCCCTTATTCTCATACGGACACAAAGATTGTTGGAAGTTGTAATCAACTGCGCTTAGAAAAAGATGGCTTTAAACCATTCATGACCACTTTCTGCCGAAATGAGCAAGTCAGTGTTGGAGCCATCATTGGTGGATTGTTTATTTGGCCCATATTCCTATGGGTTATGGAATACAAGCCTGGGCGCAATTATGAGTTAGAACCCCTTGATGGTGCGCCTTCAAACAATACATTGGATGATAAAAAGGATAAACTTCTAAAGCTAAAGGAACTATATGATCAAGACCTGATCAATAAGGAAGAGTACGAGAAGGAACGAAAAAAGATTCTGGAAGGGGCTTAGAAAGACCTTTTTTTCGCCTTTCAATCTGAGAGTATAACAAGCTCACCTTTCTTTCTATTCGAAGAAAATATCGGTGGAAGTGAGAAGCATTTTCACTAAAAAGAAGGAACAAATAAAAAGGGCTACCGGATTTCTCCAGCAGCCCTCTAAGAAAACGTAATAGAAATCTACAAATCTAATATGCCGGTAATAAGTACATCCAAGGTCACGGAGGTACCGGCATTTACAGTAACAACATTCGAACCAATAGAGGAGAGGATATCCAGTTCTAAGGTACCCTGAAGCTCCATATTTCCTTCTGCATCTTCTTCATAAGATGCATAAATCAACTCATAAGAACCCTCTTCAATAAAGAACAGTTCGTAATCCCCATTGGATTGCACACTTGCACTATTTTCGGCATTGGCAAATGCCCGTCCGTTTTGCATCTGAATTTCATCTTCGCGGGTATATGTTCCCTCTGCGTAAGCATAAACGACAATGCGATCACTGGAGCTAAAATTATCTTCACAGTTTCCGGCTATTAGTCCGGAATTGCTCTTATTGACTACCCGCACGCCGGCTTCCAGGTCTCCGGTGCCCGCAAATTGATAATCTGATGTTCCATTTGACCGCTCGATACATTTCCGAAGATCAAAGTCTAAAACATATTCTGATCGACTGTCAGCTTCCACTACCAGATCCGTACTCAAGCTCAGAGTTTGCTGACCACTTCCCAGTGCATGTTGATCGCCATCTGCATCAACTACATAACAGCCAGGGCTGTTTCCTTCTGCATCTGTATCGTAATCGAGATCTAATTCAATGGTCTGATAACTGTCTGCTTCCACTTCAGTATTTGCCAACAATTCTGTCCTTCCATTTTGTAGGGCGTACACATCGACCGTCGTTTGCTGGAAGCCCTCTACAGATGAACCATCCAGACGTAAATCTGTAATGGTGACAAAGGTCGCTTCTACCTGACGATCATCAATTGGAGCATCTGTTATCTCCATACTTAGTTCGCCGGAAGCTGCTTCCATATTATCATCGTCATCATCGCAAGCTGTCCATCCTAAAGAGAGGACCAGTAAAGCCATCAAAAAAATTACCTTCTGTTGCATAATATTTCATTTGATTCGGGTATATAACCAACAGGCGGCACATTATATTTCTATTGTTATAATAAGAGAAAAATAGAAAAACAGCCTGACAAGTCAGTGAAGTCAATGATTATATCATTTTTTCAACTTAGAAGACATTCTACTAACCACTGAGTCTATTATAGCAAGAGGAGATACCATTCGATAGATACGACTCAATTTTTGGCGATTTCACTTCCTTTTTGAAGAACGGCGGGGTGATTTTCCTGAGAGATAAAAGCCGGGCACCTCTCTCATCTATCAATGGCCAAAGAAGAAAGCAGCAAATACTAGAGAGAACAACCGCTAATAGGCGCGTTCATTTTTATTCTCCATATAATTAATGAAGGCGCGATTGACTACCTTATTACCTCCAGGCGTTGGGAAATCGCCGGTAAAGTACCAGCGACCCGTATGATGCGGACAAGCTTGTGCAAGGCCTTCGGGCGTTTGATACACAATATCAACCGGAATTTTTAAATCATCCGGTCGCAATATTTCAGAAATTTTAGCTGATATCTCTTTATAAGTGAAAGGCTCGTACAACTTCTTGACCTCGTTTTTCGCCTTCTCTCTCGGTAAGGTCATTTGCTTTTTGCACGCCTTATACACCTTATCGAGGAGTGACAGCTCATCGCGTTCTTTCAATAATGCGACTGCGGCTTGAAAGGCAGCAAATTCATTCATTTTAGACATGTCGATCCCATAGCAATCAGGATAGCGAATCTGTGGTGCTGAGGACAACACAATAATCCGCTTGGGATGTAACCGACTTACGATTTTTATAATACTATCCCGCATGGTCGTTCCCCGGACAATACTATCATCGAGCAAAACCAGAGTATCCAAGCCATTTTTTACGATACCATAGGTGACATCATAGACGTGAGATACCATATCTCCCCGCACCACCTCATCGGCGATAAAGGTGCGCATTTTAGCATCTTTTACAACTAATTTCTCCACCCGGGGTCGCTGCTGAAGAATCGCTCGAATATTCTTCATCGTGGGCTTCTTCAGGTCTTTTATCTGGCGGGCCTTTCTTTCATCAAAAATATGCTCTATGCCTTCAATCAAGCCGTAGTAAGCTGTTTCTGCCGTGTTGGGCACATAGGAAAACACCGTGTTCTCCAAATCGTAATCGACCATTTCCAAAACCTCTTCTGCCAATTGAGCTCCGAGTTGTTTTCTTTCCAGGTATATGTCTCTATCCGTACCGCGGCTAAAATAAATGCGTTCAAAAGAGCACGAATTCTTTTCGAGAGCGTCCATATAGGGTTTCATGGAAACCCGTCCATCGCGTTTAACCGTCAAAACGTGTCCGGGGGCAACCTCTTGTATCGTATTAACAGAGACATTAAAAGCGGTTTGAATAGCCGGTCGCTCCGATGCAACAACGACTACTTCATCATCCTGATAAAAAAATGCCGGCCGAATGCCCGAAGGATCTCTCAATACAAACCCATCGCCATGCCCCACCATACCGGCCATGACATAACCTCCGTCGAATTTTCGATGCGCCCGGGACATGACCCGCTGAATATCCAGGTGCTTAAAAATCAATTGGTTGATTTCCTGGTTAGAATAGCCATCGGGCTTGAACCAATTGTATAATCGCTGTACTTCGTCATCTAAAAAGTGACCAATTTTCTCCAGTACAGTTACTGTATCAGACTTTTCCTTGGGGAATTGCCCGAGTTCTACTAGCTCATCAAACAACTCGTCTACATTGGTCAGATTAAAGTTGCCGGCGATCACTAAATTCCGCGTCATCCAATTATTTTGGCGCAAAAAGGGATGTACCGTTTCTATACTATTGGAGCCATGCGTTCCATACCTCAAGTGCCCCAACAAAACCTCTCCCGTGTAGGGGAGATTATTTTTCAGGTACTCTCCATCAGCCAATTGTTCAGGCGTACAATTATCGAAATAAGAAAAAACGGAGGTAAATAGGTCCTTGAGGTACTTCGGACTATTAGACCTTTTTCTGGAGATATATCGCTCACCCGGTGAGGCATCGAGCTTAATCGTAGCTAAACCGGCTCCATCCTGCCCTCGATTTCGCTGCTTTTGCATCAGCAATTGCAACTTATTTAAACCGTAAAGGTTGGTACCGTACTTGTCGTGGTAATAAGATAGCGGATGCAAAAGGCGAATAAAAGCCAGACCGCATTCGTGTTCTATTTTGTCGCTCATAACCCACAGATATCTAATGAGTAACAAAAGTACACCTTAATTTTGTCTATTCCCTATAGATTGATTTAAAAATGGCAATTTAGTGAAAGGGAAAGGGGCTTTTGTTTTGGACTTTTGCGCCTCTTGACTTGAAACCCTAAAGTGATTAGGGGTAAAAGTGTTGTTGCCATGGAGTTGCTTTTTCATTTTATCGGCTGAATCATGATTTAATGGGTGGGTAGGAATTAGAGGCGGTGTTTTTGAGAAGGGTCGATTTTTTGTTGTTTTTTCGGGCGTCTGAATCACAGACCTTGGTGGCGCCTCGGCGGTATTATACGGATTACTGCGGATTCCACGGATTGCCCCTGCTTCCTTCGACTGCGCTCAGTAAGCAGGGGCTTGCAATGTCACTTGTGAATGAATTTGTTGATCTTCTTTTGTCTGAACCGCTGATTGATGTGATTCAATGATCGCCTTGAATAGAGACGGTGATGTTGAGAAGGAG
>Ga0136598_1000989_pt1 | contig 12564 bp, 13 predicted proteins | sample AntRauTorcE11899_FD_104790 | JGI IMG/M metagenome (GOLD analysis project Ga0136598, IMG submission 104790) | Saline lake microbial communities from Rauer Islands, Antarctica - Metagenome Torckler E11 #899 | ecosystem: Environmental > Aquatic > Non-marine Saline and Alkaline > Saline | place... | reverse complement strand
GCAACACCGATTCACGACTGAACGACCGGTCGAGGACGGAAATTATTGACGGAATTGTCGACTCGGTCGCAGCACCGGGCAGTGAAGCGTCGTTTAAGCCCCCCGTCAGAGAGCAATAAATCAATCAATTATTAAGTCAGATGGTTACTATCTCAATGATATAATGTTGTTCTAAGTTAATATTATCATGATCAAATACGGCTGACTTTTCCTATCGATTTGGAAGCGTCACAGAGGGCGTTTCAACGGCGTTAGTCGTTGGTGACCGGATCGGTCGACACACCGTTGAGGCCGTCGACGGTTATTCCAGGATCGACGACGCCCGAGCATATCCGTGCGAACGCCGCCGTCTTCGATGTCGACACGATTGGGGTCGACGCCCACGATGCGGTCGAAGCAGTCTATGAAAAGTACGTGCGCGAGCATGTTCATCACCGGTGGTAGGAACCTCGCCAATTCGATGGCGTCGATCTATTTCTGACACGTGACGAAATTGTCTCCTTCTAATCTGACATTAATTGACCCACGGTGTTCAAATAGCAGTCGACCCCTGTTCCACTGAGTAGTAGGTGCGCGCGAGTGTGATCAGTGTGGCTATGGGCTACTGGAACGGGCTCATATTCGAGATCCCACCTGCAAATTCAGATTTCCCATCCTATTCTGGCCCGATGGCAGAAAGGTGTGAGATCAGATTATAAAGTATCTAAAGAGATCTAACGAATTCATGAAATGTTGAGTGGTAACTCGTTTCACGTCTAAAGAGTCTGAATATGTCCTAATGCTCGTCGTATTATATTGGCATAGAGCTTGTGGATGCAATCAGACGGTGACCACCTGATGTCGAACGCCACGCCAAATCATGAACAGAACACGACCGCAGTGACGAACTGGGCTATAGATGTCGCACAGCAGGGAACGCTCGCGCTCAGGACAACCGTTCGAGGAATGAGCTTCTGGGCGGCAATCCTGCTGCCGCTGGTTTACCTGCCACTCCTCTCGGGTGGCCTAGGCCCACAGACTGGCTTGATCGTCATCGGCCTGCTCGGACTGCATCTGATCGCACTGTTCGTCGGCCACAACCACACCAACCCTAACCAATGAGCGCCTCACCACAGCCTGACGCCTCGACCAGCGACTCCAAACCGAAAGACGAGCGACTAGCCAACTATCTTCGTTCCCGTGTCGAAGACGGTGAGCTGTATTTCAAAAGCAAGTTCATCGCCGAGGATGTCAGCCTCTCGTCGAAGGAGATCGGCGCGCTGATCGTCAAGCTCCAGGACTCGGTCGACTATCTGTCGATCGAACGCTGGTCGTACACCGGGGCGACCACCTGGCGTGTCGAGCAGACCAGCTAACGGCGTTGTCACCGTCGACCCACCACCACTCCTTCGAAACAATTGCTTCGAGCCCCAGCAGTGTCCCGACTGACAACGAGACACAGACGATTTCTCGCCAGAGGCTCTTTCTATCCCGCTTGGCTGGCCAGCTGTTTGAGTGAGGTAGTGAGTGAATCCTCGCCTCGTATTTCCGGGATCGTGTCGCTCTTGTGTAGAGCTGCGGAAACAGGCCGGTCGCTAATGAGAGATATCTGCTTGAACTGCTGTGTGAAAGCCGATGTCGAGAGAAGCCACGTCGCCGAGAAAAGGCACTTACAGACACTCTACTACGTCTTTCCACGTTTCTACATAAGAGCGGATCGTGTTAACCAACAGTTGACCGCAGATCTCACATGCTGTTGGTTAACAACCTATTTTTATCGTCGACCCAACCGACTGATTGATCCCGTCGACTTCCGATATCCACGTATGCGACGAACCCGCTTGGTGGCCCTCTTTGGTGTCGTCCTGTTGGTTGCCCTCGCAGGGTGTACTGGAAGTCCTGCCGACGAGCCTGCGACACCAGACGAACCTGCCAGCGAGTCGACCGAATCCACTACGACGCCCGACGCCGTCGACGGCGAGTCGGTCACCGTTACCGTCACTCGTGTGATCGATGGCGACACCATGGAAATTGAGTATGCTAATGGAACCGAAGATACAGTCCGCCTACTCGGCGTCGACACGCCTGAGACCACGCTCTCAAGGGTCTCTCCAGACGAATTTGCAGGTATCCCCGACACCACCGCGGGGCGCGATCACCTCTTTAATTGGGGCGAGCGGGCGACTACACTCGCTGAGGACGAGTTAGAAGGAACGCAGGTCCAGATGATCTTTGATCCCGACTCAGACAGACGCGGCTACTTTGGCCGTCTCTTGGTGTATCTCTACGTCGACGGTGAGAATTTCAATCAGCGTCTCTTGGGAGAGGGCTACGCCCGGATGTATGACAGTCAGTTCTCGCTGCGCCAGGAGTTTGCAGCGGCCGAGCAGGAAGCCCAAGCTACTGAGGTAGGACTATGGGGCTTCCAGGATTCCGATACCGAGTCGGGCACAGACAGCGACAGCAGCAACGTTGAGATCCCACCACTGCCGCCGGATGGCGACTACAACTGTGGCGACTTCGAGACGCAAGAACAGGCCCAATACGTACTTGAGAACGAATTAGGCGATCCACACGGCCTCGACGGGGACGGAAATGAGATCGCATGTGAGTCTTTGCCGTGATCGGATCCTCTCTTCACATACAGTGGACGACATCCACGAGGCAAGCACAATCACGACCGGCTCACGCGGCTTTTCCTCCGTGTGTTGGAGACCGAAGAGAGGCCACATCGGGCCTGTCCTCACGATGTGGCCGAGACGATGCTGTATATTGCTCCTCGGAGTTTCGATTTCATCAGCATCGGGGACATATCCTACGGACTCTCGCAACTGCCAGTCGACCGATTGTTGCCTGAACTGCCGCCAACAGCGACGAAACTGCTGAAAACACTGCTTGATGCAGACGAGCCGATGGGACGATCTGCAATCATCGAGGCCGCTGGGATCTCTGGAAGCAGTTACGACCGGTATATCAACGAACTGGCGGCATGGGACATCATCGAGCCGACCGAATCCGAGGGTCGACGGCGCTGGGAAGGGCACTTAGAGCCGTGGTGGAGTCCACAGAGTCACCGCGAAGAACCGTTTGGAGAACCGGAGCCAGATACGGCGATCATCGACGCAGAGTTTGCCCGTGACGTGGGGAGTCGAGTGCTGTGTCACTACATAACACACTACGATCTTCCGGAGTTAGAAGAGGTGTATATGAGTGGGTTAGCACCGATCAGTCCAGACGACGACATAGAGGCGTTGTTTGGACGACATCGTCGGTTATCGAGGTGGTGGGCGTTCCTGTGGGGAGCGTATGCAGATCAAGCTGAGATTGAGAGCGCTGAGGCTGCAACAGCATCGGAAACTCCGGTTCAGATAGGGCAGTTGCCTGCATCTGTGGACCAACAGAATCTCGATGAGTGTGAATCCATCTCTATCTAACAGTAGAAATTAGTGGATACGGACGAATATCGAGACATGGGACGAAAGAAACTCCTCGTGGTTGTTACTGTGGGAGCGATTATGGCAACGCTTTGTAGCCGAAAATCAGGGACTACAGAGACAGAGAGCTCCGACTGAGCTTACGAGTACGACCCTTAGAATCAGTTTTGTAGCCGTTATATTTGGTCAATAGATTTTAGTTAGAAACACGACTAGTAGCAACTGGTTGATCCTCTGGCCCTGATGGATCGACCACCTCTGGGGTATCCCGCCGCCCCACCACCCTTTCACCGGGCTTTTCGATCTCGTAGAAATCTCACTAGTATCTGTACCTGCATTTAACAACTTGTTTTTGCTATTTGTGCTATTATTCTCTTGAACGTACTGCCTTTCACTAAATAAACTGGTATTCAAACTCTTATTTGTGTATGGTCTGTATCTTTGTGAGATTCTATGCAAGATTTATATGGCAGTACTCTCATGGATATGGTAATGAGTGTCAAGGGGGTGTCGGTCTGAATTACGGCTATAGTGAGGGTCGACGCTGGCTTCGAAGAGCCATTGTCGACCCATCGACAGTAGTTGCAGAGGGTAGCACAACCCCTCATTACGCCTTACCCCTGTACCCGGCTTAGGTCGACTCTGACTCAGCAGGATAGACTCAAGCCGTCCCCGCCAACGGCTTGTGGTCTTGTCTTCTCATGTTCACCACTCCTTGCTGAGAGAGTTTTCAGTCGACTTCGCTCGCTGAATTGAAACTGGTGAGTTCGTCGATCCGGGCTTCAAGCTCTTCGATTTCTTGTTGAAGTTCGTCTGCCTCTGGGTTGTCAGCAGCCGCAAGTTGGTCTTTGAGCCCTTGGAGTCGAGATTCTTTGACCTCTTCGTCGACATCGGCTTTGCGGACATACTGGCTTTCGTCGATTTCGTAGAGATCCGACTCCGAGAGGTCGGTGACTTCGAGTGCCTCGTCGACTTTGGAGGTGTCGACGGTAGTGACACGCTCGCGGTCGATGCCTTGGTCTTCGAGTCGTTCGATAACGGTCTGATCGTCCTTGAGTGTTCGATTACGTCGGCTGGTGCGTTGGACAGAGCCGTACTGGCCATGGACGGGTCGGTCATGGTGGATGCGGTCAAGGAGAAGGGAGCGAACGTCCTGGCGAAGATCGTCAGCGTTGCGCTGGACATCCGAACAGAGAGTGTACAGATTGACCAACTCGGAGGTTTCCATCGACGAGAGGTTGGTCGGATTATGGCGTTCGAGGGCGTCGATGAGGAGAAGTGCATCGGAATATAGTGGCAGGTCCGGTTCTTCGTGAGTTTGTGTCTCGTCTTCAACTTCGAGGGGGGCGTCGACAAGCGAGGAGGGAGTCGGAGTATCGGTGTTTTTCAACACGCCCTCGCGTTGGTCGATCTCGAAGCGTGGATGTACAGAAAGGATTGTAGCGTAGGGTTCGGCGTCAGCTGGGAGACGATCGAGATCGAATGGCTGTGGGGAATCAGATATCCGTTGGTAGAGGGTCTCGAATTGGTCACGTTTGAGTGGAATGGTAGTGTCTTGGTCACGGTAGGAGATGAGGAGACGGTGTTCTTGAGAATCTTTGAGGCGGAATGGCTTTTCAGATAGTGGGGTACGGAAGGTCCCATCGGGTGGCACCTCGTCTAGTTCGTCGAGAATAGTGTGCCAGGTGACGGAGAATGGCATATGAATACGTTAGCTTCGGGAGGCAAAATGCTAGTGTCGACTGTATCCTGTTGTATTATTGTGTAGTAGTACCAAACATTATTGTTTGAGGAGTGAATATTTTCAGGTGCGTTCCGTCTTGGAGGGCCGGAGCGTCAGTGGGGGCCAACCCACGATAGAGTCGTAACCTACACTCCACTTTGTGTAGGTTTCACGGGTTTTGAAGTGAATTTTGTGTGAACTAATTAGTGAGTTCACTACGTAATAGATGACAGTAGCATGAATAATCATAGACCTTTATTATGTGTTGAGGTCTCACAGAAAGATATGAAGTTGCCACAACTCAGCACGTTGTTTAGAGGTCGTCGGGACCAGACTTACTTCGAGTGCCGGAGATGTGGGTCGACGGTAGAGTCTGGAACGACAGTGTGTCCGGTATGTGAGCAGCGGTCCGTTGCTGAATACGTTGTGAGTTGATCCGAGAGATTGCGTCTCTCGACAGTCTCAAGTTTCTCGTTATCTCAGTGCTCACTAAGAGCTCTCAATGGATATCTCCGAAGAACTCACCTGTCTGTTTACAGCTGAAGTTGAAGAACACGGCCAATCGTACGTTCTTGAAGTACCCAAACAGGAAGTTGATGTTGGCTACGTCGACCCTACTGAAGATTACCAAGTTGCACTCGTCGGAACCTCTGAGAAGCCTTCACAACCAAGTTCCTCCGAATCGAGTAATGACCGCGATCACCAACCGGAGGCCGATCAGCCACCCGTAAGCAAGGGCGAAACTCGGATTGTCGAGATCTCTGAATTAGGAGATCAAGGCGATGGTCTTGCTCGCGTAGAGCGTGGGTTCGTTGTAATCGTCCCCGAGACCGAGAAAGGACAGCGGGTTCGGATTCAAATCGAAACGGTCCGAGAGACAGTTGCGTTTGCACACGTGATCGAACATCTCGGTAGAGCCGACTCCGCGGCTTCAAATTAGAACATCGAGCAGCAATCTTCCCAGGAGACACAGCGCTCCGTGTTCAAACAGGACTTTTATACCCTGTGCCAACTGGTCGGTTACTCCGATTCAGACTCGTGAAATTCAGTGACGAACAGCTGCCCGTCGACCTCGTAGAGCCAGCCGTGGTCAAGTAGATAACTCAGAGAGTGGTCGATATCGGCATCTCTAAAGTCTGGGTTGGCCTCAGCGATGAGGTCAGTAGCCTGGCGATGTGTAACGGAGTCTTGATCCGACTGGTTGCAGAGATACCGCTCAAGGGGGAAGTACGCATCTTCGATCCATCCTGGGAGCGATGGGTGGCCTTCTGGTGGCATTTCTGAAGGTTGGTATGGGCTACTTCTCCCAGCCACTTAACAGGGCGATTAGAGTATTTTGGGCTACTCTCTCCTGGACATCTGAGGCAGGTAGCAGCTACGGAGAACCATTCATTTCTCAATAGTCTCTCTGACTCTCAACACTGCCGAGAGCACTTAACCAACAGTGGTTGGTCTTTCCGCTTGTAATGCAACAGTCGACTCTTCCTCTGGGTCTCTACGAATGGGTGTTGATCAAGCTGAGGATGCCTCTCGCATTGCGTCCCGGAAAGACCAAGGATGTGAAGAATCCAGCATTGTAGGTTAAGATCTACACGGAAGTTGATAGGCTGTCTTATCGACTCAAATGAGACGTACCTGCAAGACTGCGAGCGCGTATTGTTCAGGAGGATACAATGTGCTTTATAATAACGGATGGCTATATTTGACAAAAGTTCCAATTTCTTAAAACTCCTTATACGAAAATTAATATATTTATGAAAAAAGGTTTGTATACTCTACCAATAATGCCATGTAGATGCCTAATAATCAATCCGATTTGTTAACCATGGATGTAGATGAGTCAATTAAACAACGTCTTGAGTCGGGGGCGGAAGGATCGTTTTCCCCCGGACAAATAACGCTCTCTGGAATTACCAAACAATACGGTGACGTGCAGGCTGTAGACGACGTTTCGGTCGTTATAGAGGATGGTGAATTTATAACACTTGTTGGCCCCTCTGGATGTGGAAAGACCACGACACTACGGACTTTGGCCGGGTTTGAAGAACCAACGACCGGACGTATCGGCATTGCTGGCGTCGACGTAACAGAGTTGGGACCCAATCGACGAGATGTCGGGATGGTGTTTCAAGATTTTGCGTTGTTTCCGCACTTAACGGTTGCTGAAAACGTGGCATACGGACTGGAGGTCGACGGCTCGTTTGATAAAGAGGCAATTGACGATCGAGTAGAAGAGATGCTTGAGTTGGTAGAACTCCCCGACTATGGAGATAGAATGCCCGATCAACTCTCGGGCGGCCAACAACAGCGAGTTGCCCTTGCTCGGGCGTTAGCAAAAAAACCGGCTGTGCTATTGCTTGATGAGCCCCTAGCGAGTTTAGATAAAAAACTCCGAGAGACGATGCAGGTTGAGCTTCGTCGAATCCAACGCGACGTTGGAATTACGACCGTGCTTGTGACCCACAATCAGAAAGAGGCATTGACTATGTCTGATCGAATCGCAGTCATGAACGACGGTTCGTTTGAACAAGTTGGCACGCCGAGAGAAGTGTACGAAGAGCCAGCCACACATTTTGTTGCCGACTTTATCGGCGCCGCAAACGTGTTTGAGGGAAAAGTAGACACAACCGCAAACAATCAAGTTGTCGACTGTGAATTGATGTCGATTGAAGTTACGGATGATGAAAAAGTAACTGACGACACAGTCTCAGTTGTCATCCGTCCCGAACGGATTGAACTCGATGCACCATCTGCAACTGAAACTCAAGAGTCAGTTGTTGAAGGTGTCGTCGAGGTTGCCCAATTTATGGGGGATCGAGTTGAGTACCATCTCGACGTTGGTAACAATCGTTCGATAACTGTTCTAGAAAACGCAGGGTCGACCCAATTTTCAGTCGGTGATCGCGCTGTACTAACTATATATCCGGATGATTGTTTAATAATTCCTCAATAGGTGGTAGTATTATAAACTTAAATTTATATACTGTACATAAATAAACACATAATAATGACTGAAACAAGAAAAGTAACCGACGATATCTACGAGATAGACCTCTCTGGTGATGGAGAACCCTACCGCGTGTTTCTCTTTGACCGGGAAGAGCCCACGTTGATCGATTCTGGATCGGCTGGGACCGCAGATGCACTCTGTGCGGAGCTGGATCGAATCGATATTCAACCCGAACACCTCATCATAACGCACGCGGATTTCGATCATATCGGTGGCTTTGATTCAATTGTCGAAGAGTATGATCCAGAGACGTACGTCCCCAAAGAGTCGACACCCGACACACAATTCAATCCGGATCATCGCTTCAGTCACGAGGATACCGTGCTTGATTTTGTCGCCGTTCACGCTCCAGGACATAAAGAGGATAACTATGCACTCGTCGACGAGGATAACGACGTGGCCGTGCTTGGTGATGTACTTATAGGTGCCGATCGCCGCGGGATGCCCGAAGGGTACTTTGTACTGACCGAGGCGATCTACTCCGACGATTTGATTGCCGCTGAACGAAACCTCGAACGATTGCTTGAGTACGAGTTCGATATCGGCCTCGTATCGCATGGAAGTTCAGTTCACAAAGATGCCCGTGATAAAATCGAGTCGTACGTCGAATTTCCTGCAAAGCCTGAGTGGTCGAATAAAACGGACAGTTGAGGAACTACGCTGTGGCTACAGAAATAAATTATTATTGAGTAAGGCCTCTCGGTCGAATTAAAATCAGTTTATTCGAACAAATTGAGGATCCGGCCTCTTCGTGGCGTTATCGTGATACCGGGCCGGTTTCGGGCGTTATCTGTCCGGTTTCTTTGACCTCCTTAACGAGTGGATTACCATCGTATTCGTCGAGGCGGTCTGTGATTTCGGTCAGGTCTCGTACGCCACGAGGCTGGAGGTACCGCAGGCATTTGAGTCCGATCTCGTGAAGTTCCTGTGTCGGTGCGGCTGTCGCCTGTTCGGCTACGCGGAACGCATAGTCATGTTCGTGTGCTCCGTGTGCCGTATAGTGAACACAGATATTTGTCATAAATCCGACTAAAATAACGGTGTCTATATTGTACGTTCGGAGGATATGTTCGATATCCGTCCGGTGGAAGAAGTTGTACCGGCGCTTGATTACGGTGTACTCTGCAGGTTCCATATCCGACTCGTCTATTGACAGTATCGAATCGAACTCCTCAGCGCAAGTTCCGACGATTCCGTGCTCCGGTTCACACGATTCGAGTTCTGCGCCATAATCTGCGAAATCGGATCGGTGGATTTCTTTCCCCCAGATAATTGGAATATCCGCATTTCTAGCGTGCTCAACAACTGTATCGATATTTTCCATAACAGCGTCTCGGCCCCCAGAAATTGATGCAGCTCCGGAGCTCATTGCCTCCTCGCTCTCCGGTACGGTCTGCTGTGGGTCAATAACAATCAACGCTGGTGTTTCACCGATCGGATCATCCGTCGTTGGGATCATTGTGATACAATTTGTCTGTTGTTCTATACCCTATTAAATATAACGTTTGAACTATTTTTGGCCAAAAAAATTTATTTTCTTTAGATATTTCTACCGATGGTAGTTTAATCAAATTTTTTGGAGAGTTAATCCCAGAGGGATAAATCGAACCGCGTATCAACGACAACTACCACAATCGTTGTTAGCGTGATGTAGAAGACACTAATCGCAGCAATTTCCGGCGAATAATTATATCGAAGACTGGAAAAAATCTCTATAGGGACGGTATTGAAGCCAAATCCACTGAGAAAGTATGCAATGATATATTCGTTGAGAGAAAGGACGAACGCGAACAGTGCACCACTAAACAGTGCTGAAGAGAGAAGCGGAACCGTGACCGTCCGCGTAATTTGCACCTGACTCGCTCCAAGACTGGATGCGGCTTCTTCAAGATGACTGTCTAACTCATCTAACCCTTTCTTAACGAGGACAAGTGCAAATGGAGAGAACACGACACCGTGAGCGATTGCGACACCGAACTTGGTGCCCCACAGACCGATTTGCAAAAAGTAGCTCATGTAGGCAACTCCGGCGATGACTGGTGGAATAACAAGCGGCGTCACACCGAGAGCCATAAGCTGTGATTTATATTGGAGTTCGAACCGATCGATCGAGTAGGCAAGCGATGCACCGATACTCGTAGAAATAACCGCCGCTATCACTGCAATGAACAACGAATCAATCACAGCGTTACGCCACAGAACCGCTGTCGCAATTTCTTCGTACCACTGCAGTGAGAAGCCTTCAGGCGGAAATTGCATGACTGAGCCGGGTGAAAACGACACTGAAATTACCACGGCAAGTGGAAGAGCAAAGAGTACTAATAAAATAAACAAATATGCGCGGAGAAGTATCGGTACGCGACTTGTAACGCTGTTCGGGACTGATTCCAAGACCGAGTCACCTACTCGAACGAATTCTGTGCTGAGCGACTCGATTCCTAGGTTAGCCACCGAAACCGTCGCGAATCGCTGATATAACCAGAAACAGACCACAAACAGTCCGTCGATAACGAAGACGAACACTATTGCGAGTGCTGCAGCGTAGGGTACATTGAGCTGATTAGAAATCTGCTGGGTGATCAATATAGGCACTGTCCACTGGCTTGGATCTCCAAGGAGTCGTGGAACAACGTACGATCCGCTAGAAAGAATAAATACGAGACCACCCGCAACCGCAATCCCTTGGAGCGACTGAGGAAGAATCACGCGCCAAATAGTCTGTAACCGGTTTGCGCCGAGATTCAAAGATGCCTCTTCGACTGACGGTTCTATCTCGTTAATCGAGGAATACATAGTCAGTAGCGCGAACGGTAGGTATCCATAGACCATTCCTGTAAGAACTGTAAACAGACCAGTCGACTCTAATAATGGCTCAGAGACCAATCCGAACCAAACAAGAACTTCATTGAACACTCCGTCAGTGGCGTAAAGAATCTGTATGGCGTACGTCCGGATAATTACTGTTAACCACATTGTGGCAATAATCACCACCAGGTAATTACGCCTATATTTCGGCGAACAGAACCGACTCAGACCGTAGGCCATGGGGTACCCAATAAATAGACACAAAAATGTCGTAGTTACGGCCAGTGAGAGTGTCGTCGAAATGTATCCGAGCGCCTGCCCCTCAAAGATTCGTAGGTAATGTGTAGTAGTAAATCCAATCGAATAGAACTCGCCAGATGGTTTTGGAAAGAAACTAGTCACAAACAGTATACCAGCAGGTACAACCGCAAATAGTACTAGAATACTAATTGGATAACCAACGATAATCTTCTTTCCATATGTCTTTATTCGTTTGCGAATCGGTTCAGTCCCGTTGAGTATACGTCTCAACAGCGTTCGCTGACTGATGTCGTCGCTAGCCACAGTTGGTCACCCCCTTGAAATGTGATTCTGAACGCATTACTACGGAAGAACCATATCCCGCCACTGGGTATCGAGCCACTCCTCACGGTCGATGTACATCTGGTGGTTTGGCTCGATCGCTTCCATAGACTCCGGTCCATGAACCGCTGTGTATAGGTCATCCGAGATATCCATCATATCCCGTTCCAGTACCGGTGCCGTGTATAGCTCCTCAGTAATTCGCTTCTGTACCTCTGGCTGTATTGAGTAGTTCAGGAATTCTTGTGCGGCTTCGATGTTCGGGCTGCTGTCTGGAACGACCCAAGCACGATGGTCTTTTAGTAAGCCTTCCTCTGGAACCACGTTGTCGTATTTCGAATCATCTTGCTCTTCAAGTACGAGAGCAACGTCATTGTAATACTTTGCCGCGCCAATATCGTTCCGCTGCATCCCTTCTTGAGCCTCTGCCTCTCCATCAAACCACGTTGTTATTTGCGGTCTAATTTCCTGAATCTTCTCCAAAACGGAGGTTATTCCTGATTCGGTCTCAAGGGTCTCTTGGCCATCGAACTCATCGAATATCTGTGCCGTAATATCGAGTAAGTAATTATCAAATGCTTGTCCAACCGCGAACTGTCCTTCGTACTGTTCATCCCAGAGTGCTTTCCACGTTGTTATCGGTTCATCAATCACCTCTAAATTGGTAAGTAGTGACTCATAGACGCCAAACGCACCAACTGCCATAAGTTCACCTTCGTCAGTCATCGGCATCATCTCCGGAATAACATCACCACTAGATGGGATTGCTGCAGGATCATGTGTATGCCACAGGCCCATCTCGTGACCACGAATATATTGTGTCGGTTGGGCGGCGAACAGATCTACGGGTGCCTCGCCAGCGTTAACAGCAGTGTTAATTCGTGACAGCTGGGCTGCGGATAATCCAGATTCCGATTCGACAGGAATACCGGTTTCTTCTCTGAACGGGTTTATTAGCTGTTCATCCATTACCTCTTTGAATATTCCACCATAGACCTCCACACGAAGTGGTGAATTCTCTGTCGGTCCAT
>Ga0136598_1000969_pt1 | contig 12701 bp, 14 predicted proteins | sample AntRauTorcE11899_FD_104790 | JGI IMG/M metagenome (GOLD analysis project Ga0136598, IMG submission 104790) | Saline lake microbial communities from Rauer Islands, Antarctica - Metagenome Torckler E11 #899 | ecosystem: Environmental > Aquatic > Non-marine Saline and Alkaline > Saline | place... | reverse complement strand
GCGTGAGCGTATCGTGCGTGGTCGACGTATCGTCAGCGTCGAATTTGACCTTGGTCCGGCCGCACAGTGAACAGGGAGAGCGTGATGGATAGTGTATCGATATACGTACTGAGGAACCCCCCACATACTTTCGATGGAGGTATGGTCGCGTTTGGCATGATCAAGGCATACCCAACTTGGGCGATCCTTCACAAGGGCTCAGATTTTTTCCTACAAGAGTTGATGCGCTTCAACAGCGCAGGGGAGCCCGAAACCGAGCTCGCGCAGCTGCGGCGCATCCCTACGCCGGGGGATAAGGCCAAGGCCATCGGGGTGCTTAACGCCTTGCTGGAGTTTGAGACGGGTGTAACCCCAGAACAGAGTGCCGCATAAATCAATTAAAAGGAGTTTGCGTAAATGGAGAACGTCTGGCAGCCAGTCGTGTACGCAGGTGATTGCGTAGATTGCCCGCTATGTGGGGAGCCTGTGTGTTACGTGTGTGCAGATCATTTCTCTGACCGCGACTGCCCTGGGGTTACTATGGACGACGACTATGAATACAGCGACCACGACGGTTTTTTGTGGGCGCGCCGACGGGAGGACCATAATCTGTGAGTTCACTGTTATATGAGGAAGTTAGTAAGTTTCTCGCGGAGTCAAAATTACCGCTGCGAAAGGTAGATGTCGCCGCTCACTTAAATATCCCCGTGCACCAGATGTACACCAGCTTGGAGACCGAAGGTGTGTCCTGGACAGAGCTGCTGAATTCCGAGCGACTCAAGCGCTATCGCGCGCTACCCAATGAGCCGCGGAGCGTGCTGGCAGAATCGCTGGGGTTTACAACGCAGTACGGACTACAGGCGCTCTCAAACTGGAAAACACGTATGAAACGACAACGTCGTCTTGGAGCCGATGAATGATCGAAAAAACTGTACCACCTGAGTACCACAGCCTATTCGATGTGCTGATGTGTGCGCTTGACCAAGCGTCAGTAGGTAAAGGCAAAGAGCGTCACGCACGTGGTCAGGCGTTTGAAGACCAGCGCATGCAGACGATCAGCCAGCTGCTGAATACGGATAAGGGTATGGCCTACCAAGCAGCCAAGAAATTGTTCGAGGGCATGGAGTTCATAGACCCGGCCCGCAAAGAGCACGAGCTGTTAGGCGTCATCGTCTATGTCGCTGGAATTATTGTTTACAACCGAGAGAGTGGGGTACGACACGATGGGAGCAAGGACGACAACACCGCAAACCAGCATGTCCCTGAAGCGAATGATCAGTTTGATTCACTACGGGCTAGAAAGTCGCGATCAGGCGACAGAAGACGCTGCTGAGTCAGCGTTATCGTTCGCAGCACTTAACCTACGCCGCAGGATGCTGCTAGTCCCCGGGGAGCTGCAGTCGCGGGTTAATCTACTGAACGACAGCTACCACGCGAAAGTAAAAGATGAGTAGGTACGCGGTCGAGCGTTGGCGAGCGTTCGACGTAGAGACAACAGGCGAGAGTCAAGACTATGCACTGCAGCCATGGTCACCGCGCGGTTACCTCACATGCCATGGGACAGCACGCTTCCTCGGCAAGCAGATTACATCCAGCACCACTGAAGCGAACGCCGCGCAGAGCAAACTTATCGAGCAGGCGGGTCAGATATTCCGCGGCGACCCTGTGCTGGTCGGCTGGAATGTGGCGTTCGATGCTGCCTGGCTTATCGCGCTGGGGTTCCGTGAGCAGGTTATGCGCGCCACATGGCTGGACGGCATGCTGCTGTGGAAGCACCACTACCGGATACCTGAGTCAGATATTAACACCGAAAACAGGAAGAAGTACGGCCTCAAGGACGCCGTGCGTGAGTTCCTACCCCAGCTGGCTGGATACGAGGCGGAGATCAACTACGCACCGCAGACAGACAAGGAGTGGGTGGAACTAATCAAGTACCTGAATATCGACCTGCGCGCTACGCTGTATCTGACACGCATGTTCTGGCAGCGTCTAAAGCAGGAAGACCCCCAACAGCTGCGCAACGCACTCATTGAGTCACGTGCGATACCGGAGGTAGCCGATCATTACAACACAGGCATACATATCGACCTTGACTGGGCCGACGATCTTGACGCCCGAGTAGCCAAGGAGCATGCAGAGCACGAGGCGAAGCTGATCAGCCTGGGTGCAACGCCCAAAGTTCTTGCATCGCCCTCCCAGCTGTCGAAGCTACTGTATGAGCAGTGGGAGCTGCCAATACTCAAGCACACACCTAAAGGTGCGCCGTCCACGGACAAGGAGGCCTTGCACGAGCTGGCACTTTTCGACGACCGCGCATCACACATCCGCGCACACAGGGAGTTGGGTAACCTCCGCACGAAATTCATCGGTAAGATCGTGGAGAGCTGTGAGTATAACGAGCTGCCGGTATCGCACCCCACCGCCAACATCGCAGGGACTTACACTGGCCGACTTACCTTTAGCTCATTCATTGGCAAGAATAAAGATAAGCGCCAGACCGGGTTCGCCATCCACCAGATGTCGGGCAAGAGGGATTATCGCAAGCTGGTGCGCGCCCCGTCCGGGTTCGTCATGATTGAGTGGGATGCTGCCGGGCAGGAGTACCGATGGATGGCTATCGAGAGTGAGGACCAGACGATGCTTGATCTGTGCCAGCCAGGCGAAGACCCGCACTCGTCCATGGGTAGTTCCATTCAGCCGGCGTGGGAATACCGCGAGCTGCAGGCGTCCGCGAAGGCGGGTGACGACGATGCGTATGCTGTTCGTAGGTTGGGCAAGGTAGGTAACCTGAGCTGTCAGTACCGCATCGGCAAGCCCAAGCTGCTGTCGACGGCGCGGGTGCAGTACAACTTGCCGATGGATATGTCTGAGGCATCGATGATTCACGACACATACCACCGCAAGTACCCGGGCGTGCGGAAATACTGGCAGCGCGCAATCAAGGACGCGAAGATCAACGGCTACGCCACGACACTGGCGGGCCGTAAAGTCAGGCTGAATGTGGACTGGTCGGACAAGGCGACAAATTGGATGTATGAGTCTACCGCGGTGAACTTCCCTATACAGGGCGCAGGGGCGGACCAGAAGTTTCTGGCGATTGCTACGCTGCAGCCCTTATGGAAAAAGTACAACACGAAGTTTTACTTTGAGCTGCATGACGGCTTGTACGCTATCGCACCGGCGAAGCACGCAATGACGGTGGCGCTCAAGGGTCGCGATATGCTGAACGATATGAACTACTGGGGCGCCTGGCGCTTCCAGCCACCCATCCCGCTGCCGTGGGATGTAAAAATAGGCCCTACGTGGGGCGAACTAGAGGAGCAAGACTGATGGATAAAAAAGTGTGGACGCCGCCCGGCGTGCAGCAGGCGGATGAGCCAACAGAGCAGGACAAGGCTGAGGCTTTTGATCGTCTTATGCGCGAAGCTCAGATGAGTCGTCAAATGCAAGCAATGATGATCGCCGCTGCGACAGAGATGGAGCCTGTGCTGTTGGGCGTTGTGCCGCAGGAAGATGGTACTCAGGTGGCTGTGTACGCCACACCGCAAATTATTGACGAGAGCGAGGTGCCCGATGGACAACCAATTTCACATTGATAATGAGACGCTGGATACAACCGACTCAGCGCAGCTGCTCTCGATCGGCGCGTGCTTTGGGAGCCATGCATTCTACCGTGAGATCGACATCACCGAGTACGAGGGTAAGCCGTTCACCGTGTCCGAAAGCACGATGCAGTGGTGGCAGAAGCAGGGCGGGTTCCGCCAATCCATCCAGTTGACGGCACCGGGCGACGCTGTCGCTGAGCTGTTTGAGTGGGTGCGTGATCTGAGCGACAAGGATAGCGAATTCTGGGCGAATAGCCCGACGTTCGATCTAAAGCAGCTGGAGTACCATGCACGTTACTTTCACCTGCAAGTACCCTGGGCGTTCTATCAAGAGGCGGATGTACGTACGGTGAAGCGTGTGTCACGGCGTCTGGGTTTACGCGCACAGATGGCACCCAACCCACACAACGCACTGCAGGACGCCGTTAATCAACGTAACTTCGTCGGCGCTGTGCATCAAGAGCTAGGCCACATGAAATCCGTTGTCCGCCGCCTCGCCCTGAACCACCCAGAAATCATGGAGTCGATAAATGAAGAAATTCGCATGGAGCTACTCAGCGCTGAACGCTTTCGAGAACTGCCCACACCAGTTCTTCCGAACGCGGGTGAAGAAGGACATAAGCCAGCCACCATCCGCGGAGATGACTGACGGGAACCGACAGCACAAAATGTTGGAGCTCAGAGTGAGGGACGGAAAGAAGCTGCCGTCGGACATGATTCGGCTGGAGCCACTCTGCGCAAAAATCCTGAGCGTGCCGAACGCTGAGATAACGGCGGAGCAGAAAATCGCGCTGACCCCGAACCTGAAGGAGACGACATATTTCGCAAAGAATGTTTGGCTGCGTGGTGTAATCGACCTGTCAATTATTCGAGGGACGACGGCTCGGGTAATTGACTATAAAACGGGTAAGCGTAAAGTAGACCCGACACAGCTGAAGCTATTCGCAGCCATGCTGTTCGCCATCCGGCCCAATCTGAAGCGTGTGAAGACTTCGTTCTGGTGGTTGAAAACGCGTGAGACCGATCACGATGAGTTCACCGTTGACGAGGCACCGCTGATCTGGCAAGAGATGGAGCCGCGTGTGAGCCGTATGCACCTGGCCTATGAGGTCGACGAGTGGCCGAAGCGGCAGTCAGGCCTGTGCCGCGGGTGGTGCCCTGTGAAGGACTGCGAGTTCTGGGAGCCGAAGCATGGATGATGTATTTGTTGTTGTGTGGCTGTGGGGTATGTTCATAGGCACAATAATATGGGCTATCCGAGACGGGAGTCAGCAATGGCAGAGACGCCAGAAGCCAAAGTAAAGCGGCGATGCAAAGTGATCCTCAAAGAGTTTCGCGTCTGGTTCTTCATGCCGATGCAGAACGGTATGGGGGTTGTTGGTATCCCGGATTTTATCTGCTGCTGGCATGGCGTGTTCCTCGCGATCGAGACCAAGGCTCCGGGCAAGCAGGCGAACGTCACGCCGAACCAGGCCAAGCGTATGGACGAGATCGACGAGGCCCAGGGTATGGTACTGGTCATAGATGATCCAGAAGAGCTGCGGTATATTCTGACGGTGCTGCGCAAGCAGGGTAATTTCAAACTATTGAGGGCGCATACACGATGGCTGCAAAAAGCAAAAACCCAGCTTCTAAGCGTGACTACAAAAAAGAGTACGCACGCGACCAAAAAAAGCGGATCAAGTACCGCACGGAACTCAACAAAGTAAACCGCGAAAAGCAGGCCGCGGGCACTACGTCGAAGGGGGATGGTAAGGATGAATCGCATGCCCGAGATGTGCGCAAAGGCGGAGCAGCAAGCGGCAAAACGACCGCGAAGACAGCAAGCAGCAACCGTGCATGGCGGAAAGGGAAGAAGGGCTATGATCGATAAGGACAGTACGTGAGAGTCATTGAGTCAAAGAAAGCGCTGCTGCTGCGGACACAACACCCTCGTCGACTGGCGAAGATTATACCCACAGCGCAGCTCTTCAAGTACAAAGGTAAGCTGACCCTGGCCATCCCGCACCGTCAGGATGAGTGTCGTGTGCTGACCAACATCGGACTGTCGCCGCCTGCACCTATCCTGCATTACTACAACTGGCGCCGGAACGAATTGCTGATACCGCAGCCGTTCAACGCACAAAAGATCACTTCCGCGACGCTATCGCTTAACCCACGCACATTCGTGCTGAATGATCTCGGCACAGGCAAAAGCCTCAGCGCGTTGTGGGCCTGGGACTGGTTGCGTCAAGTCAATCGTGCTCAGAAGCTGCTGATTATCTGCCCGCTATCCACCATGGAGCGCACTTGGGGTGATGAGCTGTTTTTTCACTTTCCAGACCAGCGCGTCGTTATGGTTCACGGAAGCCGGGCACGTCGCAAAAAGCTGCTGGCACAGGACGCGGACGTTTACGTGGTCAACCATCATGGCGTACAGATCATCGCCGATGATTTGGCCAAGCGCCCGGACATTACGCACATCATTCTGGATGAGATCGCTCAGGTGGCGCGCAACCAAAGCACGGACATGTGGCGCTCGTTCAACACCATCGCGAACAAGCAAATATTTCCAGCAGGTGCTCGAGCGATCTGGGGCCTGACTGCTACGCCAACGCCGAACGAGCCAACGGACGCCTACGCACAGGTCAAACTGGTCAACCCGCACAAAGTACCCAAATACTTCTCGCATTTCCGGGACAAAGTCATGAGCCAGCACGGGCCGTACACATGGCTGCCCAGGGCTAATGCTATGGACGTGGTCGACGAGATCATGCAGCCGTCGATCCGGTTCCGTATGTCGGACTGCACAGACCTGCCGCCAACGATTTACATGGAGCGCACCGTAGAGCTGACACCGGCGCAGAAGAAAGCATACAAGTCCATGGAGGACGAGCTGCGCGCCCAAGTGGCCAGCGGTGAGGTCACTGCGGTCAACTAGGCCGCGAAAGCCGGTAAGCTGGTGCAGATCGCCTGTGGTGTTCTGTACGCCGATAAAGGTGAGCGGCACATCGTTGGTGCGGAACCCCGCCTGCGTGTTGTGGAGGAGGCCATCGAGTCATCTGAGAGCAAGACCATCGTGTTCGTGCCGTTCGTTGCGGCGGTGGCGTATGTCGCTGCTGTAATCGCTCAGCGTATGCCGAATCGGACGGTCGCTGTGATCCACGGCGGCGTTAGCAAGCGTGACCGCGATGAGATTTTCGGCGGGTTCCAGCAAGGCAACAAGCCCGACGTGATCGTAGCACAGCCAGCGGCTATGTCACACGGATTGACGCTGACGAAAGCGAGCACTATTGTGTGGTACGCTCCACCAAACAGTGCGGAGACGTACCAACAGGCAAACGGCCGGATCGCCAGGCCGGGCCAGAAACTCACCACAGCAATCATAAACGTGTCAGGCACACCCATCGAGCGGCGTATGTATGCGCGGTTAAAAAAGAAGGAATCCATGCAGAATATCCTGCTGGATCGAAAAGTTTACAGAGAAGTATATTGATTTTATGGTGTAAAGGTGTAAAGTTAAGGAATTGCGGGGGGTGGCGCTTTTCCTGAAAGTAGTACAGCTGCAGGTCTGTACGCAATGCCCGCTCTGCCGCACGTAGCGTCCCCGATACTCATGCGCTGCGTGCTGTCAAAACCATGCGCCACGTAAAAAGTAGGTGGTAAAGGGCGGGAATCCTGCACATCAAAAACGAACTGGGGTACGACTATGAATATCGACCAAGCCGTCGAAAAGTATGTAAAGCTGCGCGATAAGCGCGACGCTATTAAGAACAGGCATAAGGAGGAGCTTGCGCCATTCAACGAGCGGCTAGACAAGATCGAGGCCGCGATCATGAAGTTCTTCAACGCGACCGGGCAGAACTCTTGCCGCACAGACCACGGAACGCCGTACAGGTCCGACGTATTGTCGGCAACGGTTGCCGATCGTGATGCGTTCCTTGCGTTTGTGCAGGAGAATGACGCCTACCATTTTTTGGAAAACCGTGTCAGAAAAAAAGACGTGGAGGAGTACGCCAAGGAGCACGGCGAGTATCCGCCCGGCATCAAGACATCCGTACTTACTAAAATCAACGTAAAAAGGAGCTCGTAATGAGCAAAGAAGTCAGCGTTCTCGACAAGAAACTACCCGCCCACCTGCAGCAGCTGAGCAAGTCAGATGCCGTCGATGATTGGGCGTCAGGGACTGCCAGCGGGTTCCCTGTCCTGTCGACCAAAAGCAAGGTGTGGTCCATCAAGCGCGGCGACTCAACTGAGGTGATCACTCGGGAGAACTCCGACGGAGAGCGGGAAGAGGCTCGCTCGATTTCCGTGGTTATCCTGCGTAGTAACAAGGGTGTGGCGCGAACCTACTACAAAACCAAGTACGTCGAGGGATCGGATGAGGCGCCCAGCTGCTACAGCAACGACGGCGTTCGGCCCAGCATGGAGGCAGAAGATCGTCAGGCGAAGAGCTGCGCAGCGTGCCCGCACAGCAAGTGGGGCTCTGTAATCACTGAGTCAGGCAAGAAAGGCAAGGCATGCTCTGAGGTCAAGCGTCTCGCTGTAGCGCCCGCAGGTCAGCTGAACGACCCTATGCTTCTGCGAATTCCCCCGACATCACTAAAGTCCTGGGATCAGTACGTGATGAGCCTCGCGAAGCGCGGACTCAACCCTACGCACATGATCACCAAGGTGGGCTTCGACTCATCTGTATCGCACCAGCTGCTGACCTGGAAGCCGATGAATTTCGTCAACGAGGAGATGGTCACGGAGATCAACGAGACTGCAGAAATGGCTGTTATTGAGCAGATCATCGGTGTCGAGAACGAGACAGCTGATCAGGCCGCGGCCAGCGACGACGCTGCGGCTGCCGAGCCACCCGCCAAGACACCCGCCAAGCGCTCTGCGAAGAAGCCAGCGGACGATGGCTTAGACGAGGACGATGGCTTAGACGAGGACGATGCACCGCCGCCGGCCAAGAAAGCCCCGGCCAAGAGAGCCCCGGCCAAGAGAGCCCCGGCCAAGAAGCCGGCTCCTGAGCCTGACTCGGACGAGGATGCTTCGGCAGACGAATCGGACGAATCGGACGATGATATCCCTGAGCTGGACCTTGACGACCTCGATCTGGATGACGATTCAGACGACGCCTAAGACCCCCGGAACCGGGCACCTTGGGTGTCGCCGGACCCGTAACCGGCACTTATTCCTTGGAGGATATAATGGACGATCCCGCACTTGACTTCTCGATCATCGAGAGAGCTGGCCTGACGCAGTCTGAATTTGCTGGGCTGGCGGACGTCACTCGAGTCACAATAAACCACTGGGTTAGCGGAAAGGGGCGCCCGGCCCGAAAAAAAGAGCCTAAAATCAAGTCGTTGCTGAAGGTTTTGTCTGTCGCTAACAAGCGGGGTATCCTGCCCGACACGCTTCCATCTATCCATAAGGATCACATGGACGACCGCCGATTACAGATTCGTAAGGCTATTCGAGCCATCGTGAAATCTCGGAAAAGCTAACCAGCTCCACAGCGATCCGGGGGGATTATGGATACAGCTGATTTCTTTCGGCACATATTGCCGACGCAAGGTCTCTATGTTCTGGCTTGGCGCGAACGCGCTGGCAAACAGTATTTCAGGCATGTCGTCGTTGATGACATCGACAAACTCGCAACAAAAGCGCAGCAGCTGGATGCTGCTGGTCACACCGTGTACCACGCATGCGCCTCCTACAAGGAATCGCGTGTTTGGGATGACAGGAAACAGAAGTGGCGCGTCCGTGTAGGGCCCAACACGCGCTCGATTCGCAGTCAGTGGCTTGATCTTGATGTCGGTAGTCGCGCCGACAAATACCCTGACTTGAAGTCCGCCGCTAGCGATCTCAAAGCTGCCTGCGCTCACTTCGATCTCCCCGCGCCGACTCTTGTTCGCTCTGGCCGCGGCCTGCACGCTTACTGGACGTTCACCCAGGACCTGCCAGCATCAGATGCTGGAGAGCGCATGCGGGCATTCAAGGGCGCCATTGAACAGTACGGGCTCCGTGCTGACCGGTCAAGAACCAGCGACATCGCTTCCGTATTGCGTCCACCAGGGACTACGCACCGCAAGGGTAAGCCAAAAGCTGTTGAGGTTATTTACACCGGCAAACCAATAAGCCCGCACAAGTTCTATGCGAAGGTTGGTTTCGCAGCAACCACGTCTCTGGACTTACTCGCGACAGATACGCCGCCGCACATCACTACCCAGGCCAGCAGCGACTGGTCGGCGACGGCCTACCCGCCATCGTCCGCCAAGAAGATCGCGCAGCGCTGCAGGGCGGTCAACAAGTTCGTGCGGGACAAAGGCCAGATATCTGAGCCTGCTTGGTTCGCCATGATCGGCGTGCTGACGCATACGGTCGAGGGCAGTAAAGCCATCCACAAGTGGAGCTCTGGAGACCCTCGCTACTCAAAGTCAGAGACTGACGAGAAGATAGCCAACCACGAGCATGGCCCTGCGACATGTGCGCACATCGAGGGCATAGCGGACATGAGCCCGGAGTGCCTGAAGTGCAAATATCGCGGAAAGATCACTAGCCCGATCAAACTGGGTAGCAGTGAGGATTTGCCGCCTGAGAAGACAGAGCAGCCCGCACCTAAGCCACAGCCACTATTGGCCACACCCGACCAATACGCACGGAACCCAGCCCCAGAGACTCTGCCATTCTGGCCGAAGAACTACTCATGGGACGGCAAATTCCTTTACCGCTTCGTGCCGGAGCAGGATAAAGTCGAGGCGCACTGGAAGCCGATCAGCAAGATTTTATACTACCCCTTCCTACGGTTTGAGACCGACGAGAACACCCGGGCCGCCAAGTTCTGCGCGCTGATCAACGGCGACAAAAACAGGTGGCGAGTGTTCGACATTGAGACAACCAAGATCGCCGAGGCCCAGTCACTGGCCTACGCACTTGGTGCCCATGAGGTGATTTATATGCCATCGGCAAAGCACGACAATCGTCAATTTGTGGACGACGTACTGTTCGGTCTGCGCAGCGCCGGCATCGAGACCACGACCTACTCATCCTTCGGCTGGCATAAAGATGGCTTTGTCATCGGCAACCAGTACATTCTGAAAGATCGTGTCGAGGAGGTGTTCCTCAGTGAGAAGCTGCCGTCGGATTTACGGGGTGATCTCGGGCAGGCGGGCACCGGTGGCGAGTGGACCAGGATAGTCGACCAAGTATACAACCGGGCTGGTGCTGAGCCGTTCCAGTGGCTGATCGCATGCTCGTTTGCAGCCCCGCTGATCGCGCTGTGCTTCTCGGACAACTGGCACGGCTTACCATCCGCTCTGACTGGCGAGAGCGGCGGCGCCAAGAGCACCACGTGCGCTGTTGCCTGCTCGATCTGGGGTGACCCCGCGAAGTTCCTCATCCAGGCCAATGAGGAGGGCACCACCATGAAAGCTCTGATACAGCGCGTGAGCACGATGCGCCACCTGCCACTGGTACTGGATGAAATTACCGGTCGCACCACAGACGAGCTTCAGAGCCTGCTGTATGCCCTCAGCAACGGGCGCCCTAAGCTGCGATTGCGCGCCGACGGCCAGGAAATCAACCCAGGCCAGTCGTGGAACACAACCACATTTGTTACAGGCAACCTGTCGATCACGCGCATGCTGTCTGATTCAGACATAGCGAAGGCAGCCGCTACGCAGGTGCGCTGCTTTGAGATACCCCTGCGTGCCGACTACGTGCATGACGTATTTAGGAACATCAACGCCAAGCAGCTCATCGAGGGTGATCTACTGAGCGCCAACTACGGCGTGGTCGGTATGGAGTACCTCAAGTTTGTGGTCAAGCACCAAGCGCGGATACGTACCTTGCTGCAGAAGGAGCGGGCCAAGTTCGCCGCCAAGACGCAGGAGGAGACCCGCGAGCGTTTCTACTATGACATGGTCGCCACGGCGATGGTTGCGGCCGGCATCGCCAAGAATCTGAATATGATTCACTTCGATCTCAGGCGTCTCAAGCAGTGGGCTATGAACCACATCCTGACGCTGCGTACAGACCGCGCTGCTTCGATGGACACCGCGGAGGACTTCCTGCAGGCGTTCATGGCCTACGTCGCCCAGCACACGCTGGTGACTCGCTATTACCGAGACGGCCGGCAGAAGATACACGATGAGCGCGTCGTGGAGCCACCGCGCGAGGTGCTGGCACGTAATGCAATCGACGATCGCCGGTTCATTGTCACAATGAAGGCGTTCAAGGACTGGTGTCAGATACGCAAGATAAATCCCGGATGGCTGCAGGAGCAGCTGGTCAAGGAGGGGTTGATGTTGCCGGACTGCGAGAGACAGCGTGTGTGCAAGGGAACGAGCATCAGTGGCGCACAGGCCACGTGCCTTGAGCTGGTATACGACCGGATCGACAATACCAACATGGCTGTGCCTGAGTACATGCAGTCAGTGGACAAAGCCAAGGCATAAAAAAACCCGGCTATTACACCGGGTCAGGGGTCCGAGCTGGGGTAGCTCTGCAGTGACTGTATCACTCCTGCAGCCGCTGCACAAACCTCCGATTCTGGGAGTTGGTCAGTACGCCGCCGACCATATCGCGCTCCCTGTCTTGCTTGGCCTGACGCTCATCCAGCAGGTTGCTGAGCGGCTGCCTGCCAAACCCGTACTTGACACGCGTCGCTTGAAGCTGCAGAAACTCTCTGCGCAGCCTTGCTCGCACAGCTCCGGAGTCCGTCCTCGCGTACTCACCTCGTATCTCAGCAGACCGCGAGTCGAATACTTCCTCGGTGCTGAACAGCCAGTTGTTGATCTTCTGCCTGTCCGTGAGCGTCGCTGTGGGCCAACCCAGACCGGTGAGTATAGCGTCCATGTAGCTGACCTCATCCGGTGAGAGAGCCACATCCTGACTCATGTTGCGCCGGGTGACCCCCTCTGTCTTGTAGTGGAACGCACGCATAGCGTCGCGCAGGCCGCGGGGGAGCATTTGGGCTACGCCAAGCATAACCTGTCCGTTAGCCACCTGCCCAGCACCGTCGTAAGCCTGCTGGAACAGAGCCGACGACGGCCCCAGGACACCTGCAATCAACGCAGCTGCGCCGTCGCGTGACAGCTCGATCTCAGTGAACGGCAGTAGGCTGGTCGCCAGCCCCATGCCCAG
>Ga0136598_1000968_pt1 | contig 12703 bp, 10 predicted proteins | sample AntRauTorcE11899_FD_104790 | JGI IMG/M metagenome (GOLD analysis project Ga0136598, IMG submission 104790) | Saline lake microbial communities from Rauer Islands, Antarctica - Metagenome Torckler E11 #899 | ecosystem: Environmental > Aquatic > Non-marine Saline and Alkaline > Saline | place... | reverse complement strand
GTGGATTCGTCAGGCCATCACCCGCTCCATTGCGGATCAGGCCCGCACCATCCGTATTCCGGTGCACATGATCGAGACCATCAACAAGCTCAACCGTATTTCCCGCCAGATGCTTCAGGAAATGGGCCGCGAGCCCACGCCGGAAGAACTGGGTGAGCGCATGGAAATGCCGGAAGACAAGATCCGCAAAGTGCTGAAAATCGCCAAAGAGCCGATCTCGATGGAAACACCGATTGGCGACGATGAAGACAGCCATCTGGGCGATTTCATCGAAGACATCCAGGCATTGTCACCGGTTGACTCCGCCACCGCAGAAGGCCTGCGCGAAGCCACCCGCTCCGTGCTGTCCGGCCTGACCGCAAGGGAATCCAAGGTGCTGCGTATGCGTTTCGGCATCGAAATGAACACCGACCATACGCTGGAAGAAGTTGGCAAACAGTTCGACGTAACCCGCGAGCGAATTCGCCAGATTGAAGCCAAGGCGCTGCGCAAACTTCGCCACCCGTCCCGCTCTGATCACCTGCGTGGTTTCATTGACGACCAGGGTAACGGATAACACCTGCCGCAACAGTAGCGGGCGCCTACCCTCACGGGTATAATGGCGCCCGCTTTGCTTAAGGGCCTATAGCTCAGTTGGTTAGAGCAGGGGACTCATAATCCCTTGGTCGCAAGTTCGAGTCTTGCTGGGCCCACCATTTATAAAGATTTGTCACCCACCTATTCACTTACTCTCTGACCTTTCATGGTTTCCAAACCCGACAGACCTTTTGTCGCTTTATCCGCAATTCGGGTAATCGAAACCATTAAAAACTGGCGAAACCAGCGACTCCCCTCCAGACTGTATTCAAGCCCATCCAGAGGACATATCATGGCCTTCACCAACGATCACCTGGCGGAACTCAACCTGCTATCACTGTTTAACCTTTCTTCCATTAACGAAGGCATCAAGGTACACAGTCATTCGGCTTCAAAAGACGCTGTTGCGGCAGCGGCGCGATTGCACGCAAAAGGTCTGATCTCCCAGAGCGACGGGGGTTACCTCACCAGCCTCGGCAGCGAAGCGTCGGAGCATGCCCAGCGATTGCTGTCGGTTCTGTCCAGCGACGAAAATTCAACAGCCTAGACTCTTACGCCGCCTCGACTTCAGACTTCATACCCGGAGAGTAAAACCATGGACAATGGCACCCATTACCGCACCTGTCACTTATGCGAAGCCATGTGTGGCGTCGCCATAGAGGTGCAGGATGGGCACATTCAGTCTATCAAGGGCGACGCCGACGACCCGCTCAGTAAGGGTTATATTTGCCCGAAAGCCACTGCACTCCAGGACCTGCACGAGGACGCCGAACGGCTTCGCAAACCGGTCCGGAAAACGGCGCGCGGCTGGCAGGAAATGGAATGGGAGGACGCCTTCGATCTGGTCGCAGATCGTCTGCACCAGGTGCGCAGCGAACACGGTCGCAACAGCATTGGCGCTTATCTTGGCAATCCCAATGTTCATAACCATGGCGCACTGATCGCCGGCATGCCCTTTCTACAGGCACTGGGTACCCAGAATCGTTTCTCTGCGACGTCTAACGACCAGTTGCCCCACATGCTGGCAAGCCTGGAGATGTTTGGCCATCAAATACTCTTCCCGATACCTGACATCGACCGTACCGACCTGTTCATGTGCATTGGCGCTAACCCCATGGCGTCCAACGGCAGCCTGATGTCGGTGCCGGATTTCCGCGGCCGGATCAAAAGCCTGAAAGCCCGTGGCGGCAAGTTGGTGGTGATCGACCCCCGGCGTACGGAAACCGCAAAAATAGCAGACGAGTTCCATTTTGTTCGGCCGGGAACCGATGCCTTGCTGTTGATGGCAATGGTGAACACGCTGTTTGCGGAAAATCTGATCGACCTGGGCCATGCCGAGAAATGGACCAAGGACGTAGACCTGATCCGCCTGGCCTCACTGGGCTTCAGCCCCGAGGCCGTTAGCACGCACACCGGTCTGGCCGCGACCGATATCCGTGGCCTTGCCCGCCAACTGGCCACTACCCGTAAAGCCGCGCTTTACAGCCGCATGGGCACCAGCACCCAGGCCTTTGGCGCCGTCGCCACGTGGCTGGCTTACGTGCTGAATATCCTGACTGGCAAGCTCGATGCCACCGGAGGCGTCATGTTCACCCAACCCGCCATTGATATGGTGGCACTGGGTGCCATGGCAGGCCAGAAGGGCCATTTCGGTCGCCGCCGAAGCCGGGTGAAAAAACTGCCCGAGTTCGGCGGCGAATTTCCCGCCAGCACCATGGCCGAAGAAATGCTCACCCCCGGTGACGGTCAGATTCGCGCTTTTGTGACGGTTGCGGGGAACCCGGTCTTATCCAGCCCCAATGGTGGTCGCCTGGACGAAGCCTTTGAAGGCCTCGATTTTATGGTGTCAGTGGATTACTACCTGAACGAAACCACCCGCCACGCCGATGTCATCCTGCCACCCACTGCTGGCCTGGAACGCAGCCATTATGACCTGATTTTCAGCCTGTTTGCGGTGCGCAATACCGCCAAGTTCAGTCCGGCGCTTTTTGACGCCGGCAAAGACAGCCGCCACGACTGGCAGATTATGCTGGAACTGGCGCACCGCCTTGAGAAGCTTCGTGCAGGCGGGCGTCTGCCCCTGCGTAAAGAGGCTGGTTGGCGCGCTTTCAAGCGGATCGGCCCTGACCCGATCCTGGACCTGATGTTACGCACCGGCCCTTATGGCGCTGACATCGGGGCTGCCCGGGGCCTGGTTCAGCCAACGGTTGATCTGGCACTGGATATTTTGCCTGACCACCACCCCTTGCGCGGTTTGGCAAAACTGAGCCCTCTGAATCGCCATTGGCAGGACCTGCCCAAAGGGCTATCCATACGCGCACTGACCGAGCGGCCCAACGGCACTGATCTTGGACCCCTTCGGCCGTGTCTGCCGGAGCGGCTGTTTACCCCGGATCGCAAGGTCAATCTCACCCCCAGAATTTACCTGGCAGACCTGAACCGGCTCCACCAGCTTCTGGCGCAGCCAATAGCTGAAGACCTGCTGTTGATCGGGCGTCGGCATGTTCGCAGCAATAACTCCTGGATGCACAACAGCCAACGCCTGGTCAAAGGTAAGGAACGCTGCACCCTGATGATTAACCCGAAAGACGCGGCACGCTCCGCCCTGCAGGCGGGAGATTCCGCCGAGGTCAGCACGCCTGCAGGGAAAATTGTGCTACCGGTGGAGATTACCGACGATATCATGCCCGGCGTCGTATCCGTGCCTCATGGATGGGGCCACGACCGGAGCGGAATCGGACAGTCAGTGGCTGAAGCACACGCCGGCGCCAGTATTAACGATGTTATCAGTGACGACCAGGTTGATCCGCTGGCGGGCACATCCGTACTTAATGGTCAGACGGTAAGCGTAAAGGTCTGGCGCGCAGATCGGCAGCGGAAGCGAGCCTGATTGTCTTTCGGACCGACGCTGAACCGACCTGATTCTGACTTTGGAGAATGTTATGCCCCAGTGGCTGCAGTGGGCACTGATAATCGGCGGCGTTATCGCCATCACTTTGCTGGCCGGGTTTATACTCCGCCAGCTGCGAGCCGTGCGGGCCAGCAAACGAAGCCAGGCAAAAACAGAAGCCCTGCAAAAGGAACGGCGTTCCAGCATGGTGGAAAGTATCCAGGTTCTTGCCATGGCTGTGGAAGCAAAGCAGGTGGAGTATTCTGAGGCCTGTCTTCGCATCAAGGGCCTGTTGGATCATGTCAGGCCGGAATTGCTTGGGCAGCCACCCTACAAGGTGTTTCAGGAGGTCCACGACCTGATTCAACATATGCCCACCCATCAAGCGCGACAGGATACGGAGACCCGCTTTGTGGAAAAGATGGACAAGGAACGGCTGGCGATTGAAAAAGAGCACGCGGACCGTATTCACGAGGCGGCCATTGCCCTGCGCAAACAGACGCTGTGATGGAAAGTGGGACAGCCGGCCGTTGGGCCGGCTTTCTAATGAACGCGACCTACTGAGGATTCATCATACCGGCCATGGCCATGACCACATCCTTGCTCTCAACCAGCTGATCAAACTGCTCTCCGACTTTTTCCCGATCCAGCCCTAGCGATTCGTACAGTTCTGACGGTACTTCCTGGCCCGCCCCGAGGGCGACTCCGCGCTCGATTAACAATTGACGCCCAAGCCAGAGCAATTTGGCGTAGACCGAATAGGCCCCGTCATAGCCCGGGTTTTTTTGATAACGGATCCCAAGGTTGACCTCATCCGGCATGCCCCAATTCTGCATCAACTGCGACGCAATCTGTTCCCGGCTCACCCCCAAAAGGAAGTGTTCAACAATCGAAGAATCCATGTGGGGATTTACTTCCTGAGTTCGGCACACCAGTTTGAAATGGGGCGGAAAAACCTGAGCCAACACCAGATAGCCAAAATTATGAAGCAGGCCGGCCAGATAGGACAGGCCGAAGATCGGGCGCTCGCCACGGGGCATCATACTGGACAATATTCCGGAAGACTGCGCCTGCCAGATGGCCTGTTGCCAGTAATCCACATAACCTTCGGGGTGATCCTGCGGCGTTTTCAACGCGCGGCCCAGAGACAGGCCCATGGCCAGGTTCATCACCAGATCGAAGCCCAGCACCCGTGAAACAGCGTCATGAACGGACTTGACCTGTCCGGCAGCGGCGTAAAACGAGGACGACGCCCAGCTTACCACCTGGGCGGCAAGACTGGGGTCGCTCTCGACCACATCAACCAGATCCCCCATCACTGCGTTGGGGTTTACCCGCAGGTGAATAATCCGCTGCGCCGTCTCCGGTAACGGTGGCAGTTCCAGTGTGTCTTCCAGGCGTTGCTGAATGCGCAGGCTGGTGAATTTCCGGATTGCTGAATGCAACTGGGCCTGATCTTCCTCGGGGCTGTCCAGATTGACCGCAATGGAATCAGAGGCCACCGAAAACGAGTGTCGCTCTGCCTTCTCGATGACGGACTGGAAATCTTCCCGGGGCATTACCATGCACAGGTTCTGATCGCCAATGGCCATTGCCACCGAAGACATCCGGTCAACGCGATCGTCCACCACCGTTCGCCAGCCGGTCAGTGACGGCAGTGGTGGCATATCGGTCAGCCCCGCACGCTGCCGGGCCTTGGCTTGATCCCGTTTGTTCATCATCCGTAGGTCGCGGTCCAGATGTTTGTTCAGGGCATTAATATCCAACAGATCACTGTGCCGGCAAATAGCCTGCACGTTGCCCTGCTCATCGCTGAGAAGTACCATTCGCAGAAGCTGCTGCTCTCCGGCCTGTCCCAGGTCACGGAGTGAAACCCCCGATGCGGACTCACCCAGTGCCTGCCTGACTGCGACAGGTAGTTCCATAGATTTCTCCCTTGTTCCGTCTGCTGTGTCGATCTCGACAACCTCGATAACCTTGAGTATAGGGTAGAACCTCCCCGACGACCTTAAACATCGCCATAACGGGCGCGATCTCCCAGCCAACGACGGATCAGTCCGTCCACACGGTCCGGCTGGGCCAGAAGTCCTGGCGCCATGCCGCGCACCGGCTCTATCCAACCTTTATCACGCTCGAAATCCGCCAACCGGAACTGCATCATGCCGGTCTGACGGGTGCCCAGAACCTCTCCCGGGCCTCTTATTTCCAGATCTTTTTCGGCAATCACAAAGCCATCCTGGCTATCGCGCAGAGCCTGGAGGCGTGCCTTACCGTTCTGGGACAACGGCGGGTGGTACATCAATACGCAGAAGCTCGCTTCCTCGCCACGGCCCACCCGGCCCCGAAGCTGGTGCAGCTGGGCCAGCCCAAGGCGTTCCGGGTTTTCGATAATGATCAATGAGGCATTGGGAACGTCTACGCCCACTTCAATGACGGTTGTGGCGACCAGCAGGTCCAATTCGCCTTCTTTGAAGCGTCCCATCATTTCCGCCTTTTCAGCGGCTTTCAGCCTGCCGTGTACCAGCCCCACCTTCAGGTCCGGCAACCGCTCGGCCAGTTCCTCGGCCGTCGCCTCGGCAGCCTGGCACTGCAAGGCTTCGGATTCCTCAATCAGGGTGCACACCCAGTAGGCCTGCCGCCCGGCCTGACAGGCTTTGCGCACCCGATCGGTCACGTCGTCACGGCGGCTGTCGGGAATCGCAATGGTCTCGATCGGTTTGCGGCCGGGCGGCAGCTCGTCAATCACCGAAGTATCCAGATCCGCGTAAGCACTCATCGCGAGAGTCCGGGGAATGGGGGTGGCGGTCATGATCAGTTGGTGCGGCGCCATGATGCCGCCGACGCCCTTTTCACGCAGCGCCAGGCGCTGATGGACCCCGAAACGGTGCTGCTCGTCCACAATTACCAGCGCAAGCCGACTGAACTTAACATCGTCCTGGAACAACGCATGGGTGCCGATAACGATGGCCGCTTCGCCACTGCCGATCGCCGCTAGCGCGGCTTCACGAGGCTTGCCTTTTACTTTGCCGGACAGCCAGGCAACCGTGATACCCAGAGGCTCCAGCCAGCCTTTAAAATTTTGATAATGCTGCTCGGCCAGAATTTCAGTAGGCGCCATTAACGCTGCCTGGGCACCGGCACCGATCGTCTGAAGCGCGGCCAGGGCCGCTACAACTGTTTTGCCTGATCCGACATCGCCCTGAACCAACCGCAACATGGGCACAGGTTGGCTCAGGTCCTGCCGGATTTCAGACATCACCTGCCGCTGGGCGCCGGTGAGGCGAAACGGCAGCGCGTCCATAAACCGTGCCGGCAAATCTCCGGTCGGCAGCAGAGGCAGCGCCTCCCGGGCCTGGATCTGCTGCCGGACTTTTAACAGGCTAAGCTGGTGGGCGAGCAATTCTTCCATGACCAGCCGCTGCTGGGCCGGATGGCGCCCGTCCATCAAAAGATGGACCGGCGCACTGGCTGGTGGCAAGTGCACCAATTCAACCGCCTCGGAGATGCCGGGTAACTGATACTGTGCCATGATTTCAGCGGGCAGCCAGTCATGGATAGGGTATCGTTTCAGGTAAGTCAGCGCCTGCTGGCACAGAGCGCGAACTCTGGGCTGCTGAATACCTTCCGTGAGCGGGTAAACCGGGGTCAGCGTGGCTTCGCCCAAGGCGGGCATCGGGGGAGGGTTAATCTGATATTCAGGATGGTAAAATTCGTAACCCGCTCGGCCCGGCCGGACTTCGCCAAAACAGCGGACTCGAGTACCTTCCGATAACTGGTTCTTTTGTGCCGCGTTAAAGTGGAAAAAACGCATCACCAAAAACCCGCTGCTGTCTTTCAGGGTAACCTGAAGGCTACGACGCCGGCCCATGACCAGGTCCGCTTTCATGACCTCGCCCTCGACCACCCCCACATCACCGATCCGGAGCTGACCCATAGAGATAACGCGAGTTCGGTCTTCATACCGGTGCGGCAGGTGAAACAACAAATCCTGCAGGGAGTGAATGCCCAATTTGCCCAAGGTCTCGGCCAGCGCTTTGCCAACGCCTTTGAGTACGGTGACCTCGATATCATCGAGTGACGTCATACGTCAGCTCAGGACGCCGCAGCGTGGGCGGCTTTGTCGAGCCTGGCTTTTTCAATAACCCGGCACTGACTGGCCGCGAGCGACAGCACATCAATGGCTTTCGGGCGCGGAAAGGTTACCCGCCAGGCCAGGGCAACCGTACGGTGAGGTATTGGCGCGGCAAACGGCCTGACTGCGAGAATGTCCTCGTCGTACTGCATTGCAGTTGCGGCCGACAACGGCAACACGGTGATCCCAAGACCTGAGGCCACCATATGGCGAATGGTTTCCAGCGAGCTGCCCTCGGTCACCAACGAAGGTGCTTTGGCGCTGGCAGCGGTCGGTCGGCTGACCGCTGCTACCAACGGCGGGCAGGATTCCAGCACCTGGTCCCGGAAACAGTGCCCCGGCCCCAGCAATAAAAGCTGCTCCTGGGCCAGCTGCTGCGCGGTCAGGCTCTCGTGCCTGGTCAGGTGATGGCCGCCGGGCAGGAGCACCACAAACGGTTCATCATAAAGAGGCAGGGTAACCACCTCCGGCTCTTCGAACGGCAATGCGATGATGATCGCATCCAGCTCCGACTGCCGCAGTTTCTGGCGTAGGGTGGCGGTATAATTCTCTTCAATGTAAAGCGGCATGTCCGGCGCGCCGCGACGAAGTTCCGGCAGAAGGTGCGGGAACAGGTAGGGGCCAATGGTGTAGATCGCGCCCACTTTCAACGGCGCGTTCAGCTGGTTTTTGCCATCCTGCGCCATATCTTTGATCAGACCCACCTGGTCCAGCACACGCTGGGACTGTTCGATGATTCTCTTACCGGTTTCGGTCACGCGGATGCTGTTTTTGCTGCGTTCAAACAGTGGAATACCCAGTTCATCTTCGAGTTTTTTTACGGCCACGCTCAAAGTAGGCTGGCTAACGTGACAGCGCTCCGCTGCCCGGCCAAAATGCCTTTCACGGGCAAGGGTAACAACGTATCGTAACTCGGTGAGGGTCATGGTGCGCTCCGGTAATTTATTATCCAAAGCATAAGGATTGAGTTTGCCTATGGCAATCACCCAAGACAAACAATCGCCACGTATTCTTGTCGCGGGCTGCGGCAACCTCGGCGGCGCGATTGCCTTGCGCCTTGCCAGGGACTTCACGGTATACGGCCTGCGCCGCAATACTGCCCGGATTCCTGAGGGCGTTCATCCCGTTAAGGCTGATCTGCTGGACGCTGCGCGGCTGGCACTCGCGTTGCCAGACGGGCTCGACGTCGTGATTTACTGCCTCACCCCATCACAGTATGACGAAGCCGGCTATCGCGATGCCTTTGTGAACGGCCTGGACAATCTGATTCAGGCACTGGAAGGCCAGGCCGTCAAGCGGCTGTTTTTCATCAGCAGTAGCAGCGTTTACTCCCAGGACGATGATTCCTGGGTTGACGAAACCAGCCCGACCAGGCCCGCACGTTTCAGCGGCGATCGTATTCTGAACGGCGAGAATCTGGCCCATAAAAGCGCTCATCCGGCCACAGTGGTGCGCTTCAGCGGCATCTATGGGCCGTCCCGGCCGCGTTTCCTGCAGGCGGTGATGGAGGGTGAGATGGACCCGGCGTCCCCTGCCCCCTACAGCAACCGCATTCACGAAGCCGATGCCGCCGACGCCGTATGCCACTTGACACGGATGGCGCTGGCGGAAAAGCCCCTGGAGCCCTGCTACCTGGCCAGCGACTGCGAACCGGTGCGCCTGGATGAAGTGGTGGCCTGGGTGCGCAGCGAACTGCCCTGCAAGACGCCGGGCGCCGAGGCTCGCAAGGGTGGCCGCGCCGGAAGCAAACGGTGCAACAATCAGCGCCTGCTGGCCAGCGGCTTCCGCTTCCACTATCCCGATTTTCGTGCCGGCTATGGGGAAATGATCAAACAGCAGAACTGAAAAAAGCGGCCCTGAGGCCGCTTTCAGCGTTTAACTGTTCAGTAGCGGCTTTAACTCAGAACCATTACCGCTTCCATTTCGACGGGCACACCTTTGGGCAGGGCCGCCACACCAACGGCTGCACGAGCCGGGTAAGGCTCCTGGAAATAGGTCGCCATGATTTCATTTACGGTGGCGAAGTTGCTCAGGTCGGTCATGTAGATATTCAGCTTCACGATGTCTTTAAGCTCACCGCCACTGGCCTCGCACACGGCCTTGAGATTTTCAAAGACCTGGCGGGTCTTTGCGGCAAAATCCCCGGCAATCACTTCCATGGTTTGCGGAACCAATGGAATCTGGCCTGACAGGTACACCGTGTCGCCCGCTTTTACCGCCTGGGAATAAGTGCCAATCGCCTGCGGAGCGTTTTCAGTCTGAATAATCGATTTGTTGGTCATGAATTTGATGATCCCCTGTGAAAACGCCAATCCTCACCCTGCGGCCCCCAACCTGTCAACCGCCAGTCAGTTGCGTACCCGGTTAATGTGAGTAACCGCTTTGATATTTCGGATCCGGCGCATCACGCGTGCCAGATGACGCCTTCCGTGAACGTGCACCACCAGGCTGACAATGCCAAGCTTGGCGTTCTGCTCTTCCACATTGATGCGCTCAATGTTGCCGTCGGCCATGGCGATGGCGTTTGCCAGTTCGGCAATAACCCCACGCTGACGCTCCAGCTCAACCCTCAACTCAACAGAGAACTCATCGGCGATGTCCTTGGCCCACTTGAGCTGGGTCAGGTTGGCCCGGGCTTCGTCATCCTCCGGCAACCGCGAACAGGTATCGGAGTGAATCACCAGCCCCTTGCCGGAATCCATGGTGCCAACCACCGGGTCCCCCGGAATCGGCTTGCAGCAGTTGGCAAACCGCACAAGCAAACCTTCTGTTCCACGGATCGTCACTGAGCCATGTTCTCTAGCCGTCAGGTTACCGGCGGATATGTCAGACTTGCCGTCTTCGTTGCCGCCACTGACCAGCTGCCGGGCCACCAGGTAAGCCATTCGGTTACCAAGGCCGATATCGCTGATCAGATCGTCGAAGCTTTCGACCTGATTATGCCGCACAACGGTGTCGATCTGGGCTTCGGCAATATCCGACAGCTTCGCTCCGAAGCCCTTCAAGGATTTCTTCAACAGAGTTCTGCCAAGCTCCAGGGACTCGGCCCGGCGCTGATTCTTCAGCACATGGCGGATACTGCTCCGGGCTTTGCCGGTGGTGACAAAACTGAGCCAGGCCGGATTGGGCCGGGCGCCGGGGGCGGTAATAATTTCAACGGTCTGGCCGCTTTGCAGGGTCTGGCTCAGTGAGCCCAGGTTGCGGTCAAGACGGCAGGCAACGCAGGCATTACCAATATCGGTGTGGATTGCATAAGCGAAGTCCACCGGTGTTGCACCCCGGGGCAATTCCATAATCCGGCCCTTGGGGGTGAACACATAGATTTCGTCTGGAAACAGGTCGACCTTGACGTGCTCAATAAATTCCAGCGAGTCATCGGCCCGCTCGCGCATTTCCATCAGACCTTTCACCCACTGGTCGACGCGGGTCTGGTTGGCGGTCGTGACGTCGGAGGGCTCATTTTTATACATCCAATGGGCGGCGATGCCGTTGTTGGCGATGTGCTCCATTTCTTGAGTACGGATCTGGATTTCGATGTTCACGTGCATACCGAACAGCGTTGTATGCAACGACTGATAGCCATTCGCCTTGGGCATGGCGATGTAGTCTTTAAAACGTCCCGGCAGCGGTTTATAGAGGCTATGGACGGCCCCGAGCATCCGGTAGCAGTCGTCTTCCGTTTCGGTGATGATCCGGAAAGCGTAGACATCCATGATTTCGTGAAACGATTTGTGCTTGAACTTCATCTTGTTGTAGATGCTGTTTAGGTGTTTTTCCCGGCCCTGGATATGGCCGGGCAGGCCACGCTCTTCCAGCTTTGCTTCCAATTTTCCGCGAATATCATCGATGATCTCACGGTGGCTGCCACGAAGCTTGGCAACCGCCTTGGAAATGTACTTCGACCGCATGGGATAGAGGGACGAAAAGCCCAGGTCTTCAAGCTCGGTACAGATCGAATGCATGCCCAGACGATTGGCAATGGGGGCGTAGATATCGAGAGTTTCGTTGGCAATGCGCTGGCGCTTCTCGTAGGGCATTGGCCCCAGGGTACGCATGTTGTGAAGCCGGTCCGCCAGCTTCACCAGGATAACCCGGATGTCCCTCGCCATGGCCAGGGTCATCTTCTGGAAGTTTTCGGCCTGAGCCTCTGCGCGGGTGCGGAATTCAATCTGGGTCAGCTTGCTGACGCCGTCAACCAGTTCGGCAACGTCTTCGCCAAACTGCTCTGCCAAGGCTTCTTTGGGAATGCCGGTGTCTTCAATGACATCGTGGAGCATAGCGGCCATCAGGCTTTGATGGTCCAGCCTCAGGCTGGCGAGGATATGGGCAACCGCAAGTGGATGGGTAATGTAGCGATCGCCGCTTTTGCGCATCTGGCCTTCGTGGGCTTGTTCGGCGTAATAGTAGGCACGTCGCACCTGATTGATGCGATTGGAATCGAGATAGGTGCTTAGCTCACCGGCCAGCACTTCAACCGTCGCTTCTGCCGACACTACGCCTCCGTCAAGGCTTACTTAAAGAGTAAAGTTCAGGGCTTTTATTCAGGGACAAAAAAACCCGAATGCGAGCATTCGGGTCCTTCCGACATCGTTCTGTTCATGCACTCTACATACACTATAAAACCAGAACGACGGATTTCAATGCTTTACTGAATAAACTTGCCGTTTATTCGTCGTCTTCTTCAGCGAGAAGTTCACGGCCGATCTTGCCCTCAGCGATCTCGCGCAAGGCAATGACTGTTGGCTTGTCATTCTCTTCCGGCACCAGGGGCTCAAAACCCTTGGTCGCAAGCTGGCGTGCGCGCTTGGTAGCCAGCATCACCAGCTGGAAGCGGTTATCAACGTGTTCAAGACAGTCTTCAACAGTAACTCGTGCCATAACATCCCCGATATAAAAAATGGCTGACTTCAGCAGACCGCGTAGTTTACTGCCGCCGGCTCAATTTGTATACAGCTATCGTATGCGCCCGGGGCAGCACGGGCGGCAAGCTCAGTGGCGCTGGGACAAGCGAATGAGCAATTGCGAATGCCGGACCTGCTGTGCCCGCATGCGCAAGCGATGGCAACGGACAATGGCCAGCAAATCGGCCAGGGCTGTACCAAAAT
>Ga0136598_1000939_pt1 | contig 12961 bp, 14 predicted proteins | sample AntRauTorcE11899_FD_104790 | JGI IMG/M metagenome (GOLD analysis project Ga0136598, IMG submission 104790) | Saline lake microbial communities from Rauer Islands, Antarctica - Metagenome Torckler E11 #899 | ecosystem: Environmental > Aquatic > Non-marine Saline and Alkaline > Saline | place... | reverse complement strand
GGCAGCGCCGAGCTCGGAATTCGGGAAATTTCAGACTTTGCTAATAGACCGCCGAATCCTCAACTACCAGTTGACAGGCCGCCGATTTCCCTAGCGATAACAGCCTGTTACCGACTTCGGAATTTTCGGATTTCAGCTAATAGACCGCCGAGCCACGCGGCGACCGGGCGATCCGCAGACATAAAAAAGCCCCGCTCGAAGGCGGGGCAAATACCCGGTGGCTGCCAGGTGTCAGGGTCGCGCTACTGCGCGTGGAGGTGGTCGCTGCAGACGAGATAATACCGGCTGGTGAATTCGTTGATCATGACGTCCTTGGATTCCTGAGAGCTCATGCGCGGCTCCCGGTATGCCTCGAGGATAATCCCCGCCAGGCCCGGTCGCCCCTTCGCGACGTCCTCCATCGCGACGGACAGCGGGACGTCAATCTGGCGCAGCTCCATGACCTTGCCGGCGATATTGGAGATGGCGGCGCAGTCCGTGTGTATCTGCCCAACGCCGTCCTGCTGTGCGACGGCGACGGGGCCGGTCAGCAGGGTCAGAACGGCGGTGAGCGCGAGGTAACGTGCGGGGTGTCTCATGTGATTCTCCTTGCCTTCAGTTTTGCCCTGTACGCCACGATCTCAAGCGAACCTTATGGTGGGTACCGGGTAGGGTGCGTTTGCGGCTTCTACACGGCTCCCTGGCCCGAGAATCGGCAGGTTCACCGTCAGTGTCGCCCTATCAAGCCTGAAATCTCCCTTTGTGCAGCAACGGGAACAGCACGAACAGCGGGAGGACCAGCGGCCACAGCAGCAGCGACCACAGCACCTGCCGGTAGGGGACTGACCCGCCGCTGCGGAGGGTGAACGCCGCCATGAGCAGCGCGAAGGTCAGGCCGCCCAGGTACCCGGCCAGCAGGAAGTCCACCAGACTCATGAGCGGTGCCCCCGTGCCCTGCGGATGGCCCTGGCCGCAGCCCGTGCGGCGTCGAGCCCCTGGATCACGCTGTCGAGTTCCCCGGCCTGCTCCTGGGCGGCGTCGAGGCTGTCCACGCTACCGCCGCCGGGCAACGCCCAGCCGCCGTCGAGGTGTGCCTTGAGCGTAGCAGCTCCGACCCGGATGTCGGCTTCCGGTCCTTCCAGCATGTCGCGATCTCGCATGTCGATTCCTCTGGGTGGGTTTTGCTCAGTCTTGTCTCCCGGAGGACGCTTGTCAACTAATTGTTGAATAGTTTGTGTTTTCGTTGAAATGGCCAACCGGGGAAATGCCCTCGGCCACCTGGCCCCCCTTTATTTTCCCGGACACTTTTCTGGGGCCAGGCTAACTTATTGATTTACTTACTTTATTATATAAAATGTCCGGGTTGTCCTAGATGTCCGAGTAAACACTATGCCGCATATAGGGATGTTTTTTAGTACCGGTAAGAAAAGGGTATGTGACGTTATGCGTTTTTATCTCGTGTGTATAGTAAGCCACCTACCCGGACAACTAGGCTTCTGGGGCCAGGCCCCGATTTCCTGTTGCATATCAACCGGTTAGCCTGGCCCCAGAAGGTGTCCGGGAAAATAAAGGGGGGCCAGATAGGCCCTATTTTGTCTCCATATAGCGACACTTTTGACGAATAGCGATTTTTCCGATGTCGCACGAATAGCGATTTTTCCGATGTCGCACGAATAGCGATTTTTCCGATGTCGCACGAATAGCGATTTTTCCGATGTCAGACACAAAAAAGCCGACCCAATGGCCGGCTGATCTGACTTCCGATTTTTCCGATTTCAGTTACGACGCATCCGCACGACGTTATCAGCCAGCGATTCGAGGTCATCGAGGTCATCGAGGTCTTCATTCGCCTTGATGGCGGCGTCCAATGCGTCTCTCCGCAGGCGTCCGTCATGCTCCAACAGCGCCGGCAAGCGCGTCCAGACCCGCAGCTTCTTGCGCTGGTTATCGATGGAGTAGCGGGTGTCGCTGGCGCGGATGAAGCCCAGCGGCTTGAGGAAGCCGGCCACCGCCTTGCCCTTCAGATTGAGGCCGACGCCGTGCTGATCCATGACGTCCTTGAAGGCCCGCCAAATGAAGATTTCATTGGTGACACCCGGCGTGGTGCCGTCCTCCAGCAGGTCCTCCAGCAGGCGGCGCTCGTCGGTCTTGGCGTCGTCGGCCATGATGGACTTGAACTTGGTCCAGGGGGCACGGGCTTCCGGCTCGTAGTGCTCACTGAACTCGTACTGCTGAAAGAACTCCAGGAACTGGTGCGGGTGCTCGTGGATGTGCGTCCAGAGCTTCTTGACGTAGTCGAAGCCCTCCTTGGCGACCCGGGCCTCGCGCCACTGCTTGACCTGGCCGTTGGTGGAGAAGCGGGTGAACAGCACGCAGAAGCGCGTGTTGTCGTCCTCCAGCGGCAGGCAGTCCTCGTAGTTGGTGGTCAGGTAGAGGTTGCAGTAGTTCATCTCGGTGGTGGCGTCGTGGTGCATCCGCCGGATCGGCACCTCCTCATTGCTGATCACCGGCTTCATCTTGTTGAGGACCTCGTGGGCCTCCTTGCCGGGCAGCTTGATCTCCTCGACCACCGCGAAGCAGCGACCGTGAGACCAGGAGTTGAACCGCTCGAGCAGCTGGTCGGTGCCGACGATGGAGTAGTTGCCCTTGCCCACCAGCTTGCCCACCACGGCGCCCAGCAGCGACTTGCCTTCCTCCTCGGAGCCCTTGATCAGCAGCGCGTAGCGCAGCTTACGCCCCGGATAGCGGATGCTGTGCGCCATGAAGTCGAGGACCAGGTCTTGGTGGTACTTGTCGGGCAGCAGGTCGGCGATCAGGCGCAGCAGGGACTTCACCCCCTGGCGGCCCTTGTAGGGCGACGCGGAAATCATCGGCGCCCGGTAAGAGTTGGCATAGAGCAGCGCGTCCTCCTCGAACAGCACCGCCTCGCCCGGGTGGTAGCGGAGCTTGTACGGCATCGGCACGCAGAACACCTGCGTCGCCGCGTCATAGGCGGAGAGCTTGGCCACGCCGAGGTCGGTGCTGCCGATGGCGTCATGATCGCCGGCCGCCCGGTTGAAGCGCCCGTTGAAGGGGTCCCGGGTCAGAATCTCCTTGGTCACCAGGTTGAACATGATGTTTTCGCCGGCGACGAACACCCAGTCCTCCAGCCAGTCGGGCATCGGCTGGTCGGCCATCTGGTCGCGCAGGTTGGCCACGGTCGGCGCCAGCATCTTCTTGGCCACGGGCTTTGACAGGCTATCCCCGGTGAGCTCCTTCATCTTGCGCTGCAGGTCGTTGGCCACCATGTCGCGGTGGAAGTCCTTGAGCGTGGTGGTGGGGATCGCGCGAATCTTCTCGAGGCGGCGGTCCAGGTCGCTGTGTGAGTCGGCGCGGGCGATGGCGAGCTTCACCTTACGCAGGACGTCCTCGATGGTGGGTGCCGTGTGGTCTTGCGGGGCGCCGATCAGGTCTTCGTCGCCGCCCGTGTCAGGGGGGTCGAGGGCGTCATCCTCGTCGTCCAGGTCATCGAGCTCGGAGAGCATGTCCAGCGCCGCCTGCGCCTGGGTCGCACGTACCTCCTGGCGAACGTCCTCCAGCGCCGCCCGCACCTCCTCGCGTTCCATCATGAAGTCGGTCATGGCCTTGTAGCTCGGCCAGTCGGCGGGGCTCATGCTGGCGGTGTCGAACTCATTATCGAGGTGGCGGAAGAGGTGGATGCGGCCCAGGTCGAAGCTATTGTGCTGCCCCACGGCCGGGTCGCTGCCGTGGTCGGACTGGATAAAGGTGTCGTCATAGATGCGCACACTCGGCGCGCCGGTCGAGCCTTCCGGGTAGTAGCGGTCGCCCGAGGGGCTGTAGACGTCGCTCAGGAACTCCTCGATGAAGGTCCAGGGATCGAAGGCCCGATGGACGGCGGTGATGATCGGCGCCTGGCCGGCCTTGTCTTCCGGGTGGGTCATCTTACGCCCCGGACGGTACTCGACCACGGTCTCCTTCGCCCGACGCGGCCAGCGGCTGGCATCGTGGGCCGGATAGCGCGTCAGCGCCTCATCCGGGTCGAACAGGTCGCCCTCCCGCTGGGCGAAGTGGTACGCCTGGTCGCAGCTGACCGAGGGGAAGTACATGCCTTGGGCCGGCGGATAGGACTCACGGGCCACGGCCTTCATCGAGGGGTCGAGCCTCTCGGCCAGGGCACGGGCCACCGGCTCGTACTCGCCGGGCGTCACGTCGCGTGACAAGGGCACCAACACGCGCAGCTTGGGCGTCTCGTCGGTATGGGAGCGCGTGGTGTGGACCAGGTAGGCGATGCCGTCGAGCCCCGGCAGGGCGCCGAACAGGCTGAACTCATCCCATAGCGCGTCGGCGTGCTCGTCGATGTCCAGGTTGACGATGGAGCGTGAAATCAGGGTGCTGTCGCTGCGGTGGCCATCCTTACAGCGGCCGCCGAAGAACAGCCCGGTATTCTTGCTCTGGGCACGGCGCTTGGGGTCCATCGCCTGGTACTGCTCGGAGGTGATCTCCCGGAAAGTGGGCACCTCGAACAGCGCGGCGATCTCGTTCCAGGCGGCCTCGTAGTTGGTGATCGTGCCGCGGTCGGCGGCCGATGTCCGGCCGTAAGTCAGTTTACGCATGGCTCACCTCGCGGGCGCTGGCGGGCGGCTCGATACCGGCGTCGAGGTACTGCAGGCGGAGGGTCAACCGCTGCACCTCCAGCTTGAGCTCGAGGCGTTCGAGTTCATGTGACGACATCGGGCGGGGGGATTCACAGCGCCAGCAGGCGACGGTTTTGGCTGAGCGGCCGAGCAATTCGGCCACCTCAAAACGCGAGAGATTGCGCTGGGTCATTATTTGGCGGAGTCGCCGGGTGTTAGGGTGCATAAGGGTTCCCTGTTCTACATTCGTGGCAGCAGAATAGCAGGGAGGTTTCTAGCTAGGCAACTAAATGTTGAATGTCCACCGTAAGGAAGTATTAGCCGAAGACATAGGGGTGAAAGTCGCTGAGCTCGACGCGACCGTCCGACATTTCTACCAGCGGCCTGACGAAGCCCGCCGGTACGCGCTTGTCGGTGATCCACTTATAGATGTACTTGTCGCTGACGCCCAGGTGCTTGGAGAGCACCGAGATGCTTGTCCGGCCGACCGAGTCCTTCGGGCAGGCGGTGAGCAGCAGTGTCTGCAGGTCGCCCAGGTCCCGGTTGCGTCGAAAGACCGGAGTCGGGGGTGGGGTCGTCTCGGACATGGGGGTCTCTTTTCATCAATGAGTTGAATAGAGCGATTCTAGGGTCTCGGATCGCCCTGCCGCAAGGACTTCTCATCCGGTCGGCTTAGGCCGACCACCAGAATTGATTTTTTCTTCAACAAACAGTTGACAAGAATGGGCGTCCTCCCGATACTCGGTATGTGCGTTACCTCACTCATTACTTACGCTGACCCGCAGGAGAGACGGATGAGCCTTGAAGCCGACATTCAGCAGCTGATTGAAGCCGTGCAAGAGAACACCCGCGTTGTTCGGACATCCTTTAGCGCCGTTCCTTCCGGCCAGGCGGACGTCCGCCAGCCCGCCAGAGGGAAGCCTGCTGCCAAGCCGGCGGCGGCTGTTGCCGAGGAGCCGGAAGTCGAGGAGCCGGCCAAGCCCGAGAAGAAGGCCGCTGCCAAGCCCGAGAAGAAGGCCGCTGCCAAGCCCGAGAAGGTCGAGCACCCCACCGAGGCCGACCTGATCGCCGCCTTCACCCAGTATCTGCCCAGGGACCTGTCCAAGGCGGAGCGTGAGGCACGCGCACCCAAGGTTCGGGCCTTCCTGGAGACACAGGGCGCGCAGCGTGCCACGGACCTGAAGCCCGAGCAGCGTGCTGAGGCGATCACCTTCGTCGAGGGCCTGGTCGCCGAGCTTACGGATGACGCTGGCGACAGCGACATGATCTAAACCCACACCTGATGGGCGCCTGGTGGCGCCCTTCGGAGCATAACAATGACAGATGCGCAAGGCGTGGACGTTGTGCTGGAGGGGGGCTTCCATTCCCCGAGAAGTCCCAGCAGCTGGAAGAAGATTTCACAATGTCCCGGCTCCATCGCGATGGAGTCACACTTCCCGGATGAGACCAGCGAGTTTGCCGCGGAAGGCACGGCAGCCCATTGGGTCCGTGAGGACTGCTTGACCACAGGCAAGGACGTCCACGAGTACATCGGCATGACGGTCGGCGCCGATGGCTTCTTCATCACCGTGCAGTCGGACTGGGTGCGCTTCTTGCAGCCTGGTATCGACCGCATCCGTGAGGAAGACGGCAAGAAGTTCATCGAGACGCGCTGCAGCCTGGAAGCCTGGGCGCCGGGCGAGTCGGGAACCGTGGACTGCGGGATCGTCACCCCGGAGCTGATCATCGTCGACGACCTGAAGTTCGGCCGCGGGGTGATCGTCGATGCACAGAACAACGGCCAGCTGATGCAGTACGCGCTGGGCTTCTGGGATCAGATCGCCCGTCACGAGACAGAGGCCACCGAGTTCCTGCTGCGCATCGACCAGCCGCGCGCCGGCGGCGGCAGCGAGTGGCGATGCAGCCTGGACGACCTGCTGCGGTTCGCCGAGGACGAGTGGCTACCGGCCCTGTATGACTCGCGCCAGCCGGATGCACCGCTGCGCGTCAGCGCCGATGGGTGCCAGTTCTGCCGAGCGGCGGCGCATGCCGGGTGTCCGGCGCTCAACGAGTTCGTCCAGGAGCTGGTGGGCCTGGACCCCACGCAAACCGACCTCAGCCAGGAACCTGTCATGCCCGATGTCGACCAGCTCAGCGCCGAGCGCCGGAGCTACATCGTCCAGTACCAGAAGACGGTCACCAAGTGGCTCCAGGCCGTTCACGGGGTTCAGCTTCAGACCGCCCTGCGCGGCGAGGAGACGCCCGGCTTCAAGGCCGTCGAGACCGAAGGCAACCGTACCTGGCGCGACGAGCAGGAAGCGGAAGCGTTCTTCGACGGCCGGGTGCCCAAGAAGGAGATGTACAGCCAAAAGCTCAAGAGCCCCACGCAGATGGAGAGCGTCGCCGGCACGCGCATCTGGGCCAGGGCGCAGGACCTCATCGTGCGGCCCGCCGGCCCGCCGGCCCTGGTGCCCAAGGCCGACAAGCGCCCGGCGCTGATCCCTGTCCTCGACCTGCTCGATGACCTGGATGACGACGATGCGGCAACCGATTCTCATGACGATCTGATCTAACCAGAGGTAATCTTATGTCACGTCCCGATGTAGTAGTGCTGAAAAACGTGCGTCTCGGCTTCCCCAAGCTGTGGCGCGCCGACCGGGCCACCGAGAGCAGCGCGCCGAAGTACAGCGCCCACGCGATCATCGACCCGACCACCGCCCACGGCAAGGCCAACCTCGAGGCGATCAAGGCCGCCCAGAAGCATGTCGCCGTCGCTCAGTGGGGTGAAAAGTGGCAGAACGTGGTCAAGGGCCTGGAGAAGAACCGTCGCTCGTTCCGTGACGGCGACGCCATGACCAACGCCGAGGGCGACATCTATGCCGGCTACGAAGGCATGAAGTTCGTTGCCGCCAACCGCAGCGAAAAGCAGGGCCGTCCCGACGTCCGTGACCGCCGCAAGAGCCCGACTACCGAGGAAGACGGGCTGGTCTACGCCGGCTGCTACGTTGACATGGTGGTCAGCTTCTTCACCGTCACCCAGCGGGAGCAGGGCGGCAACGGGCTGTTCGCCAGCCTGGAACTGGTGCGCTTCCGCGAGCACGGCGAAGCCTTCGGCGGCGGCATGTCCAGCGACGAAGCGGCCGACATGCTCGACGACCTGGAAGACGACGGGGATGACGCGGCGTTCGAGGTGGTCACGGCAGGCGATGAAGACGACGACGACCTGCTCTGATCGCGACGGGGAACAACGGGGCGCTGCGGCGTCCCTTTTTTATGAGTCGCGAGGTAATGTGAATGGACTACCAGCTTCTGATTGGTGATTGTCTGGACGTGATGCGGGACATACCGGACGGGTCGGTTGACCTTACCGTGACGAGTCCGCCTTATGACAACCTGCGCACATACAACGGCAACAATGACCAATGGGGCGAACACGTATGGAAGGCGGTCATTGCAGACCTTTACCGCGTGACCGCTGACGGCGGCGTGGTGGTCTGGGTGGTTGCCGACGCGACCATCAAGGGCAGCGAGACCGGAACAAGTTTCAAGCAGGCACTTTGGGCGATGGAGTGCGGGTTCAATCTCCACGACACGATGATCTGGGCCAAAGACGGAGGCGGCGCTGTTGGGAGTAACCTTTGCTACACGCAAAACCTTGAATATATGTTCGTTTTTTCCAAGGAAAAGCCAAAGGCCATAAAATTGATTAGAGATAAGCAAAACAAATCAGCAGGGAAAAACAAAAGTGGAATTGGTCGCAGAACTAAATCCGGCGTGCATAAGGTCGAAAGCCGTCCTGTTTCCGCTCAGTTAAGTCGCAGAAACAACTGGTGGTATATTCCCCCTGAGCGCGGAGAACATCCAGCAGTCTTTCCCCTACAACTGGCAACAGATCACATCTTGTCATGGTCAAACCCTGGCGACACAGTGCTTGACCCATTCCTCGGTAGCGGCACAACAGGCGTGGCGTGTGTGAATACGGGCCGCAAGTTCATCGGCATCGAACTAGACGCCAACTATTTCGCGATTGCCCAGCAGCGCATCGAGCACGCAGGGGGCGTTTCCGTTGGGGAGGCGGCCACGGCAGACCGCGATCCCCTCATTTGACCTTCATTTCAACCAACAGTTGAGAGTTCACCCATGTCCCAGCCTTCGTCGGCGCCCGGCACGTTGCACCTGGATTTCGAGACCCGCAGCACCGTGCCGTTCGGGCGCTCCAAGGGCGCGGTCACGGCGTACCAGTATGCGCACCACCCGGAGACGGAGGTGCTGTGCATGAGCTACGCCTTCGGCGACGGCCCGGTCTACCGCTGGGACCCGTTTCTGACCGACGAGCCGTTCCCCGACGCGGTCGTCCGTGCCATCGACGCCGGGTGGATTCTCGCCGGGCATAACGTGAGTTTCGAGTGGTGCATCTGGAACTTCCTGCTGGTGCCGCGCCTGGGCCTGCCGGAGTTGCCCATCGAGCAGACCGATGACACCGCCGCGCGTGCCGCGATCATGGCGCTGCCCCGCTCGTTGGAGGAGGCGTGCAAGGCGATGCGGCTGCCGATCCAGAAGGACAAGGAGGGCAGCCGGCTGATGATGCAGATGGCCAAGCCGCGCAAGGCCCGCAAGACCGAGGACCCGGACGCCGGCCCCTACTGGTTCGAGGACGAGGAGCGGCTGCTTCGCCTGGGGCGTTACTGCGACCAGGACGTGGAGGCCGAGCGCGCGCTGGACAAGGTGCTGGTGCCGATGAGTGCGCTTAACCGGCGCGACTTTCTGCTGGTTCACGCGGCCAACATGCGCGGCGTCGAGGTCGACGTCGCGCTGGCCCAGCGCGCCCAGGGCGTGATGGATGTCGTCGAGCGGCGCTACGGGGACGAGCTCTCGGGGCTGACCGGCTTCCGGGTCACCTCGCCGACCGAGATCGCCGGCATCAAGCAGTGGATGGAGGAGGTTCACGGCGTCACGGTCGACTCGCTCGACAAGCCCTCGGTGATCCGCCTGCTCGACGAGCACCCGGACCCCGAGAGCGCGATCAACCGCGTGCTGCACATCCGCCAGGAGGCCGGCAAGTCCAGCGTGGCCAAGCTGCAGCGGTTCCTGGAGCTGGCCCACCACGACGGGCGCATGCGCGAGAACTTCATGTTCCACGGAGCGAGCACCGGGCGGCTCTCCGGCAAGGGCGCCCAGATGCAGAATCTGCCGAGTCGTGGCGGCCTGCCCTGGCAGCAGGCGGAGAGGGTGATCGACCTCCTCATGACCTACCCGCCCGAGGCGGCGGCCGACACCATCGAACTGCTGTTCGGTCACGTCCCGGAGGCGCTTTCGTCGTGCCTGCGTGCGCACCTCAAGGCCCGTCGTGATCGCGCACTGTACGTCGCCGATTTCTCGAACATCGAGGGGCGGGTGGCCGCCTGGTTCGGCGACGAGCACTGGAAGATGCAGGCGTTTCGTGACTACGACACCTTGCTGCTCGACGGCAACGGGGACAGGATTCCCGACGGCAACGACTTCCTGCGTAAGGGCCCGGACCTCTACAAGGTCACCGCCGCGCAGATTCTCGGCCTGACGCCGGGGCAGGTCGACAAGGTGCAGCGCAACATCCTGGGCAAGGTGCCCGAGCTGGCGCTGGGCTTCGGCGGCGGCGTCGGTGCCTTCGTTTCGATGGGCAAGAACTTCGGCGTTCAGATGGCCGACTACTGGCCGATCATCCAGGCCGCCCTGGGCGATGAGGTGATCCAGGCCGCCTGGGACCATTGGGTCGTGTTCGGTTCGCGCGCCGGCTCGCAGATCGAGGAGTGGTTGGCCTCCGAGGCGGTCAAGATCGCCTGGCGGGCGCGTCACCCAGGGATCGTGCGCTGTTGGCGCGACGCCGAGGGTTGCGCGATCAAGGCCCTCGAGCATCCGGGCAAGTGGTTCCCGTTCGCCACCGGCAGGCTGGCCTTCGGCGCCAAGCGGATCGGTGGCGTCAACTTCCTGATTCAACGCATGCCCAACGGTCGGCGCATCTACAAGGCCCATGCCAAGCTGACGTCGGTCAAGAAGTTTGGCCGGGAGCGTTTCGAGGTCCACTACTGGGGCGTCGATTCCATCACTCGGCAGTTCGTGCCGATGTCCACCTACGGCGGCGACCTGTTCCAGAGCTGCGTGCAGGGCACCGCTTATGACCTCATGATGGCCGGCTGGGAGAACGTCGAGCGCGACGACTTCGAGGTGATCCTGTCGGTGCATGATGAACTGGTCGCCGAGAGCCACCCCGACCGCTCTGTCGCGAATTTCGAGGCGCTCATGGCGGAGCTGCCCGGCTGGGCGGCGGGCTGCCCAGTGGCCGCTGCCGGCTACGCCGCGGATCGCTACAGGAAGGACGGTTAGGGATGAAACGAAAAGTCAAACAATTACCACCCCCGGAGTACGTGCTGGACCACTTTCGTTACCACGAGGAGGTCTACACCCGGGGAGGGAGTGTATTGGGGGTCTGGAGCGTCTCTCGGGTCAGAAGACTGCGGGCACGCGCTACGCAGGGGGTATCGACAGGCTCGGGTACCTTCGCACGGTGATCCCTGGTCACAAGGGTCTGTTTGCTGTTCACCGTCTCGTCTGGCTGCTACACCGCGGCTCTCTGCGCGAGGGCTTCGTCATGGATCACATCAACGGAAACCCTAGCGACAACCGGATAGCCAATTTAAGAGAAGTTCCTGACGCGATAAACCAGATGAACCGTAGAGGGAGCAGAAGAGGCAGTTCGGTGAAGTACATCGGGGTCTGTCGCAACGGAAACGGCTTCAATGCGTTTAGCAGTAGCGAGGGGAAGGTCGTATATCTAGGTAGGTACGGCTCAGAACTGGAGGCAGCTAGGGTTCGTGATAGAGCGGTAGCCACCCGGCACGGGGGGCGGGCCGTGCTCAACAGGGACCTTTTCCCAGAAGACTTCTGCGAGATGAGTGACCCCCTCATTTGACCTCTAATTCAACTGTAAGTTGAGGATTCACCATGGGTATTACCGAAGCGCCGCTCCAGGAGTGGGCATGCGATCAGGCGGAGGCCGCCGGCTGGCTGCACCGCAAGGTCAAGTGGGTGGGGCGGCGCAACGCCCCGGACGATGTCTTCGCCAAGGACGGGCGCACGGTATGGATCGAGTTCAAGCGTCCCGGCGGCCAGCCGCGCCCGGGCCAGGTACGCGAGATTGACCGGATGAAGGGGGCGGGCATGGAGGTTCACGTCGTCGACAACCCGCTGATTGCCTTGCGGATTCTGGGGGTGTCTTATGGATGACTTTCCGCGCCACCACGCTTCGGCTGAAAAGCAGGGCCGGATGCCTGTGGACCGTCTGCGAGAACGGCTTTGCTACGATCCAAAAACCGGAAATCTTTACTGGCGAAAAAGGGAAGGCGATAGCAGTCCTTTTAATGCCAACTTCGCAGGCAAGATCGCCGGGAGCACCAATAAGGGGTATCGAGTAGTACGAATCGCTGAGACCGGGACCTGCTATCTCGCGCATCGTATCGCTTGGGCTATGTACTATGGTCAGTGGCCGGACCACGAGATGGACCATATAGACAAGAACGGTATCAACAACCGGATTGATAATTTACGCCGCGCAACTCACAGGGAAAACATGTGCAATCGGTCGATGAAGGGGACTGTTCCGTATAAAGGGGTAGGCTATCGCGCCGAAAGAAGCCGTTTTATTGCTCGCATCACTGTCCACGGCAAGACACGGAGAGTGGGGAGCTTTACCGACCCGGTCTCTGCTGCTCGCGCGTATGACAGGGCTGCCCTTGAATATCACGGTGAGTATGCCGCAACTAATGTGAAGTTGGGTCTGCTGGAGCCGGAAGATGCGTAAAATAACAGAACTTCGTAATATACAGAAGCATGCGGCACAGGAAGTGGTAGACAATCCGGCTTACATGTTGGCCCTTCAGATGGGTTTCGGAAAGAGCGTGATCACACTGACCGCAATTCGTGAATTGCTAGACACTTTTCGCGTTAGTCACGTTCTTGTTGTTGCCCCTTTGCTGGTAGCAGAGGAGTCCTGGCCGGAGGAAATTGAGGCATGGGAACACACTTGCGCTCTCGATTACGAGGTTCTTACGGGTCCTCCGCCCCGGAGGGAGAGTCGCGCTCGTCGTCTGTCTGAATTGTCGATCATCAATATCGAGAACATCAACTGGCTGGTCGATTTTTGGGGGGATGAATGGCCCTACGATATGCTGGTGATTGACGAGATTTCTAAGTTCAAGAACCCCGCCAAGCGCACCAAGCCGACCAAGAAGGCGGTGCAGCGGATCGTCGACGAGACCCTGGCCGCGCTGCCCAAGGACATGCACCCCGACGACGTGGCGGTGGCGGTGGCCAAGGCGGCCAAGCGAGCGCCCCGC
>Ga0136598_1000923_pt1 | contig 13104 bp, 7 predicted proteins | sample AntRauTorcE11899_FD_104790 | JGI IMG/M metagenome (GOLD analysis project Ga0136598, IMG submission 104790) | Saline lake microbial communities from Rauer Islands, Antarctica - Metagenome Torckler E11 #899 | ecosystem: Environmental > Aquatic > Non-marine Saline and Alkaline > Saline | place... | reverse complement strand
TGGCAATTTACTGAACTCAAAGGCCTGAAAAATGATCTATTGAGTTTTGGTAAACTTCGCTTCTCTTATGGAGAAGTGGGTGTGCAACCTGCGAGATACAACACGTCAAATATATTTGTTGCCCGTCAGTTTCCCGATCCATTGGGGGGTGGTTTGGCGAGTTCTTTATACGGCAATGGATCTTTCGTTCCCAGTTCTCAGCGAGGTAGTACTTTGCTAAGACCCGAGCGAAAGAGAGAAGCTGAATTCGGTGCTGACCTTCGGTTTTTAAAAGATCGCATTTCATTGAGTGGTACCTACTTTACGAATACCACGGAAGATATGCTTTTGGACTTCCCTATTGCCAATTCTCGAGGACTTGCTCGAATTTATACCAATGGAGCTGAACTCGAAAACAAAGGAGTAGAACTCGATTTGGGATATAAGATTATTAATAAGGAGGATTGGAGTTGGGATCTCAACCTCATTTATACCTCCGTTCGCAATAGAGTCAATCGTTTGGAACAAGGTCTCGCCATCAACCTGGGCGGTCTTTCAGCGGTGAATTCCCGAGCCCTGGAGGGACAACCCGTTGGCGTCCTTTGGGGATCGCGCAGTTTGCGTGATGATGCCGGAAATGTGGTATTTGATGAGAATGGTTTCCCTGTGCAAGATCAAGTGGAAGGCGTGATTGGGGACCCCAATCCCGACTGGCAAGGTTCGGCTTTCAGTACGCTGAGATACAAAAGATTTTCTCTTTTTGTTCTTTTAGAAACATTTCAGGGAGCTGATATCTTTGCCGGTACCAAATCGGTAATGACTGACCTGGGAACATGGGGAGGTACGGCTGTAGAATCTACGGCATCCCAGAACCTTCTCGATTACGACGGAAATGTAATTTTAGCTGGAGAAACCTTCAGAGGCCGAATTCACGATTTTGGCGATGGACCAGTCGCTTTGACCGAACCATGGTATAATGGCGATGGTGGGTTTTTTGGTGGTGGAAATGATGAATTGTACATAGAAGATGGCTCCTGGTCTCGAATCCGTGAAATTGTGTTTAGTTATAAAGCGCGTTCACCATGGGTGAAACGCAATCTGGGACTTAGCGAGCTTCAGTTCTCATTCACTGGACGGAACTTGATTATTTGGACGCCATTTGAAGGAAATGACCCGGACACTAACCTGGAGGGGATCAGTAAAGCCAGAGGGATTGACTACTTTAACAACCCGGCGACCAAGTCTTATATTTTCTCACTTTCAGCAACCTTTTAAAAATAGACAATCATGAAACAATTACTCCTATATATAGTCCCCATCTTATTACTCACTTCTTGTAGTGATCTGGTGGATGGATTGAATGAAAATCCCAATAGTCCAACATCATCATCCTATCAATACATTTTGACGGGGACGGAAGTTGGAAATATGAACCTGCAAACGGGTGAAGCCGCGAGAAAAGCAAATATCTTTGCGGGCCAATACATTGGCGTTGATCGCCAGCACGAAGGCTTCAGCCAATACGCTGTTAGCACGAGTGATTTTGACGGCCACTGGAATGCAGTGTATGTCCAGGTCGTCGCCAATGCACTGGAAACTGAATCCGCTGCCAGACAAGAAGGCGTCGAGGGCGTGACGAAAGGCATTACTCAGGTTTTACGCGCCATGGCATTAGGTACGGGCACAAGTCTTTGGGGAGATATCCCTTTTACTGAAGCAGGGATTCCAGAAGTTGAAAATCCCTCCTTTGAAGGCCAATTTGACGTATATGCTAATCTTCAAGACCTGCTGGATCAAGCTATTTTGAATCTGCAATCCGGCAGCGGGCGACCGGTAGCCAATTCCGAAATTCATTTTGATGGTGATCCGCAGGCCTGGCAAGAAGTAGCCAATACGCTGAAAGCGCGATATTATATGCATACTGGCGAGTACGATTTAGCGTATCAAACTGCGCAGCAAGGCATACTTTCACCCTCCAATAGCCTATTAGGCCCACATGGCAATGCACTGGATGACGCCAACTTGAATTACCAGTTCTTTGCTATTCAATCTCGACAATCCGACCTCGTTGTTTCGGATTTCATGGCGAGTTTATTGGATCCGGAAAGTGCGACGAACCCGGATTTTTCAAATTATCGAGGGAATGCAAAAACAGATGAAACGGGAAGATACAATTACCTGTTTCGCACCACGGACTTAGGTGTACAGCCCAATGTGAATGCCTGGGCCGCTCAAGATGCGCCCTCTCAGTTGGTTACCTATGAAGAGAACCTGTTGATTTTGGCCGAGGCGGGCTTTCGCAGCAGTGGCTTTGATGAAGGTCTCGCCCGACTAAATGCTTATCGACAGCATCTCAGCAGTGGGGGGTACTTTCCCAATGCAGACCCCTCTGATATCCAGTACGACAACTACGAAGCTGCCGATTTCCAAGCCGGAGGTATTGAAAACGCAGAGGGTCTGAGTCAGGACGATGCGCTATTACGGGAAATTCTGGAGGAACGATACATTACCTTTTTCGGCCAGATAGAGGTGTTTAATGATACCAGAAGGACCGAGCGAGAAGAGACGGTCCGCGTGCCGGTGACTCCCAATGTCGGTGATGAATTGCCACAGCGGTTTTTATATCCGACAACGGAAATTGATCGGAATAATAATGTGCCGGATCCGGTTCCTAACTTTTTTGAACCTACGCCGGTAAATCAATAGGGAATTGAATAAAAATTGTAAGCATATGCTCAAACGAATTCTTCTTTCTATCCTTTTTCTGCTTCCTCAAATGGGTCTGTGGGCTCAACAGGATACTCTAAAGGTGCTCTTTGTTGGAAATAGCTTTACCTATTTCTACAACTTACCTCAAGTGGTATCTGCTTTGACAGAAGAAAGTGGGCTTGCCCTCATGAGCCGGCAGTCGACCGTTGGTGGGTCCAACCTGGAACAGCACTGGAAAGAAGAACGAGGAACGCAAACCCGACAACTGATCCCATCTGAAAACTGGGATTACGTGGTGTTTAATAACCACAGTATGTCGGCCATTGCTGACTCATCGGCCTTCATGGAGTATGGACAAAAATTTGCTGAACTCGTTCACGAGCAAGGTGGACAAGCCATATTTATGATGACATGGGCGTACGATTCCAATCCGCTGATGCAGGAACCAGTGGCCCGGGCGTATCGAAAACTGGCTACAGAAACGCAATCGATTTGCTTTCCCGCCGGCCTGCTTTTTGCCGCTGCGCGTCAGTTGCGACCCGAACTAAACCTCTTTTTTGATGATAAACATCCGTCGGAATTGGGAACCTACATGCTTGGGCTGGCCTTTTGCCGCTTTTTTACCGGTCAAAAGGTGTCGGGATTGCCTGAGCGAGTGACGACAATAGATAGGAATGATGAGAAACTATATCTCATTTTTACTCATAAAAAGGACGCCAGATTTTTACAACAACTGGTAGACGAATTCCCCTTGCCCGAAAGGGAAGGAATGTAAACTAACTTCAACTAAAAAATGCAAATCATGCAATACAATAATCTTTTCAAAATCTTACTGCTAGCTTTTGCAGCTCTCACACTTACTGTTAATACGGGCTGCGATTCTTCAGATGATGACGACATCGCGATTTCGAACGACTTTCGCCTACTGCAACTCAAGGCAGGCGATGACCCTATCATGAGTGGGATTACAGACGTATCTGTGCTCACCAGTTTAACCTGGGTGTTCTCACATGGCGTGGACCAAACGGCCTTTGAAGGTGCTTTGTCCATGAGTCCCGAAGTTCCTTTTACTCTGGATTATGACGAGACAAATTCTATTATCACCATGACCTTTGATGAGCCCCTGGCATTTGAGACCAGCTATGCCTTTAATTTACCACAGGGTACATACGGTCAAGGTGGAGAGGCGAGCACAGCGGATATCAACTTTGAATTTACCACCGCGGCCTTTAATGCGCCCCCGGTAACGCTGAGTACAGAAACGACTTCTTTCTTCGAAGGGGAAACGATTCAACTCGTACTGTCTATTGATGGTCCGATCTTAGAAGATGTTGAAGCTACGCTAGTCGCTTCCGGAACCGCAGAAGCCGGAGTAGACTATACGCTGAGCAGTATGCAATTCCAAATCCCTTCTGGCGAGACGGCCGACACCATCGAATTAGAAGGAATTCCCGATGCGCAAACGGAAGGAGAAGAAACGATTCTACTCACCTTGATGGATTTAAATAATGCGGTCGAAATGATGCCGCAAGCGCTCAATTTGACCTTGGGTGATACCCCTCCGGAAATTGAATTACAGGGTATCCTGTCTCTGAAAATTGGTGGTACCAGCACCAATGGCCGAGCCATCCATATGCGCATTTTGGAAGATATCCCAGACCTTAGTGTGTTTGGAATTGGAATTGCCAACAATGGCGGCGGATCCGATGGCCGTGAAATTGACTTTCCATCTGAAAGCGTTTCTGCTGGAGATCATATTCTTCTGGTGCGCGATATTGATGAAATGGGCATCATGAATTATTTTGAAGAATGCTTCAATGACTTTGCCTTGGTGATCCCTTCGGGTGGAGTCAACTTTAATGGTGATGATCCGGTGGAACTTTTCAAAAATACTACAGTCATAGAGTCTTACGGTGATGTGGAAGTAGATGGTACAGGAGAAGAATGGGAATTTACCGGAACCTGGGCCTATAAGTTAAAAGGGGTCTGGGAATATGGCGCCCTGGACTGTACAGCAAATTCAACAACTACAAGCAGCTCTGATTGTGTATATCCTTTTTGTCAGGCCGTCCAATTACAAGGAGCACTTGCCCTGCTATGGGACGGGTCGGGGACAAATGGAGGAAAAGCCGTTCATATTCGGGCGAATCGCGACATTTCTGACCTGAGTATTTATGGTCTCGGAGTAGCTAATAATGGCGGCGGTACAGATGGGATCGAGGTCAATTTCTCCGCCCAATCTCTGCAAGCTGGTGACCACGTGCTGGTTGCACGCGAGCCGGGAACCATAGCCGAGTATTTAGGATCCTGTTTTAATGATTTTGATGTCGTTGTTCAGGATGATGGAATGAACCAAAACGGAGATGATGCCATTGAACTCTTTGAAGACGGATTGGTAATAGAGACTTATGGAGATGTGGATGTTGATGGCACCGGTCAATTTTGGGAATACGCCGGCTCCTGGGGCTATAAAGTGGGTGGAGCCTGGGTCTATGGCGGAGTCGACTGCGCTGCGGGATCCACCAGCACGCAAACATCTGCCTGCCCGTATGCGTTCTGTCAGTAAATAAAGAAGTATGATGTTAAGATGCCCTTGGTCGTTAGTAGTCATTTTTTCGCTTGCACTGGGACTTTCCGCCTGTGAAGAGGAATCCGATATGACACCATCGGTAGACATTCTTTCTGTTTTGTTGAACAGTTCTCAGTTGTCTAGTGGTGCCACCGAGGTGCCACTGGATGCTGAGTTAGAGCTTGTGTTCAGTCGCGGGGTCGATCCCAATGCCTTTGAAGAGGCCTTTTCCCTTCAGCCTCAGACGGACTTGAGTTTTAGTTACAGTCAACAATCCGCCCGCGTTACCATCGAAGCGATGCTTCAGACCGATACCGAATATACCTTATCGATAGTCACGGAACCCATAGGTCGTCAGGGGGAAAGACTTATGGAACCCGTGACTATTTTATTTCGCACCCGTCCCGAAGGTGTGATACGGTCGATGCCTCCCTGCACACAGGCGACAGCCGATTGCTTGCGCACCACCACCTTATCGAGATTAGAGGGAGAAGGGACATTCTCTTTTTACAGCAGTTTTCCTGTTTATGAAGAGTTAGCCTCCTGGGAGGAGCTGACCTCTGCCTTGATTATGGTCCACGGACTCAATCGAAATGCCGATGACTACTTTCAATACTTGATGTCTACCCTCCAATCGGAAGAATTAGAGTCAGAAGTAGCCTTGATTGCCCCGTATTTTCGAGAAGATCCCCGACCATCGAGCAATGATATCCACTGGTCTGGCAATGGCTGGAGAGAAGGGCAGTCCTCCAGTGATGGAGCAAGGATGAGTTCTTTCTATGTAGTAGATCAACTCATTAATCAATTGGCCGATCGCGATCGATTTCCAGTCCTCGAAAACGTAATTATTGTCGGGCAGTCCTCTGGGGGCTTGTTCGTTCATACCTACGCTGCAGGCACTCGGATCGAAGAACAGCATCCACACCTTCAGTTCAGTTTTGTGACCGGAGAAAGCCAGTATTTTTATTATCCTGATGGAAGGCGAGTCAATGAGGCAACGGGTCAGTTATTTACCCCCGGCGCGTGTACCGGCTACGATATATGGCCTCTGGGCATTCGCAGCGCCCCTGCTTATGTGTCAGCGCAGCCACAGGAGAGCGTAAATGAACAATTTTTGCAACGAAACCTCATTTATTTATTGGGCAATGGTTCAGGCAGTGATGGGGCACTGAATACCACGGAATGCCGCGCGACACTTTTGGGCTCCAGCCGCTATCAGCGAGGCGAAAACATGATGACCTATCTAAATGAAGCCTTTCCCGGACAACACAATCATCGCAAAGTCATCGCCCAGGGCATCACCCACGATGGTTCACGCATCTATCAATCTTCCGAATTTCGCAGTCTCCTTAACGAACTATTAGAGTAGGGCAGCAGTCCACTTTTTTTCAAATTTTTACCTTGTTTTGGCGCTACCCGTCCTGCGGACGGGCCGGGCTATCCGCTCGTAGTCAGGACCCCATGCGCTGGCATCCGTTGGGCTGTGTAGGGCTTCCTTCGGTCGCCTCCTCGCTTTACGGCTGCTCACCGCCTGTGGCCCTGCCTGCCGCTACTATCCCTTAGCGGGGGGATGCAGGGAATGTGAGGTCCCGTAGAGATGTAATATCGGTAGAAAAAGATTTTTCACAAAAAAGCTGTAAAAACGGAACTTGATCATAATCAAAGCAGACACCTTTGCGCACAGTATAAAAAACAGCTGACAGGATATCAATCTTTTCGGATTTTTGAAAAAGGAAAAAGTATTTTGTATTATTGATATTATTTAGAGTTTTAAATTTGAAGATAAACTAATAAATACAAATAAAAAAAGGGCGAGTTTCCCCGCCCGTTTAGTTTTCACTACGGCATAAGCCTTATTATGATTAGCTTCAACTGTAACACAAATATACTATATTATGAGTGAATTAAAAAAAATTGTTGGATTAGATGTTGGAACCAATTCCATTGGATGGGCTTATGTGTCTTTAAACCTGGAAGCACGAAAAGGAGAAATCCATGACTTAGGATCGCGAATTATTCCCATGCCCGCAGATGAAATAAGTAATTTTAATCAAGGTAATTTAGAATCGGCAACTTCCGCCAGAACGGCAAAAAGGGGCATGAGGCGATTGAGAGAACGGCAGTTAAAGCGGAGAGAAAGACTGGTGGATGTCTTGAAAATTTATGGAATGATTCCGGAGGAATGGAATCCCAACCGATATAGTTCATTTGCTTACAACTATACAGATGGTAAGGCAGAATTTAAGTTCAAGCAGGCATACAAGGAGATGAAGGCTATCTTTGAGAGTGCTCATCCAGACATATCTGTAATACCCAATGATTGGACGATTTATTATTTGCGAAAAAAGGCTTTGGAATATAAAATAAGTCTAGAGGAATTAGCTTGGGTGATTTTACAATTCAATGCGAAACGAGGGTATTATCAACTGCGAGGGGACGATGATTTAGACACTGCTGACAACAAATTTTTCATAAGTGATATCGTTGATGAAATAGTAGATCTTGATGATGAAGTGCGGGGCAAGAAAAAATTTCGAATTGTTCTTAGAGATGGAGTAGAAGGGGAGTTTTCTGACAAAGAAAAACCCGAGTTTATCGGCAAGCGAATCGAGTTTATTGCTACGGAAAAATCGACAAAAGAGGGAGACTACATTAGTTTGACAAAGCCGGATGGAGACGATTGGACACTGCGTAAAAAACGCACTGAACATAAGATTGCTGAAAGTGGTAAATCATTGGGTGCGTATATTTTCGATCGCATTCTGGAAGAGCCGGGGATAAAGATTCGTGGAAAAGAAGTCCACACTATTGATAGAAAATGGTATAGAAAGGAGTTGGAGGCCATTTTGGCTGCTCAAATAGAATTTCATCCGGAGTTAAAGGATGAGAAAACATATGAAAAGGCGATTCAGCATCTGTATAATCATAATGAGTCGCACAAAAAAAATCTTCGAAAATATGGCTTTGGACACTTGATTGCTACGGATATTATTTACTATCAGCGGCCATTAAAGACGAAAAAATATTTAATTCGCAATTGCAAGTTCGAAAAGTATTTTTTTAAAGACAAAAATGGAGAACTGGAAAGTCGTCCGGTAAAGGTAACTGCCCGATCTAACCCCTATTTTCAGGAGTTTCGCGTCTGGTCAACACTTCAGAATTTACGGATTATAGCAGAAGAACGTCGAAATGAAAAGGGTGAGCTGGTACAGGATGTGGATGTGAGCCAAGAGTATTTGCACGCCGAAAACATCGGGAAGCTATTTGAGCTTTTTATGCTCAAGAAAGAGGTTTCTGAAACGCAAATTTTGAAGGAGTTGAAGTTAGATAAAAATGCCTATCGTATCAATTTCGAGTCCCAGAATAAGTTGCCCGGTAACATCACGATTTCTTCGATTTTACAACCTTTCTCTAAAGAAAAGAAACTCAAAAAGGAAGTGCTGGAGCTTGTTCGAAATCAAAATGATCTGCATAAATTGTGGCATATCATATATTCTTTAGGGGAGGATGAATCACACATGCGCTCTGGTATTCAAACTGCTTTTCCAGATCGACTTTCTAAGGATGCTGTGGATTTGTTACTTCAGGTTCCGGGCTTTGATAAAAATTATGCTGCTTTTTCTGAGAAGGCTCTAAAAAAGCTGCTACCGGTGATGCGAATGGGAAAATATTTCGATGAGAAAGAAATCCATTCAAGCACCAAAGAACGGATCGAGAAGGTAATAAATGCGGAATTTGATCTTTCGATTAAAGATGAGGTGAGGGAAGAGTTGATGAATAGAACTGAAATGCATCAATTTCAGGGCTTGCCATTGCATACAGCCTCCTATTTGGTGTATGGAAGACATAGTGAGGCTGAATCCGATCGTCGTTTTGAAAAGCCGGAAGATATCGATGTCGACGAATTAATTCCACAGTACAGTTTGCGAAATCCGACGGCAGAACAAGTAATCCGAGAGACCTTACTTTTAGTAAAAAAGCTATGGGAGGTGCACGGTAAGCCTGACGAAATCCATGTAGAAATGGCACGCGAATTGAAATTGCCCAATGACAAGCGTGCAAAGTATACTCAACGGAGAGATGAGAACTACAATACTAATCAACGAGCTATAGCTATGTTGAATGAGCTGAAGGCTGATCAACCTTCGATTAATCCACACTCAAAAGGACATATCGAAACCTTTAAGATATTTGAAGAGGGAGCACATGCCAATGCGGGCAGCACAGCGGATACTAAAATTAAAGCGATCCGAAAAAAGGGAGATCCGACACCCAAAGAACTAGAAAAGTACAAACTGTGGTTGGAACAAAAATATCGATCTCCTTACAGTGGGCAGGTGATTCCACTTTCCAGCTTGTTCACCAGTAGCTATGAAATTGAGCACGTGATTCCCAAAACGCTATTTTATGATGATTCATTCAACAACAAAATTATCTGTGAGACGGAATTGAATAGGTTTAAAGATAATAAGACAGCTTATCAAATGATTTTGGACGCAGGAGGGACGGTCCAGAATGGTATTCGTATTCTTGAAAGGGAAGAGTATGAGGAGTTGACAAAGAAAATGTACGGGCAAAATAAAATTAAGTACAAAAACTTAATGCGAACGGAGCCCCCATATGATTTTGCTCAAAGGCAATTGAATAACACGCGCTACATCTCTCGTAAACTCTATGAATTACTGGACCCCTTTGTAAGGGAAGAAGGAGAGGAAGCTGCCCGATCCAAAAATCTGATGCCTATGGCCGGCGGCATCACTCATGAGTTGAGAAATGATTGGGGCTTACACCATATTTGGAAAAAATTATTAGCGCCCCGATTTCTGCGCATGAACGAATTGACCCAGACAGATGAATACTATCAAAAAAACGGGCAGCGGATTGATTTGTCCGGTTATGAGAATGAGTTGAAGCGCCTGGATCACAGGCACCACGCAGTGGATGCGCTCACAGTGGCCTGTACAACACGTCAACATATCAATTATATTAATTCTCGCAGGGCGGAAAATACCCGATATAACTTGCGAGACGTATTATTCGATAAAGATGAAAATGGGAAATATCAAGGCTATCGCTTACCCTGGAAGGGATTTCCGGAGGAGGCTGAACGTAGTCTGCGTCAAGTAGTTGTTTCTTTTAAAAACCGGATTCGGGTGATAAATAAGACGATCAATTACTATCAGAAATATATAGAACAGGCTGATGGGAGCTTTAAGAAGAAATTTGTGAGGCAGGAGTCCAATGGGGCTAATTGGGCCGTCAGGCAGCCTTTAAGTAAAGAAACTTATAATGGAAAGGTGATTTTGAGAGAGTATAAGCCCATGTCCATAAATTCTGCTGTAAAAGACCCTCATTTAATAGCGGATCCCAAGATACGTAAGCATATGATTCGATTGCTTAAAAAGTTTGAGGATAAAAAATCCAAAGTTAAAAAGTATCTAAAGGAAAAACCTTTCCAGAGAGATGGGAAGGAAATCAAAAAGCTGCAAATGATAGAGTATAACACTTATGCAACTTCAACGATGGACTTAGATGAAAGTACTACCCAAAAACATATTGATAAAATCGTTGATCCCAACTTACAACAGGAGCTTTACGATCACTTGGAAAAATACGGAGGAGATGCTGAGCTCGCGTTTTCTACCAATGGGTTAATTGACTTCAATTCAAGTAGAAAATTACCAGTTCAGAATGTTCGTGTAAAAGAAAAGTTTGGTCTAAAGTATCCCGTTGGGCAAACGGGAAATAAGCAAGACAAATATGTAGAGTCGGCAAAAGGAACCAACCTCTTTTTCAATGTCTACTGGAATGAAAAGAAGCAGAAGCGTGAATTTGAAACAATTTCACTGCAAGAAGTGGTCTTGCACCAGATGAGTGTGGCACATCTTTCTAAAAAAGAACGTAGACCCGTGCCGATAGATACTGATAAGGGAGAGTTTCTGTTTTATTTGTCACCTCATGATTTAGTATATGTTCCTACAAAAAACCAAATAGATTCTTATAGACCTAAAAATGTAGAACTAAGTACTTTAAGTGCAGAAAGAATTTACAAGTCTGTTAGTTTTAGCAATACGACAGCTCTTTTCCTTCCGCAGACTGTTTCTTCGATAATCAAAGATAAAAAGGAATTTGAGGCTAAGAATAAAATGCAAAAAGATATATTAGGCAATTCCATTAAAAATAACTGTTGGAAATTGCAAGTAGATAAATTGGGTCGGATAAAAAATATCATAACCGGCCCCGCGTAAGAGGACGAATATAAGTTCGAAAAGCAAGTATTAACAGATAGTTGGCTTAATTATTGATGTATTTATCTTGATAAGGTTTTGAGAACCTTAATGTACTCAATGATCAAGAAGACGCTATATTTTGGAAGTCCGGTCTATCTTTCTTTAGAAAGAAGCCAATTGCATATTCAAAAGCGCGAAAAAAATGATCTTTCAGAATTTAATAGGCCGATTGAGGATATCGGAATTTTAGTTTTAGATCATCCTCAAATCACCATCACCCACGGCGCCATTCGAGCCTTGCAGGAGAATAAGGCCGTGGTAGTAAGTTGCAATGAAAAACATCTTCCGCATAGCTTACTTTTGCCTTTGCAGGGGCATAGTGAGCAAAGTAAACGATTTCGCGTTCAGTTAACAGCAAGTGAGCCCCTGAAGAAACGATTATGGCAGCAAACGATTCAGGCAAAAATTCGGAATCAAAGAAGGGTGCTGGATCATTTGGGGCAGCCATCAAAAAGACTGAGGATTTTGGAAAGGCGGGTAAAAAGTGGTGATCCCGAAAATATTGAAGGGCAAGCAGCAGCCTATTATTGGTCGGTTTTTTTGGAAGACTTTTTACGCGATCGTTATGGTTCTGAACCTAATGGTTTATTGAATTACGGTTATGCTATCTTGCGCTCCCTGGTGGCAAGATCACTCATATCCACCGGCTTGCATTTATCCATCGGGATTCATCATAAGAATAAATACAATGCTTTATGTTTGGCAGATGATATAATGGAGCCTTTGCGTCCATTTATTGATTTGATGGTTTACGACTTATATATTGAGCAGGATTGCCCAGACTTTCTTTCAAAGGAGGCCAAGAAGAGTTTGTTAGGGCTTAGTCAGACTGATGGGATCTTTAAAAAGCATCGCCGACCGTTGATGGTCGGCTTATCTCAAACGACCGCATCGCTGTTTCAGTGCTATGAAGGAGGTCGGCGAAAAATTATTTACCCTAAACTACCGATGAGTGCCTAGTTTTCAGCGTTTAAATCAGTATCGTATTATGTGGATTATGGTTTTGTTTGATTTGCCGACCAATACTAAAAAAGAACGACGTGTTGCCACCCAGTTTCGGAATCATTTATTGAAAGACGGCTTCACCATGTTTCAGTTTTCTATTTATTTACGACACTGTGCTAGTCGCGAAAATGCGAAAGTGCATGAAAGGCGTATAAAAAGATTGGTGCCAAAAATGGGGAAGGTGGCATTTCTGACAGTCACCGACCGTCAATTCGAAACCATGGAAATTTTTCATGGTAGAAAAGCAATAGCGAATCCCGAAGGCTCCGGTCAACTGGAGTTGTTCTAACTTTATAGTTTCTATTCCTTTCTCTAAAGCGATGAACTACAGCGTATTGTGGTGCATACGCTGTGATTCACCACACTAAGATAACAGTTTGAAAGCTAATCACAACGTTTATATGAAGTTCCTGCTGAGGGGGTTTGCTGTGATTCACCACACTAAGATAACAGTTTGAAAGCTAATCACAACAGTTGATGTAGTGCTTAATTCTTTACCATCGCTGTGATTCACCACACTAAGATAACAGTTTGAAAGCTAATCACAACAAT
>Ga0136598_1000917_pt1 | contig 13150 bp, 10 predicted proteins | sample AntRauTorcE11899_FD_104790 | JGI IMG/M metagenome (GOLD analysis project Ga0136598, IMG submission 104790) | Saline lake microbial communities from Rauer Islands, Antarctica - Metagenome Torckler E11 #899 | ecosystem: Environmental > Aquatic > Non-marine Saline and Alkaline > Saline | place... | reverse complement strand
CCAATTCTTTTTTATCAGAATTAATTCAAAATACCTATTTTCTTATAGCGATATCAGTGATGAGCGTTTTGCTTTTAAATGCAGAGCTTAAACTGTTTGCTTTAAAGGTTACTAATCTAAAGCTTTCTGAAAATTGGTATAGGTATCTAATCGTTGTTATAAGTATTATTTTATTGGTGACCCTTCAATTTGTTGCCATTCCTATCATAATTTTTGTCTACATCTTATTGTCCCTAGCATTGCAAAAGATAAGCTGATTTATTTTCTACTTCGGGTGACTCCGAAAAGCAAAATAAACAAGGCTAAAAAGTTTGCTATACGTGGTATGTAATCCCCGTGTTTAACGTAGAACGTTTGTCCTTCATAAAGTGGTAAATTGTAAGTCAGTGCTGTTTTTTCATCATAGATTGATTTTTTGATAATTTCACCGTCCTTATCTATGAAACCGGAAATTCCAGTATTTGCACTTCGTGCCACAGCACGTCGCGTTTCAATAGCTCTTAATCGTGCATAACTCCAGTGTTGTTGATGACCTTGAGTTTCATCCCACCAAGCATCATTGGTTATAATGGCTAGGGCATTTGCGCCATTTTTCACATAACCATTCACAAATTCGCCATATACAGATTCATAACAAATAATGGGAGCAACACTGAAGCCTGTATTCAGTGTAAAAACGCTACGTTCTGGCTGGGTGGTTTTCATAGCGACCGTACCACCAAGGTCTATCATAATATTTCCAAGTATAGGTTTAAGGGTAGACTGATAAGGAAAATTTTCTACGCCCACAACAAGCTTGGATTTATGATAAAATTGAGTCTCAGAACCCATTTTTTCAAAAACAGCGCTGTTGTAATCATTAAACCAAAGCCCTTTTCTTAAAAAATTGCTTTGAGGAGATAAGTCAGCTTCTTTTTTTAGCAATTCATACATAGAAATTCCAAAAAGTAAATTGAGTTGATCGTTTTTATCGAGTAAGAGTTTTGAAAACCTTCGAGCTTCAGAATAGGTATAGCTTGTAATTTCTGTGCCTTCAGCAAAGACAGTTTCTGGAGCGATAAGCAGCTGTGGGTTTTTGTTCAATAGAGGTTGAGTTAGGTCTATTAAATCTTTAGAAATTCCTTGATCATTTGTATTATATTTTTCAGTATAAGGATCTATATTGGGTTGAAGGACAATAGTTTCGATACTACTATCAACACTAGTTTCGGGTTTTAGAAGAAGGCTAATAACGATAGGGATCCCTATAAGCAGAGCAAGTCTTATTCCACTGCTTACTATAATTTTTGAATCTTTATGTTGTAAATAAAGAATAAGCCCTTTTAAGAGAATGAAATTACTTGCTAAAATCCAAAGGCTACCACCAAAAGTACCCGTATACTCATACCATTGTATTAATGAGATATCATTTGCAAATACATTTCCTAAATTTAACCAAGGCCATGAAAATTCCCAGCCCAAATGCAGTTTTTCGAAACTGAGCCATAACACCACAAAAAACGAGGAAGCCGCTGTAAAAGCAACGCGTTTTGCAACAATATGATAGACCAAAAAGACAAGACTCATCAATAAGGAGTTAGCAAGTATGGCGAAAATCCCCCCAAACGGTGTTGAGTAGTAAAGCCAAAAGGTGGTAATGCTATTCCAAAGGAGAAAACCTAAATACGCATGGCCAAAAACCTTGAGGTTTGTTCTTTGAGTATGAGTTGTTCTAATAGTAAATTCAGCAAAAAGTAAAGGGACGAAACCAATAAAACTCAATACACTCCATCCATTTGTTGGCCAGCTTAAGGCAAGGAGCAAACCTGAAGCAACAGCTAAAAGTATAGTTTTCAATGTAATTTTTTTTCAAATTTAGTTTAAAAATGAGGGTTTCAAAAAGAATTTAATCAAAACAAGGTTTGATACCAAATTAAACATATAATGTCGCAATAAATTGTTTTTTTTCCCCTGCTTTTTATAAAAAAAAATTATCGTAGCTAAGGCTATGCTAATTATTTTTAATTTCAATCAATCAAAAAACCTGTGCTGAGCTAAGGCGGAGTATAATTCAATTTATTTATACGACATTATAAATTTAGTTTGGTATAAAAAGTAAATTCCATCCGTAGACTATTATTGATATCTTTTTATAAATTTGCTCTTAGTCATTCTAAATAAATGAAAACTAATCCAACTACTCATTTTGAAATATCTGAGCGAAAGGTATTACTAAGAGTTTTTGACGTGCTATTCGTATGGTTAGCACTTTATCTGACCACAGAAAGCTTTAAGTTTACTTATTTTCCCTTCAAGTCCAGTGTTTGGATTTGGTTGCTTACACTTGGTTTTTATGTTCTACTTTTTGGAACTGTTTTCGAAATTTACGACCTTCAAAAAGCAGAATCTAGAAAAGCGACGATCAAAAATGTGACCTTAACTTGTCTGCTTGTTACGCTCTTTTTTCTGTTAACACCAATCCTTTCACCACCTCTTCCAGACAATCGGTTTCAAATTTTATATTTTTTTGGAATTATCCTATCGACACTCATTGTTTGGAGATTTCTTTACATCGGATTAATAGCTTCTCCTAGATTTTTTAAGCGCGTACTTATTGTTGGCGATGAATTTGAAATTGATAAATTAGGTCAAGATTTGCTACAAAACGATCCTAATTATGAGATTAAAGGCTTTATTTCCTTAAAAAATAAAACCTCTAAACTATTTGAATCCTATAAAATAGAGGATCTCAAAAGTATCGTGATTGAAAAAGGTATAAGCGAAATTGTTGTAGCGAATTCTTTTGATGGCTTGAGTGCAGAATTATACCAGGCTTTAGTCCCTATTTTAAAAACGGGATTCCCAATTAAAGCGTATGCATATGTTTACGAAGAAATAACCAGTAAAGTTCCTGTTCAACAAATAAATAATGATTTTTACTTCTATTTCCCCTTCAGTAGGAGTAATCAAAACAGATTGTACCTTTTGTATTATCGAGTAGTCGATATCCTTATAAGTCTGGTGGGTTTGCTGTTTTGCACACTTATCATTCCCTTCATTTTAATTGCTAACCTTATGGCCAATAGAGGTAGTTTATTTTATAAACAACTAAGGATGGGGAAATCTGGGATGGAATTTTATATCGTGAAATTACGTACCATGGTAAAAAATGCTGAAGCAGACGGAGCCCAGCTTGCCTCTAAAGGTGATATTCGTATTACCAAATTTGGGAAGTTTCTGAGGAAAACACGATTGGATGAGATTCCTCAATTTTATAATGTCCTTATTGGAGACATGAGTTTAATTGGTCCAAGACCAGAGCGGCCCGAGTTTGTAGAAAGCTTATCTAAAAAATTCCCTTTTATGAAGTCCGTCAAGTGATAAAACCAGGCCTTACAGGATGGGCTCAAGTGAATGCAAAGTACGCCAATTCTGATGAGGATATGATTGAAAAACTACAGTACGATCTTTACTACATAAAGCATCGAAGTGTGTTTTTAGACCTAAGAATCTTTCTAAAAACTATAAGTACTGTGATTTTCTTTAGAGGGCAATAGTGGTATTATTCATCGAAAGCTAACACGTCCTTGGAATTGAAACCAATTTTAATAGTTTTCCCCAGAACAGGTTCATTCGTTACCACTGTTAAATGCTCTCCGTTGTCTAACTTGAGGAGTAATTGAGAATGAGTGCCAAGAAAAGTTCTCTTTAAAATCTCAGCTTCAGAAACATAGTCACAGTCCTTATTAACTGTAAGATTTTCATTCCTTATCGCGTGACAACAATCTTCTTTTAATGGACATTTAAAAGCAGTTTGTAAGCCTTTATTGAGCTGAACGGTATTTCCAAATAGAGAGGCGACATAGATAGATTGGGGTTTTTTATACAATTCAGAAGCTTCGTCCTTTTGGACTAATTTACCATTTTGTAAAATCAAAATTTCATCGGCAACAGCTAGCGCATCCTGAGTATCATGCGTAACGAAAATTGCAGTGACCCCTGTTTTTTTTATAATATTAAAGACCTCATTTCTCAAGTGATACCGCATCATAGCATCTAGATTGCTAAAGGGCTCATCCAATATTAAAACAGAAGGCTTAGGCGCTAAAGCTCTAGCTAGGGCTACTCGTTGTTGTTGCCCTCCAGATAATTCATGTGGATAGCGTTTTTCGTAGCCTTTTAGACCAACGAGTTCTAAGGTTTCCAAAGCTCTTTCTTTCTTAGCTTTTGAGGTTTTAATCCCATAAACAACGTTTTCCAAAACTGAAAGATGTGGGAAAAGTGCATATTCTTGAAAGACCATACCAACATCTCTTTTCTCTGGAGCTATGTTTTTCTTTATTGAGGCCACCAGTTTATTTTCAATATGAATTTCACCAGAATCTAATTCTTCTAATCCTGCAATAAGTCGAATTAAGGTTGTTTTTCCACTCCCACTTTCACCAACAACTGCACATATATCTCCTTTGTTGACAAAAAAGTTGACATCGTCCAAAGCTTTTACCTTTCCTTGATCGAAGGATTTAGTAAGGTTTTTTATGTTAAGAGTTGTTTGCATTCTTCAAAAGTAATTTATTTAAAAAAATAGCGGGGATTAAAGCCGTTAATATTATTAAAAGAGATGGAAGAGCAGCAGATCTTACCATTTCATCGCTCGCATATTCAAAAGCTTTTACAGCCAGGGTATTTACATTATAAGGCTTCATAATAAGGGTTAAAGGTAGCTCCTTCAAGATATCTATAAATACTAAAATAAATGCACTGAGTAAACCTGCCCTTATAAGAGGAAATTCTATTTTAAAAAATGTTTTAAAATTTCCTTTGCCCAAAACTTTAGAGGAATCGGATAAGCTTCTATCAATTTTGAGACTTGAAGATTCCAGAGGTTGATAAGCAACAGCTAAGAATCTTACCACGTAGGCATATACCAGGGCGATAAGAGTCGCATTCAAAATTAGTTTTGAAGTAATTCCTTGCTCTATAAGCCATTTATCTAAATAAATACTTGGAATTAGGACGCCAATAGCGATAATAGTTCCAGGTATGGCATATCCCATAACACCTAGTTTTGAGGTGGTCTTTAAAAAACCAATTTTATTCCATTTAGAGAAGAATAGTAGCAGCAGAGCGATCAAAACCGTCATCAAAGAAGTCAGGAAAGCGATACCAAAACTTTGTAAGGTTATTCCGATAAAATCTGTACTCCACACCTTAGTGAAGGTTTGTGAAACCCAGAAAAGCAATTGCGTTACAGGTAGAAAAAAACCTATAAAAACAGGTAAAAGACAGATGAGGCTGAAGAATACTTGTTTTCTTTTTGTGGGCTTTATTCTCGAATTATACTGTTGTTTAGAGGATTTGGCCGAAGTGAATTTTAAGTGTCTTCTTTGCCATTTTTCAAAAATGATGAGTCCAAAAACGAGGACCAAAAGTATAGCTGACAAATAGATGGCTGTTTCAGGTTCTCCAAGAGAGAACCAGGATCTAAAAATGCCCGTTGTAAATGTACTCACGCCATAATAGCTTGCAGCTCCATAATCATTTAAAACTTCCATTAATACTAAAACCAGTCCAGCAATAATAGCAGGGCGAGCTAAAGGAAGAATTAATTTGAAAAATGATTTAAATTCAGTGATGCCTAGCATCCTTGAGGCTTCAAGTAAATTGGTCGCTTGTGCTAAGAAAAAAGTTCTGCTACTTACGTAGACATAAGGGAATAAAGATATACTTAAGACAAAGGACAAGCCATATATGTTCATAAAGTCAATACTGAAGTTTTCAATACCCAATAGTCCAACAGCATCAGAAAATAATCCAGAATAGCCAAATATGCCAGCATAAGAGTAAGCCATAATATAAGCTGGTACCGAAAGCGGTAAGATTAATAGCCATTCTAATTGTTTTCTAAATGGAAATTCAAACCTAGAGACTAACCAAGCAGTTGTGACTCCAAAAACGATAACGAATACAGAGCATAAAAGGGAAAGTACAAATGAGTTTACTAAATAATCTAGAAGGACGTAATTTACAATATGTGTCCAGCTTTCCCCTGGTCCATCAAAAAGTTTGAAGATGACCGTAAATATGGGAATAGCTACTGCAGCAACTATTAAAACCAAGAAAAGAGACCATTTATTAAGGTCTCTTTTAAATTTATAAAATCTGTCAGTTATTTTCAAGGGCTATTTATTTCCAACCTACTTTATCAAATATGATGACAGCTTCTTTATTATTTTCTCCCAACTCATTCAATTGAAGAGTGTCTTCTTTGAAACTTCCCCAGTCTTTAAGAATTTTTGCGGGTTCAACATTTTTGTTAATTGGGTATTCATAATTTGATCCTGCGAATATTTTTTGAGCTTCTTCCTGTAGAAGGAACTCTATAAATTTTATCGCATTTTCTTTGTGGGGGGCATACTTAGCAACACCAATACCACTCACATTAACATGAGTTCCTGATGTATCTTGGTTAGGGAAGAATATACCTACACTATTTCCAGCTTCTAGCTCACTTTCATCTTCAGAGTTTAAGAGTTTTCCGATATAGTAGGTATTTACTATAGCAAGGTCTCCTTCGTTATTAGCCACGGCCTTCACTTGATCTCTGTCATTCCCTTTTGGTGTTCTCGCCATATTTTCAATCAAACCATTGGCCCAATTTTCAGCAAAATCATTACCACGATTAGATATTAGAGAGGCTAGAAGAGATTGATTATAAATGTTGGAAGAACTTCTTACCAGAATTTTATTTTTCCACTTTTCAGATGTTAAATCTTCGTAGGTTGATAAATCCTTTGGATCTACTCTGTCCTTGGAGTACGCTATCACTCTTGCTCTTTTGGTAAGTCCAACCCATTGTTTATCTGTATCTCTTAGATTAGCTGGGACAATAGAGTCTATGAGTTTATTTGAGATAGGTTGAAGCAAACCTTCAGACTTAGCTCTGTACAACCTTCCCGCGTCTACCGTAATAAGAACATCTGCTGGAGATTGTTTTCCTTCCAACTTCATTTTTTGGATAAGTTCGTCAGCACTCGCATTAACTACATTTAGTTTGATGTCGTTTTGTTTTTCAAAAAGTTTAAAAAGTGCTTGATCCGATTCATAATGTCTGTGGGTATAAACGGTAAGCTCTTCAACTTTCTCTTCTTTTGGTTCTGATTTGCAACCAAAAACAAAAGCGGCCATAATTATTGCATAAAAATAGTTTTTCATCTCTTTTTTTTTACAAATTTAAATATCTATATTTATTTAGACTCATTATTAATAAAAAATTTGATAAAAAAAATGGTCTCTTGGGATAGAGACCATTACATTTTTTGACTTCACCTACTACATCGCAGCAACATGTTTGGTTAACTGTGATTTTAAGTTGGCTGCTTTATTATTGTGAATAATATTCTTTTTAGCCAATTTATCAATCATAGAGATGATTTCTGGTAGACTTTTGGTTGCTTCAGATTTATCGTCTGTAGATTTTAATCTTTTGATAGCATTACGAGCTGTTTTGTGTTGGTAGCGATTTCTTAATCGCTTAGCGTCGTTGCTTCTTATTCTTTTTAATGCTGATTTATGATTAGCCATAACTTTTAAATATAAAATTTTAGTAGTAGTCCGTAGGGGAATCGAACCCCTGTTACCAGGATGAAAACCTGGCGTCCTAACCCCTAGACGAACGGACCGCGTTAATAATGATTAATGAACTTAAATTAGTAGTCCGTAGGGGAATCGAACCCCTGTTACCAGGATGAAAACCTGGCGTCCTAACCCCTAGACGAACGGACCTTAAATTAGCGAGTGCAAAAATAACTAATTATTTAAATTGCACAAATCTTTTTCCTGAAAATTAATAAGCTTTTGCAAATAAAACGCGTTGCTTAGATTCTTTTCCTGAAAACACACATTTACCAGTCTCTTTTGTTTGCTCTAAAGGGATGCATCTAATGGTGGCTTTAGTGAGCTCTTTAATCTTCTCTTCGGTCTCTGAAGTCCCGTCCCAGTGGGCGAAAAGAAAACCTCCTTTGGAATTTAAAACATCTTTAAACTCTTCAAAAGTATCCACTTTAGTGATATGATCATCTCTAAAAGCCTCAGCTTTGGTAAATAAATCTTGTTGAATATTTTTTAAAAGATTTTCTATAACCCCTGTTAAACCTTCCTGGTTTTCAAAAGATTTGGATAATGTATCTCTTCGAGCTAGTTCTACAGTTCCTTTTTCTAAATCTTTAGGTCCAATAGCTATTCTTAAAGGAATACCTTTTAATTCATATTCCGCAAACTTCCAACCTGGTTTATGAGTGGTTCTGTTATCAAACTTCACTCGAATTCCCTTAGACTTAAGATCATTTGCTATAAGATTTGCTTTTTGGCTAACGAGTTCTAATTGCTCCTCATTTTTGAAAATAGGGACGATAACGACCTGAATAGGTGCTAAGTTAGGAGGTAATACCAGCCCGTTATCATCGGAGTGGGTCATCACCAAAGCTCCCATAAGTCGTGTTGAAACTCCCCAGCTTGTGGCCCATACATATTCTTGTTTGCCTTGATCTGAAGTGAATTTTACATCAAAAGCTTTTGCAAAATTTTCACCTAGAAAGTGAGAAGTTCCTGCTTGCAAAGCTTTTCCATCTTGCATCAAGGCTTCTATACAATACGTTTCCTCAGCACCCGCAAATCTTTCGCTTTCAGATTTTAGTCCTTGTATGACTGGTATCGCCATAAATTTTTCGGCAAAATTTGCGTAAAGATTATTGATGAGTTCTGCTTCTTCAACAGCTTCTGTTTTGGTAGCATGAGCTGTATGACCTTCTTGCCAAAGGAACTCTGTCGTTCTTAAAAATAGACGAGTTCTCATTTCCCATCTTACCACGTTAGCCCATTGATTGATTTTTAAGGGCAAATCTCTATAAGACTGTATCCAGCCCTTAAACGTATTCCAAATAACGGCCTCGGAAGTAGGTCTTACGACTAACTCTTCATCTAGTTTAGCTTCAGGATCTACTCTTAATTTACCGGGACGATCTGGGTCACTTTGCAATCTATAATGTGTCACAACAGCACACTCTTTGGCAAAACCTTCAGCATTCTTTTCTTCAGCCTCAAATAAGGATTTTGGGACGAATAAAGGGAAGTATGCATTCTCGTGACCCGTTTCTTTAAACTTGGAGTCCAGTTCAGCTTGTATTTTTTCCCATATGGCATATCCGTATGGTTTTATCGTCATGCAACCTCTCACCGCAGAATTTTCTGCGAGATCAGCTTTTACCACTATTTCATTATACCATTTAGAATAATCTTCTTCTCTACGTGTTAGGCTCTTTCCCATCTTATTTCATTTGGCACAAATGTTGCACCTGTGTTAATAGTTACATTAGTTAGCGCAAAACTAACTAAATTTGATAATAGTAATTACAAAAACCACAAGTTATGATACAATCAAGCAAAATTTTTAGCCCATTTTTATTAGGAATGCTATCTGTGGTTTTCTTGACTTCGTGTTCGTCTTACAGAAATGTAAATTCTACTAGTGACGGAATTTATGGATCTAGCGTCCCTTCGGAGACTAGAAGGTCTGTTTCTAACCAGAATTTACCACAAAGAACAGTTAATCCATCGAATGTTCCTCAACAAAAATCGGATACATACGTAAAATATTTTTCTGATCAAGGTCAGATGATATCAAAAGCTAGAAACTCCAACAATGAAGTTTTTACAGACATAGACGGTTATGCCTCAGATACTATAACTTACTCTGAGGAAGAGCGCTATTATGAAGAGCCTATTTATAACGGAAATAATGCAGGTTGGGGAACCAATCCTACCGAAGTTAATATAAACTACATTGATAACGGATTTAACGGAATGGGTTGGGGAGGTTTTGGTTTTGGAAACCCTTTCTTCGGAGGATTCGGAGGAGGCTGGGGAGGATTTTACGGCCCAGGTTTCGGCTTTGGTAATCCTTTCTTTGGTGGTTTTGGAGGAGGATTTGGATTCGGTAACCCATTTTTTGGAGGTTTCTATGGAGGGTTTGGTGGTTTCTACGGGCCTGGATTTGGTAATCCTTTCTTTGGAGGATTTGGAGGTTTTTATGGAAGAAATAGCTTTGCCAACTCTTATAGAGGTAACTCAAGATCGCGGAACTTATCTAGAAGTGATTATGCTAACAATAGGTCAAATATTTCACGAGCAAATTCAAATAGATCAAGATCTAATGTGACTAGAGCATCGTCAAACAGGTCTAATGTTGGCAGGACTTCTAGATCTAATTCTTCTAGATATTCCAACAGAGTGAACAACCCGAGAAATGTAGGGGCTAGAAGCTCCTCCAATTATTCTAGATCTGGAATTCGAAATTCAAATAATGTGAGTGCAAGACAAAATTCTACTTATAGGAACTCATCTTCTAGATCTACATCCAATAGAGCTGTAAGATCCTCAGGAAATTCTTCACGAAGTTCTGGGGTAAATAGAAGCTCGGGTTCATCTAGAAGCTCGGGTATGAGAAGTTCAGGTTCATCTAGGAGTTCTGGTGGAAGAAGTTCTGGAGGAAGAAGTAGCGGGGGTAGAAGCTCTGGTGGTCGAGGTGGAAGATAATGTAAAACTCAAAAATAGTTAAAGATGAAATATTTTATAATCCCTTTTATGCTTTTGAGTTTCAGTGTGATGGCTCAAGATATCACAGATGCTCTAAGGTTTTCCACCCAGGAAGTAAATGGAACCGCTAGATATACAGCAATGGGTGGAGCTTTTGGGGCTTTGGGCGGAGATATCTCAGCTATCAACATCAACCCGGCAAGTTCCGCTGTTTTTCTAACTAATAAATTTTCGGGGTCCGTAGATTTCACATCAATTAATAATGATTCTTTTTATGGAAATAATTCAATCCTCAGTTCTACTAGTGAAACCGATTTTGATTTAAATCAAATTGGGGCTGTATTCGTATTTGAAACCAATAATGAGAATGCAGTGTTTAATAAGTTAACCCTAGGCTTTTCATACAATAGAACCAATACTTTTGATGATGAGTTGAGATTTCGTGGGAATAATTCTGAAAGTATTTCAGATTATTTTTTGAATAGAGCACATGGAGTCCCATTGGATTTGTTAACACCAAGATCAGGCGAAAGTGTTGGAGATTTGTATCAATTCCTAGGGGAAAGGGAGAGTTTTGATATTCAGCAGGCTTATTTAGGTTATGAAGCTTTTTTGATCAATGCAGAAGATCCACTAGATTTTCAAAATTCAAGTTATTTATCTAATGTTTTTGGTAATAATTTTAGTCAAAACTATTTTGAACAAACCAGAGGTAGCTCTGGTAAATATACCCTTAACGGCGGAGGTCAGATTGGCGATAGAATTCATCTAGGAGTTAACTTTAATATTCATTTTTTGGACTATAGAAGATTTACTCGTTTCGATGAATTTAATTCAGAGCCTACAGGAATTAATGATATATTTTTTGATAATGAATTGAGAACTCGTGGGAGCGGAATTTCTTTGCAATTTGGAGGGATATTTAAAGTTACTGAGGGGTGGAGATTAGGATTTACATACGACACACCTACTTGGATGAACATATCTGATGAGCTTTCACAAAGATTAGAAACTATTAGCGCTAGTCAAGATGTAGCCCTCGTAGATCCAAACGTGTTAAATATCTATCCAGATTATAATTTTAAAACACCAGGACGTGTGTCCTTAAGTACAGCTTATGTTTTTGGAGCTTCGGGTTTACTTAGCTTCGATTATAGTTATAAAGATTTTTCCGCTATGGAATTTACGTCCAATGGTTTTGATCTTCAAAATCAAGATATTTCAAACCTACTAACTGGCGCCGCCACTTATAATTTTGGTGGGGAGTATAGGATTCTTAACACTAGCCTTCGTGCAGGATATTTTCTGCAAGAGAGTCCTTATACTAATAAGGCACTTTTGGATAATACCTTTGGATATTCGTTTGGTCTAGGCTTTTCGTTCGGGAACACGACTTTAGACCTATCTTATCAACGTATGGAACAAGATAGACAAAACATTTTGTATCAAACTGATTTTTCTCAAGAAGCACAGGTTCAAAGTGTTTTTAATAATTATATGCTTACGCTCTCGTTTGATTTATAAATTTCAGAATATCAAAACTATTTTTTATAAAGCATATCTTACAAAATCCTATTTTCGCTAAAAATATTTTCGATGGACATTTTTTTAGTGATAATAGGATTAATCCTTTTGGTGATTGGGGGTGAGTTTTTAGTGAGGTCATCCGTTGCTTTGTCTTTTAGATTCAATATTTCAAAAATGATCATTGGGCTTACTGTAGTTTCTTTTGCTACATCCGCTCCAGAGTTACTGGTCAGTTTGCAAGCAGCATTGGCCGGCTATTCTGATATCTCCCTTGGAAATGTCATTGGCTCCAATATTGCAAACATCGGCTTGGTGTTGGGATTAACGGCTATCATTTCATCTATGGAAACCGACAGTGACTTCTTGAAGTTCAATTGGCCGGTGATGATGATTTTAACAGGAATGATGTATCTCTTTTTATATACAGGAGAGAATATTTCAAGACTAGAAGGAGGAGCACTCCTTCTAGTTATTATAGTTTTTTTGGGGGTACTCATTAAAAAAGCTAGAACTAAAGGGGCGGGAACTGAAAGTGAGGTGGATCCTAGCCTAGAGCAGACGTCTGGATTTAAAATTACACTATGGTTGCTTATTGGTGCTGCGGGACTTTATTTTGGTTCAGAATGGCTAGTAGATGGTGCAGTGGGAATTGCTGAGTCTTTTGGAGTAAGCGAAAGAGTCATCTCGGTGACCATGATTGCCATAGGGACAAGCGTACCAGAGCTTGCAGCTTCTGTTATTGCTGCTTTAAAGCAGGAAAAAGGTATATCATTAGGAAATCTAATTGGATCCAATATCTTCAATATTGGTTCTGTTATTGGGCTTACTGCGATTATTCAACCTATTTTTCTTCAGTCCGAAGAAATCCTGACCAATGATATTTTCTGGATGATAGGCTTTTCATTTATTCTTGTTCCATTGATTTTTATACCACCAAAAAAAGTTATCTCAAGATATAAAGGAGTCATATTATTTTTAGCCTACATTTTATTTATTCTACTAGCCTTTCGTTCTTAAAAAACGGGGGGTGTTTAATCGTTTTGGTTAGTTT